>Ga0075029_100000637_pt1 | contig 20183 bp, 15 predicted proteins | sample LitLauG_LLR_2013_FD_71391 | JGI IMG/M metagenome (GOLD analysis project Ga0075029, IMG submission 71391) | Freshwater sediment microbial communities from North America - Little Laurel Run_MetaG_LLR_2013 | ecosystem: Environmental > Aquatic > Freshwater > Creek > Sediment | place: USA...
ACTCCTTCGGTGCGGCCCGAGCACGGAAGCCGAGCGACACTGAGGGAGCGTCGTCCAACCCCGCGCCGCGAACCACGACGGCGCTGGTGGTCGTGCCGCCCAGCACAGGCGTTCCGACTTGTGCACCTCGCGGCGCACCTACGGTTGCGGGTCAGTGCCGGACTTGGACCGGCTTCCCCTACTGCTGGACGGTGTTCTCCGCGCATCTGAACACACCGGCCGTCACGGCGTCAAAGGACCACCCGAAAGGCGCGCCGACATGGGCCGCTTCACCCAATGTTGCACCGAAACGACCTAGCGTCGCCTTCATGGGCAGTGCTCGGCTGGGCCGTCGACAGTTCCTGGAGCTGACTGGGCTCGCGGCCGCGGCCGCGGCGGGGGTCGCGGGCTGCTCAGGCCCGCCGTCGCAGACCCCGTCCACCACCGCCAGCTCAGCCACCACCGGGTCCACGGCGCCGCCCACCGCACCGGCAACCGCCACCACCTCGCCTGGTCCGGTGGCCCTGGGGCGCAACGCCGAAGGTGACCTGCTGAACGGCCCGCGGACCGGGACTGCGCTCGCCTTGACCTTCCATGGCGCCGGGGATCCCTCGCTAGCCACTCGCGTCTTCGCCGAGCTGCGGGCAGCCGGTGTGTCGGTGACGGTGTTCGCTGTGGGCAGCTGGCTGCAGGCCAACCCCTCGATGGCGTCGGCTGTCCTGGACGCGGGCCATGACCTCGGCAACCACACCTACCACCACCTGCCCATGTCCACTTTGGGGGCGGTGGCCGCCGACGACGAGGTGGCCCGCTGCGCCGCGGTCCTGACCCAGCTGACCGGGACCGCGGGCCACTGGTTCCGGCCGTCCGGGACGGCGACGTCGAACGCAACCATCCGTGCGGCGGCCCGACGCAGCGGGTACGCGCAGTGCGTGAGCTACGACGTGGACTCCCTGGACTGGACCGACCCCGGCTCCGCCGCGGTCACCAGGAACGTGCTGGCCCGGTCCAGACCCGGCTCGATCGTCAGCATGCACCTGGGCCACGTCGGAACCGTGACCGCGCTGCCGGCGGTACTGGCCGGGCTGCATGCCAGGGGGCTTCGGCCGGTCACGTTGACCGAGCTCACCTCGTGAACCCGGTGCAGGCGCGGGCGCGCCGGCGTCCGCCGCGAACCGGGCCCAGGTCAAGCGCGGTGCTCGCCGCGGCCGTCGCGGCGTTGGCCGTGCTTGCGGCGCTGGCCGCGTGCTCCGGTGCCAGCGCCACCGGGGGTCCCACGACGTCCGCGACAGCTGCCCCTTCGACGGCGCCGACGACACTTGGGTCAGTCGCCTCGACGGTGCTGGCGGCGGCGACGGCGGACCCGAGCGCAGCCGCGCTGACGCCGCTGCCGGGGATGCCGCCGGTGCTCGATCCCAGCGACGTGGACGCCGCGGACGGGCCCGGCATGCTGTCCCCCGTGGTTGCCGGGTTCCCGTCCCGCATCTACGTGCCCAACACGTTGAGCAACACCGTCACGGTGATCGACCCGGCCACCTTCAAGGTGCTGGGCACGTTCCCGGTGGGGCGCGAGCCCCAGCACGTGGTCCCCTCATGGGACTTGAAGACGTTGTGGGTCAACGACGACCTGGGCAACAGCCTGATCCCGATCGACCCCGCCACCGGAGCGTTCGGCAAGCCGGTGCCCGTGCACGACCCATACAACCTGTACTTCACCCCGGACGGAAAGTACGCCGTGGTGATGGCCAGCGCCGACAAAGAGCTGGTGTTCCGCGACCCGCACACGATGGCGATCCGCAGAATCCTGCATGTCCCCTGCGAGGGGGTCAACCACGCGGACTTCTCCGCCGACGGCCGGTACTTCTTGGTCAGCTGCGAGTTCTCCGCGCAGATCCTCAAGGTCGACACCGAGACGATGACCTTGGACGGTGTGCTCGACCTGCCCCGCCCGAGCATGCCGCAGGACGTCAAGATGGCCCCGGACGGCCACGTCTTCTACGTCGCCGACATGATGGCGAACGGTGTCTGGCTCATCGACGGCGCGGCTCTGCGGATCCGTGGTTTCATCGCAACCGGCGCCGGTGCGCACGGGGAGTACATCAGCCGCGATGCCACCACCATGTACATCTCGAACCGTGGCGAGGGGTCGATCTCGCTACTCGATGTGCGCACCGACCGGCTGATCGGGAAGTGGTACATCCCCGGTGGTGGCAGCCCGGACATGGGTGGGCTCTCGGCCGACGGGAAGGTGTTGTGGCTGTCGGGGCGCTACGACAACGTGGTGTACGCGATCTCGACGGTCGACGGCCGGCTGCTCGCCAAGATCCCCGTCGGCGCCGGCCCGCACGGGCTGTGCGTCTACCCGCAGCCGGGCCGCTACTCCCTGGGCCACACCGGCGTCTTCCGCTGAGCCTGCAGCTGCTCAGCAGAGAAGTACGGGGTCTGGGCCAGCTCCGGCTCGTCGAAGGCGGCCAGCTGGGCCAGGACGTGGTCCAGGTCCTGGGTGAACAGGGAGCCGCTGATGGCCGCAGCCAGCCGGGTGGCCCCCGCCGACACCCCTGGGATGTCACTGGCGATCGCCCCCAGCGACGCGAACGCGCCATGGTTGAAAAGGTGCACGCGGCCCAGGGCGGGACAGCTCCCCGGAGTCTTCTCCGTGAGCTCGAAACCCTCGCCCAAGAAGGGGAAGGCGGCGCGGTCGGGGCGCTCGCGGCCCGCCGGCGGCCGGTACACCTCTGCCCAGGTCGCGGCGTGTGCGGCGAAGTCTTGCAGCTCGGTGACCGCTGCCAGGTCGACGGCGTAGCCGGTGGCCAGGACCAGGAACTGGGCGTGGGCCCGCCGCCCGTGCGGCCCCAGTGTCAGGGTAAGACCGGCGTCGGCGCGGGTCGCGGACAGCAGCGGTGTCCCCAGGTGCACAGCCAAGCCCGGAAGGGCCAGGGCACGCAGCACCGACTCGTGGGGCGGCGGAGTGTCGTGGTCGTCGAGGAAGCACACCAGCCTCCAACGGTCGGCGACCGGCAGCGCGGCCCAGCCGTCGAAGAAGCCAGCCGTGGCACTGGCCCGGAGCTTGTTGACCTGGGGCAGCACTGCCCGCCTGATGTACAGGTCGACGCTACTGGCGCCGGACTCCAGCGCCGCCGCGGCCATGTCCCAGGCGGACGGGCCGCCACCGACGACGGCGACCTGCCGTCCGGCCAGCCGTCGGGCGTCGATGGGTGCCGAGGCGTGCGCCACCAGGTCGGGCCCCAGGTCCGTGGCCACCCCCGCCGGCACGAACGGACCGCCGGTGCCCATGCGGCCGGTGGCCAGCACGACCCGGCGGGCTCGCAGCACCTCGCCGGTGTCGAGCTCGACGGCTAGACACCCGTCGCCGGGGTGAACCCCGGTCACGTCGACGCTGCTGCGGACCGGCACTTTCAGCACCTGGCGCACCCACAGCAGGTAGTCCATCCAGTCGCGGTTGGGGATCTTGCCGAGGGCGTCCCATCCCTGCTGTCCGTCGCGGGCGGTGAGCCACGCCCGGAACGTCAGCGACGGCAGCCCGAGGTCAACACCCGGCAGGAACTTCGGGCTGCGCAGAGTCTGCATCCTGGCGGTGGTGACCCAGGGGCCCTCGCGTCCCGCCTCGCAGCGGTCGACCACCAGCAGGTTGCTGATCCCCCGAAGCAGCAGCGCGCCGGCCGCAGCCGTCCCGTACATCCCGGCCCCGACCACCAGCACGTCTAGCAGGTCTGTCCCGTCGGGGCCCGGTACCCGCGCTGTCCAGCTAGGCGCTGGCAGCCCCAGCAGCTCCAGCTCGCGGGCCAGCGCCCGCTCGAGGTCGGCCAGGGGCTCGGGCACCTAGGCAGACTGCCACATTCGGCAGGGGACACCGGCGCGGGGCGGACTCTTCGCGCAGGCAGGGCCCGGACCGGGCCGTGGAGAGTTACGTCGGTGGTCGACCGGTCGCCCCTCGTCGGCCCTGGTCGGACCTGGTCGGGCAGCTGCGGCGCGCAGGTCGGTGCGCCTGGCTGGCCCGGACCCCGTTGGCGCCTGGGCCGGTGCCTGGGGCTTGGTCGGCGCCTACCGGCCGCACTGGCTCTCGCCGTAGGCGGTCAGGGTGGCAAAGGCCGGCTTCAGCGAGGGGTTCTTGTCCAAAGCGACGAACGCCGCGGACAGCTGCGTCAAGCTCGTGGAGTTGTCCACCGCCGACACCATGCGGGTGTAGGTCTGGTTGACAGTTGTCAGTGCCGCCTGGACGTTCGCGGGTGCACCCGTCATGGTGCTCTCGACGGTCGCGAGCTGGCCTTCGGCCTTGTGGAAGAACGTCGACAGCGTGGACTTGATGCCGGCGAAGTTCCCAGTTTCGACCGCCTTGGCGTACTGGCTGGTCTGGGTTGCAAGGGTGCCCTGGGATGTCTTGAGCTGGTCGCAGAACGGGCCGGTGGCCGCGGTTCCGCCGCTGAGGGTCGGCGACCCTGAGCTGACCGTTGTCGCCGACGCGCTGGCGGCGGTGGTCGCGGCCGCAGCCGCGGCCGGGGTCTTGCCTGCTGACGTTGAGCCGCATGCCGACGCCGCTAGGGCGACCGCGGCGATGGCGAGCGCTGCGCGGACCGACCGTGTGATCATCGCTGAACCTCCGACGTGAGCGGTGACGCGTCCAGGAAGGACCTGTCCTTGGTCCAGAGTGCTCCGGACGGGGCCTGATACCTGCATCCGGCTCAAGCATGCCGTGCCGGTACGGGTTCAGCACAGTCCTGGTGGGTGCCGGGTCTGGTCCGCTGCGACGGCAGGGGCTGTCGGTCAGGGCGCCGCCATGGACGCACACAGCGGCTTGCCGTTCAGGACGCCGACCAGGACGGCTGTCGCCCCCGGTGCGCGGGTCGGCCACGAGGACCTGATCGACCCGGTGATGGCGGCGGGTGTCTGGTTGCCGCCGACTGGTCCGATCCGCAGCCGCACCTGCACCATGTGTGCGTACCGGGCCCACACCACCGTCCCGCTGACGGCGAGGTCGTCGGTCAGGCGCACTCCGGACAGCCGGAAGGTCGTGACCGCGTCGCCGGTGTAGGACCAGGTGCCGCCGTACAGCCCCACCCCGGAGCCGAGGAAGTTGTTCGACCACCGGTCGATGACGTCCGCGACGGTCTGCGCGGCCGTGTCGGCCGCCCGGAGCTCAGCCGGCTGCGCCACGGAGGCGGCGCAGGCGACCGCGGAGGGCATCTGGGTGAAGGACCTGACGTAGGTCGGTGCGGCGCGCAGCGGCGGCACCTGCGCGGCGCAGGCCAGCACCGGCTTGGTCAGTCCCGCGACAGGGTTGGTCACGAAGGCCCGCACGATCGACACGGCGCAGCCGTCAGAGTCACCTTCGGCCGTGACGTGGAAGGAGTTGGCGACCAGGACATGTACCGCATCCGGGAACTGCGCGGTCACCATGTCCCCTTCGGCGGGGGTGGTGATCGAGTCGAGCTCACCGGACAGGACCAGCACCGGCACCTGCGGGTAGTGCCCCGACGGTGGCGCCGGCGGACCCGCCGGGTGCGCCGGCGACGACACCGGCCAGCGCAGGCACCAGTCCTGCTCCTCCCACCCCGATGCCAGGTACTCGGCGATGGTGAACGGGGCGTACAAGCCGGGGTCGGTTCGCTGCTGCTTGCGGACCGCCGCCTGGTACTCCACCAGCCGGCGCTGCGGCGGCGCCGTCATGTCGTACAGCTGCGGGTAGTCCTGGCAGCTGGTCGCCGCATCCATGCCTTCGGAATAGGAGGTCAGGTCGGTCGGATAGGACGGGTAGACGGCTTCGGCCACGATCCGGATCAAGGCGGCGCGGTGGCCGTCGACCGCCGAGCGCAGCGCCCCGGGAAGCTCGCGGTACCACGCCGGCCCGTAGGTCGCTCCGAAGGCCACCGACACCAAGGCCGGCGCGTCGACGACAACATCGTGCCGGACCCCCTCGGCGTCGTGGCCGACCCCCCGGTACGGCCGGACCCGGACCTGGGCGAGCACCTCGGCAAGCAGCTGGGTGGGGCGTGGGCCACCTTGGGCGACGCACGAGGGGGTGCGGGCGCAGACCTTGTCCAGCGAGGACGTCATCGCCGCCGTCTGGGTCGGGTACCAGGCGCTCTCCCCGGTGGGCGGGTAGGCGCTGTCCAGGACCACGCTGCGCAGCTCGCTGCGGTGGCGTCCGGCGAAGACCTGCGCGAAGAACGTGCCGTAGGAGTCTCCGTACAGGTCCACTGGGCCAACGCCCAGCGCGGCCACCACCGCCGCCAGGTCGTCGGCGGCCGCGGGTGTGCCGTACAGGTCCGAGCGCTGACCCAGCTTGGCCGCGCATGCGGCCGCGGCCACGTCGTAGGGACCGGTGAGATTGTTGAGGGTGGGGCAGTTCACCACGGCTGACATGCCGGTGCCGCGCTGGTCGACCAGCAGCAGGTTGCGGTGGGCTAGCAGCGGGCCGTACATCGCCGCGTACAGCGAGCCGCTGCCGGTGGTGCTGTACCCGGGGCCGCCCTCCTGCGGCACGACGGTGCCCGTCGCGGGGCCCGCGGGGTGACCGGCCGGCACAAACGCGAATCCGACCGACAGCTCGCCCCGGTAGGCCCCCGAGCGGTCCCAGGGCTGGGACAGGTGCCCGCAGTAGGCACCTGGCACCACCTGGCACCGGGTCAGGACCAGGCGCCCCACTTTCAGCGTGGCCGGTCGGGCCAGGGGCGCGCCGGCGACCGCGGCGGCGGCCGCCGGCGACATCCCCGCGGTCGCCGCCATCGTCACTGCCGCCAGCATGGCCGCGAGCACCACCGCCAAGGCTCGTCGCGTCACCACCGGGCCACTGTAGGTGGGTCGACTGCCGCTGCAGGGGCAGTCATCACATCGTGTGGCCGACCCTCGAGCCCGGTGCGACTGGCTCAGGCAGCCTTCTCGATCGCCGCCGAAGGCCAGACTGCCCGCAGGACCGCCACCATCAGCAGCCCGCCGGCTCCGGCCAGGCTGACCGCGCGGGCCGGCCCGATCGCCGCGAATCCGGCCAGCCACCCGACCAGGGCGAACGACAGGGCCGTGGCGGCGTTGAAGCCGCTCGAAGCGATCCCCAGGACCCGGCCCCGCCTGGACGGCGCCGTCAGCATCGTGACCGCTGAGATGACGGTCAGCACGAACGACTGCAGGACCCCGGCGACGAACCACAAGGCGGCGGCGACCATCGGCGGTGGTCCGACTGAGGTCGCGAACAGCGGCAGGCACGACAGCGCCGCCAGCGGCAGCAGCAGCCGCAGCTGGTCGCGCATCGCCACCCTGGGCAGCAGCGCGGCGCCCAGCGCGGAGCCGGCCGGGACCGCGGCCAGCAGCACCCCGCCGACCAGCGGGGAAATGCCGGGCTCGTAGGCAAGGGCGATCGCTTCGGGGGCGACCAGGAACAGCGCGGACCCCCAACCGAGGACAGTGATGGCCCGGCGAACCGGGTCGCCGAACAGGTCACGCGCCCCGGCCCCGAGGTCGTCCAGCATCAGCCGGGCGGATGTTCCGCGGGCATCGGCCGACGGTCGGGCCTGGACGAACCGGCGGATGACCACCAGCGACACCAGGAAGGTCAGCGCATCCAGGGCCAGTGTTCGGCTCGGGCCCAACAGGGCCACCAGGGCGCCGCCGGCGATGGACCCCAGCACCTGGGTGGACAGGTGCACGGTGCGCGACAGACCCTGCGCGGTGACGTAGTCGACCCGGTCCACGACGACGTCGGGGTACAGCGACGCCCGAGCGGTGCCGAAGGGCAGCGACGCGAACTCGCTGACCAGCAGCAGCGCGAAGACGACCAGCAGGGATGCGTCGGTGGTGGCCAGCACCGCGAGCGAGCCGATGATCACGAAGCGGGCGCCGTCGCAGACCAGCATCACCGTGCGCCGTGGGTATCGGTCCGCCAGCGACCCCAGGACCGCCTGCCCGAGGACGCCAGGAAGGTAGGTGACCGCCAGAGCCAGCGCCCCGAACAGCAGGTTCCCGGTCCGCTGCAGCACCCACAGTGCGACGGCGACCCTGGCGGCCTGGTCTCCAATGTCAGACGCGGCCTGAGCGGCCAACAGGCCGCGGGCCTCGCGGTTGGCGAAGACCCGGCGGTAGGTCCCGTCGGTCGGGGAGGACTTGACACCGCTCACGCGTAGAAGACTCTTTCCACAACAGCTCGTGCGCGCCGGGTCGCCCGCCGGTAGTCCTCAACGAGCGCACCTGTCTGGCCGGGAGCGTAGCCCACGACTCGGGCCACGGCCGCGAGCTCGCGTGTGTCGGAGGGCAGCGTGTCCGAGGCCCGACCGCGGACCAGGATGACCGCGTTGCGGACCCTGGTGGCCAGACGCCACGCGTCGGACAGCACCGCCGCGTCAGCCGGAGCGACCAGACCGGCCGCCAGCGCACCAGACAGGGCGTCCAGTGTCCGGGTGGTGCGAAGCGCAGACACCCCGGCCCCGTGCCGCATCTGAATCAGCTGGATGGTCCACTCCACGTCGGCCAGCCCACCGGGCCCCAGCTTCAAATGCGTGCCCGGGTCGGCGCCGCGCGGCAGCCGCTCGGCTTCCACCCTGGCCTTGATGCGCCGGATCTCGCGCACCTCGGCGTCGGTGAGGCCTCCGCTCGGATAGCGCAGAGGGTCGATCAGAGCCAGGAAACGCTCACCGAGCGCGCCGTCACCGGCCACCGGGACGGCCCGCAGCAGCGCCTGGCTCTCCCACACGTGCGACCACCTTTCGTAGTACGCCGCGTAGGAGGCCAGGGTGCGCACCAGCGGCCCCTGACGGCCTTCTGGCCTCAGGTCGGCGTCCACGAGCATCTGCGGGTCCGGGCCTGGCAGTGCCAGCAGCCGGCGCAGCTCGTTGGCCACCGCGTGGGCCGCATCCGAGGCCTCCTGCTCGGAGGCTCCAGGCAGCGGGTCGTGGACGAACAGCACGTCCGCGTCGCTTCCGTAGCCGAGCTCGTCTCCCCCGAAGCGGCCCACAGCAACGACGGTGAGTCTGGTCGGCAGCGGACGTTCACGCTGGGTCTGCACCGAGGTGACAGCCGCCGCCAGACCACCGGCCAACGTGACCGCGGCCACATCGGACAGGGCCCTGCCCACCGCGTCGGTGTCCAGCAGCCCAAGCAGGTCAGCTGCCGAGATCCGGAAGAGCTCACGTCGCCGCAGCGCACGCACCGCCCTGGTGGCGCGCTCAGACTCGGTGTGCCGGCCGGTTGCCGCCAGCACCTCCGACAACAGCGCCGGCCGCCGGCCGGGCACCAGCTCGTCGTCGTCGCCGAGCAGCGACACCGACTCCGGGGCCCGCAGAAGCAGGTCGGTGGCGTACCGGGACGACGCCAGCACACGCGCCAGCCGCTCGGCCGCCGCTCCGGCGTCGCGCAGCAGCCCCAGGTACCAGTGGGTGGTGCCCAGTGCGTCGGAGACCTGGCGGAACCCCAGCAGACCGGCGTCAGGGTCCGGGGACTCGGCGAACCAGCCGAGCATCACCGGCAGCAGCGTGCGCTGGATCGCGGCCCGCCGGCTCAGCCCGGTGGTCAGCGCCTCCAGGTGCCGCAGCGCCCCGACCGGGTCGAGATAGCCGAGTGCCTCCAGCCGGGCTCTGGCGGCCTCCGGAGTCAGGCGGGCCTCGCCCGGCTCCAAGCGGGCCACCGCGTTGAGCAGCGGCCGGTAGAACAGCTTCTCGTGCAGCCGGCGCACCTCCCGGCTGTGCCGGCGCCACTGACCGACCAGCTCGGTGGCCGGGTCGGAGTGGAAGCCCATCGACCGGGCGATCCGCCGAAGGTCCGCCTCGTCGGTGGGGACCACGTGGCTTCTACGCAGCCGGTACAGCTGGATGCGGTGCTCCATGATCCGCAGGAAGCGGTACGCGCGGTCAAGCTCGGCGGCGTCGGCGCGGCCCACGTAGCCGAGCGTCGACAGCTGCTCCAGCGCGACCAGCGTCGTCGGGCTACGCACGAACACGTCGCTTCGGCCATGGACGAGCTGCAGGAGCTGCACGGAGAACTCGACGTCACGTAGACCCCCGGGGCCCAGCTTGAGCTCCCGGTCGGCGTCCTTGGGCGGGATGTTCTCCTCGACTCTGCGACGCATCGCCCGCGCGTCCTCGACGAAACCGGGACGGTCCGCGGCTTGCCACACCAGCGGCGCCACCGCGTCGACGTACTCCCGGCCCAGCGACAGGTCACCGGCGACCGGGCGGGCCTTGAGCAGAGCCTGGAACTCCCACGTCTGGGCCCACCGCTCGTAGTAGGCCAGGTGGCTGGCCAGGGTGCGCACCAGCGCCCCGGACCGCCCCTCTGGTCGAAGGTTGGCGTCCACCGGCCAGATGGTGCCCTCGGCTGTCTGGGCCGAACAGATCTGCATCACAGCGGCGGCCAGCCGGGTGGCAGTGACCAGGGCCTGCTTCTCGTCGCCGCCGGCGACAGGCTCGGCAACGAAGATCACGTCCACGTCGCTGGCGTAGTTGAGCTCGCGGCCACCGCACTTGCCCATCGCCACCACTGCCAGCCGGCACGGCTCGACGCCTGGGTCCAGCTCGCTGCGTGCGATCGCCAGGGCCGCCTCCAAGGTCTGACCCGCCAGATCGGCCAGCTCCGAAGCGACGTGCTCCACCGACGCGGACCCGGTGACATCACGGGCTGCCAGCCCCAGCAGCCTGCTGCGGTAGCCGACCCGCAGCCCATCCCGCGCAGGCAGCCCGACCAGGCCGCGCACCTGCGCCACCAGGTCCCCGCCGCTGCCGTCCGGTCGCTCGGACTGCAGGGACCGCCACTGCTCGGGGTGCCGGGCCAGGTGCTCCCCGAGGGCGACGCTGGAGCCGAGGACCGCGAGCAGCCGCAGCCGCAGCACATCGTCGGTGCGAAGAACGCGGCGCAGATGCGGACCCTCGGGTCCGTCCCCGGCGGCCGCCATGAGTCGCGCCACGGCCTCCAACGCAAGGTCAGGGTCTGCGGTCGCGGCCAGGGCGTCCAACAGGTCCTCGAGCACAGCTGGGGGGCCCACCGCTTCGATGAGCGGATCGGCCAGCAGGACCTGCGCGCGGCCGGCGTCGGCGAAGCCGGCGCGGACCAGGCGCCCGGCCACGCTGGCGATCCGGCCCTCGGTCACAGCTGCGACCCTAGCGATCCCTAAAGGATCGGAAGGTACCGGTCGCGTTCGAACGGGGTGACTTGTCCCCGGTACTCGGCCCACTCCTGCCGCTTGTTGCGCAAGAAGAAGTCGAACACATGCTCCCCGAGAGTCTCGGCGACCAGCTCGCTGGTCTCCATCACCCGCACTGCTTCGTTCAGCGACTGCGGCAGCGGCTCGATGCCCATGGCGCGGCGCTCGGACTCCGTCAGGGACCACACGTCGTCCTCGGCGCCGGGCGGCAGCTCGTAGTCCAGCTCGATGCCCTTCAGGCCCGCGCTGAGCATCAGCGCGAAGGCCAGGTACGGGTTGCAGGCGCTGTCCAGGCTGCGCACCTCGATACGGGTCGACTGGCCTTTGGCCGGCTTGTACATCGGAACCCGCACCATGGCCGAACGGTTGTTGTGCCCCCAGCACACGTAAGCCGGCGCCTCTCCCCCGCCGTACAGGCGCTTGTAGGAGTTGACCCACTGGTTGGTCACGGCGGTGATCTCCGGGGCATGCCGCAGCAGCCCCGCGATGAAGGCCCGCCCGACCTTGGACAGCTGGTACTCAGCGCCCGCTTCGAAGAACGCGTTTCGGTCACCCTCGAACAGTGACAGGTGGGTGTGCATCCCCGAGCCGGGATGCTCGGCGAACGGCTTGGGCATGAAGGAGGCGTAGATGTTCTGCTCCAGCGCGACCTGCTTCATGATCAGCCGGAACGTCATGATGTTGTCGGCAGTGGTCAAGGCGTCGGCGTACCGCAGGTCGATCTCGTTCTGGCCCGGCGCGCCCTCGTGGTGGCTGAACTCGACAGAGATCCCCATCGACTCCAGCATCGTGATGGCCTGCCGGCGGAAGTCCTGCCCGAGCCCGTGCGGGGTGTGGTCGAAGTAGCCGCTGTTGTCGATCGGCACCGGCAGCTCCCCCGGACCCGGCTTCCGCTCGAACAGGAAGAACTCGACCTCGGGATGGGTGTAGAAGGTGAACCCGAGGCCGGCGGCCCGGTCCAGGGCACGCTTGAGGACGTAGCGGGAGTCGGCGTAGGACGGGGTCCCGTCGGGCAGCAGGATGTCGCAGAACATGCGGGCCGCGCCGGGCGACTCCGATCGCCACGGCAGCACCTGGAACGTGGCCGGGTCAGGTTTGGCCAGCATGTCGGACTCGTAGACCCGGGCGAAGCCCTCGATCGCGGAGCCGTCGAACCCGATGCCCTCGGCGAACGCGCCCTCAAGCTCGGCCGGTGCCACGGCCACCGACTTGAGGAACCCGAGGACGTCGGTGAACCACAGCCGCACGAAGCGGATGTCTCTTTCCTCGAGCGTGCGGAGCACGAACTCCTGCTGCTTGTCCACCCGTGGAGTTTGTCGGGGCTGTGTTAACGGCGTGTTACATCCGCGGCCTGTTCGTGGACCGTCGCGGTCCAGATTCCTTGATCGACCCGGCGGTAGGCTGTGACGGTGACGGCGCTGCGTCTTGCCCTCGCCCAGGCCAACCCGGTCGTGGGCGACCTGGCCGGCAACACAGAGCAGGTCCTCAGCTACGCGCGTCGGGCCGTCGCCGAGGGCGCGGACCTGCTGGCGCTGCCGGAGATGTTCCTTACCGGGTACCCGGTCGAAGACCTGGCACTGAGGGGCTCCTTCGTCGCGGCCAGCCAGCAGGCGTTGGCCTCGCTGGGGCCCGCACTGGTCCGCGCCGGCGCCGCTGACCTGACCGTGGTGGTCGGCTACCTCGACGGCATCGTCGATGGGCGGGCGCGCCTGGGCCGGCCGCATGGGAGCCCGCAGAACGCGGCGGCGGTGCTTCACCGCGGCGAGGTGGTCGCCCGCTACGCCAAGCACCACCTGCCCAACTACGGGGTGTTCGACGAGTTCCGGTACTTCGTGCCGGGCCACAGCCCGTGTGTCGTGCGGGTGGCCGGTGTCGATGTTGCGCTGGCGATCTGCGAGGACCTGTGGCAGGACGGGGGCCCGGTGGCGCAGACACGTGAGGCCGGTGCCGGGCTGCTGCTGGTGATCAACGGCTCCCCGTTTGAGCTGGACAAGGACGACACCCGGCTGGGGTTGTGCCGTCGTCGGGCGGCGCAGGCTGGCTGCACGCTGGCGTACCTGAACATGGTCGGCGGCCAGGACGAGCTGGTCTTCGACGGGGACTCGCTGGTGGTCGCCGCCGACGGGACGGTGCTGCGCCGGGCGGCGGGGTTCGTCGAAGAGCTGGTCGTGGTCGATCTGGAGGTGCCCGCCGCGCAGACCGGACGCGTCGTCGCCGCTACGACCGGCGCCGCTGCGGCGCGGCGCACACAGGCGGCCGGTGCCTGGAGCCAGGTCGCGGAGCCGCTGGACAGCGAGGAGCAGGTGTATCGGGCCATCACACTGGCTGTCCGGGACTACGTTCGAAAGAACGGCTTCGCCTCAGTCGTGATCGCACTGTCGGGGGGAATCGACTCGGCGCTGGTCGCGGCGATTGCCTGCGACGCGGTCGGTGCGGACAACGTCCACTGTGTCAGCATGCCGAGTGCGTACTCCTCTGGGCACTCCCGCGACGACGCAGCGGACTTGGCCGAGCGGACCGGCTGCCACTTTCGGACCGTGGACATCGCCTCGATGGTGGACGCCTATCTGAAGGTGCTGGGCCTGACTGGTCTTGCTGAGGAGAACCTCCAGGCGCGAGTGCGGGGTACTGCGCTGATGGGGATCTCCAACCAGGAGGGCCACCTGGTTCTGGCCACCGGCAACAAGAGCGAGCTGGCGGTCGGGTACTCCACCATCTACGGCGACGCCGTCGGGGGGTTCGCGCCGATCAAGGACGTTCCGAAGACGCTGGTGTGGCGGCTGGCGCGGTGGCGTAACGCTGAGGCGGCCAGGGGTGGTAATACGGCCCCGATCCCGGAGTCCAGCATCGACAAGCCGCCATCGGCGGAGCTGCGTCCAGGTCAGCTGGACTCCGACTCGCTGCCCGACTACGCCGAGCTTGACGCCGTGCTCGACAGCTACGTCGAGCAGGACCGAGGCGCCGCGCAGCTGCTCGCGGCCGGATTCGACCACGCCTTGGTGGAGCGGGTCCTGAAGCTCACCGATGCCGCCGAGTACAAGCGGCGACAGTACCCGCCGGGCCCCAAGATCTCGTTCAAGGCATTCGGTCGGGACCGGCGCCTGCCGATCACGAACCGCTGGCGTGAGACGCCGCAGCCTTAGCCCTGCTCGGCGCGGATGCCGTCGAGCACCATGTCGACCAGCAGCTGCGATGTTCCGGGCCGAGGCGCACCCATGCCCACCTGCATCAGCTGCAGGTACAGCATGGGCGCCGCGATCAAGGTGGCGGCCAGCTCGATGTCCAGGTCGGCGCGCAGCTGCCCGGAGGCGATGCCCTCGGCGAGGACGACGCGGTAGCGCTCCCGCCGCGGCTGGATGACGCTGGTGAAGTACTGCTTGAACAGGTCCGGGTGCTGGGTGGCGTAGGACAGCATCCGGGGCATCAGGCGCCCGCTGCACGTTTCGTGAGTCTTGGCCCGGATCTGGTCGACCATGAGGACCAGGCGGTCCCGGCTGTTGGTCCCTTCGGGGATGTCGGGCAGGGCGTCGTTGAGCGAGGCGAGCGCGTCCTCGACGAGCTCCTCCTTGTTGGCCCACCGGCGGTAGATCGTCGCCTTGCCGACGCCGGCTCTGGCGGCCACCGACTCCACCGACAGCCCGTCGATGCCGCCCTCGACGATCAGGTCGAGGGTGGCATCGACGATTGCGGTATCGGCCTCGGCGCTTCGAGGCCTTCCCGGGCGGCGGACAGCCGCCGAGTCGGTGACGGTCATCACGCCTCGACCGCTGCCGGGGCAGGCACCGCTGCGGCATTCTGCTTCGTCGGCGGGGTGATGGTGGGCAGCAAGGTCCCGACGATCACCGCCGCTATCAGGACCACGATGGCCGAGATCAAGGTGGTGAAGTGCGACGCCGTCAAGAAGGCGTGGTAGGCGCCCTGCTCGATCGTGGACCGCACCGACGGCGGCATACCCAAGGCAACTGCCTTGTCCAGGACGACCTTGGTCAGTACCACCGACTGCGAAGCCGTCGCCTTGGCCGCCGGCGGGAGCGGGGCCAGCGAGGGCGCTGCGAGCGCCGCGTACTTGGTGGCCATGATCGTGCCTATGATCGCGACGCCGAGCGCACCGAAGACCTGCCGCACCGTGTTCTGTACCGCCGAGCCGGCCCCGACCCGAGCCAGCGGCAGAACGTTCTGCATCACCGTGGACGCAGGGGCGATCACGGCACCCATACCGAGCCCGAACAGGAAGAAGACGACGAGCACGAGGAACAAGGGGCTGTCGATCTGGAGCCGGGACAGGGCGAACTGGGCTCCCGCCACGATCAGCAGCCCGATCGTCATCGTCGGCCGGTAGCCGAACCTGTTGACCAGCTTGCCGCTGCGCGGGGCCGAGATGAGCTGCCCGACCGCGAACGGAAGGAAGCACAGGCCCGCCATCAAGGTTCCATACCCACGCAGGATCTGCAGGTAGAACGGCAGGGAGAACAGGATCCCGGACATGGCGAAGAACGACAGGCTCACCGCACTCAGGCTGACCGCGTAGCCCCGGTTGGTGAACAGCGACACGTCGAAGGACTTGTGGTCGCTGCGGGCCTCGTAGACGACGAAACCGGCCAGGATCAGACAGCCCACAACGATCGGGATCAGGACCGACGGGGCCGTCCACGTCAGTGTCTCCGAGGCGTGGATGATCCCGTAGACCAAAGTGACCAGACCAACGAAGGACACGACGAGCCCGATCAGGTCGAGCTTTTGGGCGTTGGGGTTGCGCGACTCCGGCACTACGCGCCAGATGCCGATCAGGCCGACGATGACAATGGGGACGTTGATCAAGAACACCGAGCCCCAGTTGTTGCCGGTCAGCCAGTGAGTCCAGCTGGGGTTCTGCAGCAGCAGCCCGCCCAGGACCGGGCCGAGTGCGACCGCGCCACCGACGGCTGCAGCCCACATGCCGATCGCGCGGCCCCGCTCGTGCGGGGGGAAGACGACGGTGATGATCGCCAAGGTGACCGGCAGGACCGCGGCCCCGCCGATCCCCATGAGGCCACGGAAGACGATCAGCATCGACGCTGTCGGGGCGAATGCACACAGCGCCGACGCGATGCCGAACAGGGCGAGGCCGATGGTCAGGATCTTCTTGCGGCCGTAACGGTCACCCAGAACGCCCCAGGTGAACAGCAGGGCGGCGAAGACCAGCACGTAGGCGTCGACCGACCACACGAGCTGGCTCTGCGAGGTACCCAGGTCCTTCTGGATCGTCGGCAGCGCGATGTTCAGCACCGTGTTGTCCAGCACCACGACCAGCAGGCTGACAACCAGCACCGCGAGGATGGTCCACCTGCGAGGGTGTCCGTCAGCAGTGGGGACCCAGTCGCCGGAAGCGCGGGCCGCCTGGGCCTGGTTCGCGGCAGTCTGCTTGGAGTTCACATGCGCTCCTTCGAGAGGCAGATAAGATCCGGAACTGTACCGTATCGAAAGTCACCCTAGCCTGGTGAGGTTTCGGGACGCAAGCCAAGCCGTCTCGCCGGGACCTCGACGGAACCCTGCGGGCATGTCACGCTGGGGCATCCGTACGGGGACCCCAACCTGGGGCCTCGAGATGGGAGTGCCCTGATGTCTGCCGCCCAGTCGGCCCCGACCGCACAGCCGGTCCGTCGCAACACCATCCGTGACCTCGCAGCCATGACCGGTCGCGGCGAGAAGTGGCCCATGCTCACCGCGTACGACCAGTACGCGGCGCAGATCTTCGAACAGGCCGGGGTTCCGGCGCTGCTGGTAGGGGACTCCGCCGGCAACAACGTTCTGGGGTACACCGACACCGTTCCGGTGACCGTTGACGAGCTCATCCCTCTGGTCCGCGCTGTGGTCGCGAGCACCCGGACGGCCCTTGTGGTGGCCGACTTCCCGTTCGGATCGTACGAGGCGTCGGCACAGCAGGCGCTGGAGACGGGCGTGCGGTTCTTGAAGGAAGGCCGTGCGCAGGCGGTCAAGCTGGAGGGAGGGCGCCGGGTCGTTGCGCAGGTGGAGGCGCTGGTCTCCTCGGGTGTCCCGGTGATGGGACATCTGGGCCTGACCCCGCAGTCGGTGAACACCCTGGGCGGGTACCGGGTCCAGGGTCGAGGCGAGGCCGGGGACCAGCTGCTTCGGGACGCCAAGGAGCTCGAGCACGCCGGAGCGTTCTCAGTGGTCCTCGAGGCGGTCCCGGCCGATCTCGCCCAACGAGTCACGGCGGCGCTGTCGATCCCCACGATCGGGATCGGGGCGGGCAACGGAACTGACGCACAGATCCTGGTGTGGCAAGACTTGCTCGGCCTCAACGACCGGCCACCGAAGTTCGTCCGCCCCTACGCCGATCTTCGGACAGTGATGTCAGACGCGGTGCGCGCCTGGTCCCAGGATGTCCGCGCAGGCACGTTCCCGGACGCCGAGCACTCCTACACCTGACCGGGGCGCTGCACCTGGCCCGAAGGCTGCGGGACGGTCATGACTGCGTCGAGCTGGGTCTCCAGCAGGTCTCGGGCTTCGACCAGCGAGGGGCCGTACCAGGTCAGGTGTCGTCCCGAGACCAGGGCCACCTGTCGGCCCGGGAAGGCCTCGGGGCCGTCGGCTGCGCTGAATGCGTAGGGCTCGTCGGGTAGGACGACCAGATCGGCGCCGCACGCCCGCAGCTGCTCGATGTCGGTCTTCGGGTAGCGGTCGGGGTGGGTGGCGTAGATGTTGGCGATGCCGAGCTGGCGCAGCAGGTCACCGGCGAACGTGTCGGACCCCAGGACCATCCACGGGCGGCGCCAGATCGGCACCACCGCCGTGAGTCGCGGTGGGCTCCCGTCATAGGTGTTCGACCAGACCTGTCGGGCCTGGTCGAGCCATGGCGGCGGCGCAAGCCCGCAGGCGGCCAGCATCCGGCCCAGCGACTCGAAAGCCTCGGGCAGAGTTCGAGGCCGGGTGACCCACACCGAAAGGCCGCCGGCCCGCAGGGCGTCGATGTCAGCGGCCCGGTTCTCCTCTTCGTTGGCGACAACCACATCTGGGGCTAAAGCCACCACCGTTTCGACGGCCGGGTTCTTGGTTCCGCCGACACGGGTCACCTGCAGCCCAGCCGGATGGGTGCACCAGTCAGTGGCCCCCACCAGCAGGCCAGGGGCCGTGACGGCAAGCGCCTCGGTCAACGACGGCACCAGTGAGACCACCCGGTGGACCGCGTCGGGGCGGTGGGTGCACGCGGTGCCCTGGTCATCGAGCCCGCGGCCGACCGACTGAGTCTGGTCCCGCCCGTGACCGTTCGGGCCTGGTTCGTGGACCGGGTCAGACATCCGTGACTCGAAGGCCGGCGTGCACCTTGTAGCGGCGGTTCACCGAGATGAGGTTCGCGGTCAGCGCCTCCACCTGGCCAGCGTTGCGCAGGCGACCCGCGTAGACCCCGCGCAGCCCGGGAATCGTCTGCGCGAGCGCCTGCACAGTGTCAGTCGCGGCCCGGTCGTCACCCAGGACCAGAACGTCGGTGTCGACCGAGACGACAGTGGTGTCCAACAGCAGGACAGCGCTGAGATGGTGGAAGGCCGCAACCAGCCGCGAGTGCGGCAGCAGCGCCGCTGCCTGCTGCGCGGCCGAACCCTCCTCGACGTCCAGGGCAAAGGCGCCCTGCTTGTCGAAGCCGAGCGGGTTCACGCAGTCGACAACGACCTTGCCTGCCAGCTCCGCAGCCAGCCCTGACAGCAGGCTGGCGTGGCCGTCCCATGGGACCGCGACGATCACCAGGTCGGCCGAGCGGGCGCAGGTCTGGTTGTCAGCGCCGCTGACACCGTGCCCGAGCTCGGCGGCGGCCGCCTGCGCGCGGGCTGCGTCGCGGGACCCGATCTGGACCGTTTGGCCGGCGATGGCCAGCCGAAGAGCAAGGCCCCGACCCTGCTCACCGGTCCCCCCCAGTACCCCCACCTTCAGGGCGGAGACGTCGGGAAGGGCGCGGGGGTCGACACGTGGGGACTCCGTCATGGCAGCCATCCTCTCAACCCGGGGCTCCTGAGGCACGATGGGTGGTCATGGACTCTTCGCGCGTGGCGGTCCTTCGCGAGCTGCTCGGCGCCACCGGGTGGGTGGACCGCACCCGCTCGTTCGCCAAAGTCATGAGGCGGTCCACCACCACCCCGGGCGGCCTGCTGCTGGTGGGGACCCCCCAAGCAGAGCCGTGGCATCTGGCGGCCCACCTCGACGACGAGTCCCGCTACAGCGGCATCCCCGAGCTGTCTCCGACCCTGGTGCGCTGGCGGCCGCCCGCGGACGCCCCCGCTCACCTGTCGCACACCCTGGCTCGTCTGGAAACCGCGCGACGCGGCGAGACAGTGTTCGTGGTCGCCGAGACCGCGGCGCCGCAAGGCCTTCTCGAGCGGGTCTACGACGCACGACAGCACGGTGCCACCGTGCTGTCGCTGGACGGCGGCGACACCGAGCTCGAGACGCTAGCTCACGAGTCCTTGTCGGTGGTGCAGCAGGACCTGGTGGTGCCTGAGCTGACGTTCGACACGATCCAGCACCTGGTCAGCGTCGCCGCCGGGGAGTCGCAGGCGCGCGAGCGCAAAGGGTTCCGTGACCGGCTCGCCCGGGCACTGGACGTCGTCAGCGGCCCACCACCGACCCGACGCTAAAGCGATGGCGTAGGGCCTGCGCGGCGCCCAGGATGGCACCGTGCCCGCCCGGATCCTGGACGTCTTGCGCCGCAACCGCGTAGACACGACTCCCTGGCACACATCTCGGGAGTTCCGCCTGCTGTTCGTCGGCGGCTCGATCAGCAGGCTCGGCTCGATGGTCACCTACGTTGCCCTGCCGTTGCAGGTAAAACAGCTGACCGGATCGTTTGTCCTGGTCGGCGTGCTGGGTCTGGTTGAGCTCGGGCCACTGGTGGTGCTGGGACTGTATGGCGGGGCGCTCGCCGACGCAGTGGACCGGCGCCGCATGGTCGCGGTGACCGAGCTAGCTCTCATGCTGATGTCCGGGGTTCTGCTGGCCAACGCGATGGTCCCCCATCCACGCCTGTGGCCCCTTTATGTCTTCGCGTTCATCAGCGCCGGTCTCGACGGTCTGC
>Ga0075029_100000638_pt1 | contig 20183 bp, 23 predicted proteins | sample LitLauG_LLR_2013_FD_71391 | JGI IMG/M metagenome (GOLD analysis project Ga0075029, IMG submission 71391) | Freshwater sediment microbial communities from North America - Little Laurel Run_MetaG_LLR_2013 | ecosystem: Environmental > Aquatic > Freshwater > Creek > Sediment | place: USA...
GGCGTCCGCTGTGGTGCATCGCGGCCACGCACGATATTGGATTCGAGCGCGATCAACGGAACAACGGGGTCACGCATAAAATCGATCCGGCTATCGATGGCGAACGCGAATACGTGAATGGCACGTTGTCGGGAACTGGCCTGGTGGTGCAGCGCGATCATGTGACCCCGTCCGATCCCCTGACCACGGCGAAGACGGCGACTGGCGGGGAGTTTCACTCGGACGGGCGAATCCTGGTTCTCGTGCTGAAGAACACGAAATAGGCTAAGAAATCTGCGACAACTTTTGGCTGCACTCGCTGGCTGCGGAGTGAGCATGAATACTTTCCCGGTTCTGCTGGGCGCGTTGTGCGTGTACGCCCTGGCGTACCGCTACTACAGCGCGTTCATTGCCGCGAAGGCGCTGGCGCTCGACGATCGCCGCACGACTCCGGCGCACACCTACGCCGACGGGCATAACTATGTCGCTTCGCCGCGATGGGTGCTCTTCGGGCATCACTTCGCCGCCATCGCCGGAGCGGGCCCGCTGGTGGGACCTACTCTGGCGGCGCAGTTCGGCTTCGCGCCCGGCTTGGTCTGGCTGCTGGTCGGAGCCGTTCTAGCCGGATGTGTGCAGGACTTTACCGTGCTGGTGGCTTCAGTCCGTCATCGCGGGCGTTCGCTGGCGGATGTGGCGCGCACCGAGATCAGTCCCTTCGCTGGGCTCGTTGCCATGATCGCGGTGCTCTTTATTCTTCTGGTCACGCTGGCCGGGCTTGGGATTGTTGTGGTCAATGCGCTTTCCAATAGCCCTTGGGGCGTCTTCACCATTGGCATGACCATCCCCATCGCAGTCATCATGGGATGGTGGATGTTCAAGAGCCATGCTGGGACAATCACCGTTACCGGCCCCAGCATCTTTGGCGTCGTTCTTCTCCTCGGCAGCGTGATCGCCGGACACTGGGTGGCTCAAACCGGAGCGGCGGCGGCGCTCACGTTCACGCCGCATCAGATCACCATTCTCATGGCAATTTACGGCTTGGTCGCATCGGTGCTTCCGGTTTGGCTGGTGCTGGAGCCGCGCGACTACCTCTCAACCTATGTGAAGCTGGGGACGATTGCGATTCTGGTCGTCGGTGTGTTCGTGGTTCATCCCAACATTCAGTTTCCGAACTTTACTTCGTTCGTGCATGGTGGCGGCCCGATCATCAAGGGAACTCTCTTCCCTTTTCTTTTTGTGACCATTGCCTGCGGCGCCATCTCCGGATTTCATTCGCTGGTGGCCTCGGGCACCACACCGAAGATGCTGGACAAGGAAACCGACGCGCGCTTCATCGGATACGGCGCGATGATCGCCGAGTCGCTGGTGGGCGTGCTGGCTCTGATTGCAGCCTGCTCGCTGTATCCGGGCGACTACTTTGCCATTAACTCGACGCCGCAAGTCTTCAGCCATCTGGGACTGCCCACGGTCAACCTGGACGTGTTCTCCCGCGAAGTTGGCGAGAAGCTGGCTGGACGCACGGGCGGCGCGGTCTCGCTGGCGGTCGGCATGGCACAGATTTTTCGCGGCATGCCGGGAATGGATCGGCTCATGGGTTACTGGTATCACTACGCGATCATGTTCGAAGCGCTATTTATCCTGACGACGGTGGACACGGGGACCCGTGTGGCCCGCTACGTTCTGCAGGAACTGATGGGAAAAGTGCACAAGCCCTTCGGCAACAGCGCTTGGCTGCCAGGAAATCTGATCACCAGCTTCTTCGTGGTGCTGGGCTGGGGATATCTGATTTACACGGGGAATATTTCGACAATCTGGCCGCTGTTCGGAACCGGCAACCAGTTGCTGGCGACCATCGCGCTGGCGGTGACGACGACTTTCCTGATCAACATGGGCAAACTGAAATATGCGTGGATCACGGCCATTCCGATGTGCTTCGTGGGCGTGACCACGCTGACGGCGGGAGCGCTCTCGATCAAGAACATTTTCTGGCCATTGACCTCGAGGCCCGGGCAGGTGTTTACCGGCTATCTAGATTCAGGGTTGATGGCCATCTTTATTGTGGGCGTGGTTCTGGTCGTATTCAGTGCAATACGGCGCTGGATCGCGGCGCTGAATGGCGCTCCTGCACCGCAGGAGGCCTTCGGTCCTCCGCTCACGGCTGGCGGCGAAGTGAAGATGGGTTGCTGCTAGCTGACTCAAATCAGAAAATCAAAGACACCGCGAAAGTGTCGTTCAAATCGGATACGACATTATTCCCCGCCGTCAGCGTCACAGCATGCTGGCCAAAGGGCAGAGTTACTGGGATCAATAGCGTGGGGAATGCGCGGTGCGTAGCAACGCCGTTGGACCAAATTTGCGCGGTTCCAATTTGCGCGCCGTCGAGTTGAACGTTCACCTGCAGCAAAACGTTGGCAGCCTGGCTCCAAACGCTGCCGGTCACGACCAATATCGCCGGACCGTCTGAGGGAGCGTTGAACACACCTTTAAGCGGCAGCGGGCCCACTTGATTGATAATCGGCAGAATCTGCATGGATGGATCCTCCAGTGGAATGAGTTACCAGACTGGGGCCCTAAGACAGCGAATTTTAACACGCGAAGGAAGAAGTATCATTGGTCGAGGAAATCGACAGCCGTGACCACACGTCAGCCTAAGGTTCTTCCTAAGGTTCTTCAACCCAAGACCACGAAGCTGGGACCATCCGCCGTTCAGATTTTCGCCGCCAACGAGCGCATGAACCAGATGCTAATCGAACATCTCAACCCCGCCGCCTGGACCGCCAAACCAACGACAGCGAAAACGACAGCCAAGCCGCCGGGCAACGTCCGCACCATCGCAGCGATCTTCACGCACATGCACAATGTCCGCACCAAGTGGATCCGGCTGACCGCACCACACCTGAAGGTTCCACCCCAACTCAACCGCACCCACTGCACGCCGCAGCAGGCCCGCGCAGGATTGGCCGAAAGCGCCGCTCGCTGCGCCGAGATGCTCGCCGAAGCGCTCGGCGACGAGGGCCGCATCCAGAAGTTTTGCCGGGACGGGTGGGCTAAGCCGTGGCCGGTTGGCCCGGAAATGCTGTGCTATATGCTCGCTCACGAAGCCCACCATCGCGGCCAGGTGTTGATGCTCGCGCATCAACTTGGATTCCCACTGCCGAAAGAAGTAATGTACGGGCTCTGGAACTGGGAAAAGCTCTGGAAAGATTGCGGGGCGCCCGCCGGCCCCGGCTGAGCGATCCCCTTCACCAACACAGAATAAACCAGAATGGTTTAGGCTGTGTTGGCACTGCTCAGGAGGAATTTTATGTGGATACGTTTCATCCTCGCATCGGCCGTCGTGCTGCTGATCTTGCCTGTCGCGGGCAACGTGGGAATCCCTCCAATCCTTGCACAAACCGCCCCTGTCATTCACACTTGCCGGCATCCCGACAACGGCGTCGAAGCCACGTACACGACCTCAGTCTTTGTGGCGTGTACCCCGAAGGCTGCCCAGTGTGCACAATTTGCCGCCCAATCCTTCAAGGCCCCACCAAATGTGCACTTCATTAAAGGCTTCGCAGATCCGTTCCTTAGGCCATGGGACTCGAGCGGCCTGCCGAATCGTTGTGACCCCAAGGGAAATGCGGATGTGCCGTGCTGGGCACAAACTGAGTTGGTGGTGTACAAGCGAGCGCCAAACCCGAAATGTCTGTGCGATTCGGACTAGACAGAGCAAAGTCCCGGCCCGGCCCAGAAGCCTTGATTTGCTTGGCGAATTTGGCTGCCCCCCAGGGATTCGAACCCCGATAACCTGCTCCAGAGGCAGGTGTCCTAGCCGTTGAACGAGGGGGCAGTGTATTTGAAGAGAACTGGTCGAACGAATTACCCTTTGATTTTATGGTGCGGCGCGGGCGCGGTCAACCGCGATCGGTTACGGGGGATGCAGTGTGCGGTTTAGGGAGATGAACATGTCTACATTGCTGGAGCGGGGCGGCGCGGCCACTCTCGACTGTGCCGAGATTTCGAGGCTGCCGTTGGAGCCGGAGCACTGTGCGCTGGTGGTGATCGATATCCAGGAGAAGCTGCTGCCGCCGATCTTTCAGAAAGAGCAGCTGGTGCGCAACGCGCAGCTGCTCATTCGTGCGGCTTCGATTCTGAAAATTCCCGCGCTCGTCAGCACGCAATATGCAAAGGGTCTGGGCGGTACGGTACCGGAGATCGCATCGTTATTATCGGGGACCGACGCCATTGATAAGACTCTGTTCTCATGTTTCGGGAGCGAGGCTTTTTGTTCGGCGCTGAAGCGGCTGCCAGGCATCCGCCGGACTCTTCTTTTGTGCGGCATGGAGAGCCACATCTGCGTCACGCAGACGGCGCTGGGTGCCCTGCGCGAGGGATATCTGGTGCATGTAGCGTCGGACGCGGTTAGCTCGCGCACCGAGTGGAACTGGAAGATCGGGCTGGAGCGCATGCGGGCCGCGGGTGCCGTGATCTCGTCGACCGAGATGATGATCTACGAACTGATGCGGGCCTCTTCGTCCGCGGCGTTCAAAGAATTATTACCGCATCTAAAAGGATAGTTTCCAGACGCCGAGAATCTGGCTATGATGGAGTAGGCGGGTTGCAATTTTGAGCTTTCTGCGCAAACTCGTTGCGTTTCTCTGCGTAGTGGCCATTGTCTGGGCCGCGATCACACCCACTTCCGGCCTTTTCTGGGCCGTTCTCGTTCCATTCCTTCTTCTTGTCTGGATTCTAGCCGTCACGCTCGACAAGCGGCGGCCAGCAGACGCTGCGATTCCACGCCGTTCTTTCTTTCCAATTCTTGGTCCTCGCGCACCTCCAGCGTGACCTCTCTGATCTGAACAAGCCTTATCGATAACGCGGCGCTGAAGCGCCGCTCTTCCACCGGAGCGCCATGCGTGTAGTACTCATGCGTGTGCTGGAGGCTCGGTCGAAAGAACGTGGAGGGACCATGTCTATCAAGAGTCGGCTACGCACGTTATTGCTGTGCCTGCCTCTTCTGCTCGGAGCTTTCGCCGGGATGCCCATGCGCCCCGAAGAGATCGAGGAACTGATGCATAGCATGAACGAACAGAAAATCAGTTACGTCGTGCAGGCAGAGGGCAAGAATGGCGATCCCGAAATGCCCAAGCTGCCCGAACTTCCGAAGTTACCTGAGCAGGAGCCTTGACGCTTACTCCTTTTTCTTGACCCGCACCACCGTAATCTTGGCGAAGCCCTCCTCGAATGACGGCGGCTTCAGCTTGGCCGCCATGCGCCGCATTACGTCTTCGGGGACGACGCGGTCGCGGCGCTGGTGGCGCTCGACGCAGACTTCCAGAGGAACGTCAAAGAACACCGCCTGGACTTCGTAGTGGTAATCCTTGGCGAGCTTGATCCAGTGCTGGCGCTCCTGCGGCGTCAGGTTGGTCGCGTCCACATAGTTCATCGGACGCTTGGCGATCAGGCGGGCCTTGAGCATGGCGCGCAGGTTGGAGAAGACGAGATCCTGAAAGCGCTGCTCGCGGACGTCGTCGAACAAGATTGCGCGCATCATGTCGCTGGAAAGCGGCGTGACGCTATGACGCTTAAACCAAGTGCTCTTGCCGGAGCCGGGTAGGCCGATCGCAAGAACCACGATTCCTTTGGGCGGGCGAGCTGGAGCCGCGGGCACTGCAACGGGAATCTCGGAGGCTTGCGGTTCTGCCGCTTCAGGCTCGGACTCGGCGGATTCGGGCGCCACCTCTTCGGCTCCGCCAACAGGAATGACCGGAATTTTGCCTTTGGCCGCTGCCGGCGTGAAAGCTTGCGCGACGGCTTGTTCCCGACCGCGTCCTGCTCCTCCGCGTCCACGGCCTCCGCGGCGGCGGCGACGGCCGCGCTGCGCATCTGCCTCGGACGGCTGACCTTCCGGGGAAGGCATGCTGTCGGGCGGGAGGGCTTCCTCGCCGCGATTCTCTTCGATCTCAGGGTCGCTGACCGCTAGCTTCTCTGGCCGGCTTTTCGGGGAATCTGTGACGCCAGGTTCGTCCGGTGTCTGCCCAGCTTCAAAATATGCCGGCTGCAATGGGGGAGGGGCTGGCTGACTCTCAGAACCAGCGGGTTTCTTTTTGCGACGCTGCATGCGGTCGCGCATCCATTTACGCATGTTCAGGCTTATAACAGAGATGGCGCAGGCGGAGCAATCGGCCGCCACGCCGTGCGAACCATAGATGACAGGTGAGAGGAAGCATGCCAAACCAGATTCCAGCGCCGATTCAAGGACAGAAATACATCTCGCTGACCACATTTCGCAAGAGCGGAGTGGGCGTTGCGACTCCCGTGTGGTTTGGAGAAGAGGGCGGCAAGCTCTACGTGATGACGCGCGGCGATATGGGCAAGTCGAAGCGCATTCGGAATAATCCGCAGGTGAAGGTAGCGCTGTGCACGATGCGCGGCAAGGTTACGGGGCCGGAGTTCGCGGCCACGGCGCGTATTTTGCCGCCGGAGGAGCATGCGCGAGCGCGGCAGGCGATCAATCGGAAATATTGGATGGCACGGCTTCCGCTGATCTGGGCGCGCACGGATACGTATTTCGAAATCAGTTTCTCCTGACCTACCACTCGCCGGTCGTCAAGTAGTCGTGAATCGACTTCGCGGCGCGCCGTCCGGCACCCATCGCTAAAATGACGGTAGCGCCGCCGGTCACGATGTCGCCGCCCGCGAAGACTCCCTTGCGCGTCGTACGCTGCGTTTCTTCGCTGGCCTGAATGTATCCCCGCTTGGTAGTGCCCAGGCCGGGCGTCGTGCTCTGCACGATCGGGTTAGCGCTGGTGCCAATCGCGATGATCGCGACTGACAAGGGCAGATCGAACTCCGAACCTTCCTTCGGCACAGGACGCCTGCGGCCGGATGCGTCCGGCTCCCCGAGCTCCATGCGCACGCAGCGCGCGGCCGTCAGCCAGCCTTTGCCGTCGGAAAGAAATTCGGTGGGCGCGGTCAGCATCTGGAAGTTGATCCCTTCCTGTTGAGCATGGTGCACTTCTTCGGCGCGCGCCGGCATCTCGGCCTCGCTGCGGCGATAGATGACGTAGGCGTTGCCGGCGCCCAGGCGCAGCGCAGAGCGGATCGCATCCAGCGCCGTGTTGCCCCCGCCGATCACCGCGACGTTCCTCCCTTTCAGATCGAGCATGGGCTCGTCATAGACAGGAAATTTGTAGGCCTTCATCAGGTTGATGCGAGTGAGGAATTCGTTGGCCGAGTACACGCCGTTCAAGTGCTCGCCCGGAATGTTCATGAACTGCGGCAAGCCCGCGCCGGTGCCGATGTAGACGGCGTCGTATCCTTCTTCCTCCATCAGTTCATCGATGGTGACGGTCCGGCCGACGACCACATCCGTCTCGAACTCGACGCCCATTTCGCGCATGTAGTCGAGTTGCTCGCGGATGATCTGCTTGGGCAGCCGGAATTCTGGAATGCCATAGACGAGGACGCCGCCGAGTTCGTGCAGAGCTTCAAAGACGCGAACCTTATGGCCCTTCTGAATCAGATCGCCGGCCACGGTGAGTCCGGAAGGGCCGCTGCCTACGACCGCGATTTTCTTTCCCGTAGGCGCAACGGTCGGCACGACGTGCGTGCCCATGCGCTTCTCATAGTCGGCAACGAAGCGCTCGAGATAGCCGATGCCCAGCGGCTTTACTTTTTTCGAGAGCAGGCACTTGCCCTCGCAGTGATCTTCCTGCGGGCAGACTCGTCCAGTGATGGCCGGAAGGACGTTGTCTTCGCGGATCTTGGCAGCGGCTCCCAGAAAATCTCCAACGACGATGAGTTCAACGAATTCCTTCACCTTCACGCCCACCGGACAGTTGTCCGTGCAGGTTGGCTTGGCGCATTCCAGGCAGCGGCGGGCCTCCTGCTGCGCCAGTTCGGCGCTGTAGCCGAGGTTGACTTCCTCGAAGTTATGGGCGCGCTCTTCGGCGGGCTGCTCGGGCATCAACTGGCGGGGAACCTTGATGCGCTCCTTGATGGGTACCGGATTCAACGATTTCTTTACGGTCGGACTCATCTTTGCTCCCCCTGGGCGAGGCAGGCGTGCTGATCTTCTCCATGCAGAGCTTCCTGCTTGCGCTTGAATTCCTCCATCGATTGCTGCTCGGCGGTGCGATACATGGCGTTGCGCTGCACAAGCACTTCAAAATTCACCCTGTGACCGTCGAACTCCGGGCCGTCCACACAGGCGAATTCGCTCTTGCCGTCGATCATGACGCGGCAGCCGCCGCACATGCCGGTGCCGTCGATCATGATGGGATTGAGGCTGACCACGGTGTGGATATTCTCTTTGCGCGTGAGCTCGGAGACGGCCTTCATCATCACGATCGGCCCGACGGCCACGACCAGATCGATGCGCGTGCCGTTCTCGATCAACTGCCGCAGTTTGTCGGTCACAAAGCCCTTGTCGGCGTAGCTGCCGTCGTCGGTGGTGATCATCAGAGCGTCGCTGACCTCGCGCATTTCCGATTCGAGGATCACCAGTTCTTTGTTCCGCGCGCCCACGATCGAGAGCACGCGGTTGCCCGCACGCTTCAACGCTGCCGCCGTGGGATAAGCCATCGCCGTGCCGACTCCGCCGCCTACGACAACCACCGTGCCGTATCGCGCAATTTCGGAGGGCTTCCCGAGCGGGCCCACCACGTCCAGAATCGAATCGCCGGTCTCGAGCGAGTTCAGCAGGTTCGTGGTCTTCCCCGCCGCCTGCACGACGATGCTGATGGTGCCGCGCGCGGGGTCGGAGTTTTCGATGGTGACGGGAATGCGCTCTCCCTCTTCGTAAATGCGAAGGATGACGAATTGTCCAGGCTTCTGTTTCCGCGCAATGCGCGGCGCTTCGATGACGAACCGCTTGATTCCGGGCGCTAGAAATCGAGCGTTAATGATCTTGAACACTGGCCCTCCGCGGCAGAGCGGTGGCGTTTCTCTGCTTCAAAATTGTGTTCGGAAGGGCGGTGAACGGGCTGTGATTCGAATCACATAGGAGTGTGCGAGGGCGCGATGACGCGCGTTGCGGGCCTTTGCCGGCGCGCGCGTGTTAGATTCTAGATTCTTCAGAGATTTGTAGTTAATGTCCGGTAAATTCACCGACGATGAGCTGATCCAGCAGGCGCTCGATTTGGCGCGCGCGGGCACTGGCCTGGCGTCGCCGAATCCCTACGTCGGAGCGGTGATCGCCGATGTTCAAGGCAACGTCGTTGGTACCGGAACTTTCGCCTACGACGGCATAAAGCACGCCGAGATTCTGGCGCTGGAAGCGGCGGGCACGAAGGCCGGCGGGGGAACGCTTTACATCAATCTCGAGCCGCACGCCCATCAGGGCCGAACTCCTCCCTGCACCGATGCACTGATTGCGGCCGGCATCCGCCGTGTGGTTGCGTCGATGGCCGATCCGAATCCCAGGGTGAGCGGGCGCGGGTTCGAGCAGTTGCGGGCTGCAGGTGTGCAGGTGGAAGTTGGAAGACTGGAAGAGCAGGCGCGTCATTTCAATGAAGCCTTCGCGCGTTATATCCGCCACGGGATGCCGTTTGTCACATTGAAGTCCGCAATGACGCTCGATGGGAAGATTGCCCCCTCACCGGCGGCGCGACAAGCTGGAAACGGATTCACGGGATACTGGATCACTGCTGAAGCTGCGCGCACGCAGGTGCACGAATTGCGCCACCAGCACGACGCGATTCTGGCGGGCGTAGGCACGATCCTCGCGGACAATCCCCTGCTTTCGGATCGCAGCGGGAGGCCTCGGCGGCGTCCTTTGCTGCGCGTGGTTCTCGATTCGCAGTTGCGGGTGCCGCTGGAGTCGCGATTCGTTCAAAGCGCGGCCACGCAACGCAAGAATGATGTTGTGGTCTTCTGTGTTTCGAGTAGCACGGACAAGAAGAATCGGTTGGAAGAGCTCGGAGTGCGCGTCGAACAGGTGCCTGCAGATGAAACAACACGCCGGACTGACATTCGGGCGGTGTTGCGGCGATTAGCAGATTGGGAGATTCTAAACGTGATGATCGAGGGTGGCTCAACCGTGAACGGAGCCGCTCTGGCTGCGGGCCTTGCGGATAAATTGTTCCTCTACTACGCTCCGAAGATTCTCGGCGGAGCTGACGCTGTTCCCTTCGCGGCGGGCCTCGGCTTCGGTGAATTGGGCAGGGCCGCGCAGATCAAGCATGTGCGTGTTCATCAATTCGGTGAAGACTTCGCAGTCGAGGGCTATCTGCGCGATCCGTACGTAGAGTGAGTTTGTCTGACTCGCCTCTTCGCGCTGGACTATGATGTTCTGTTCATCTTTCTTTCATCCTGGAGGCACTTATGTTTACTGGCATCGTAGAAGAAGTTGGAAGTATCAGCCGCATCGAACAGCGTGGCGAGAACCGCCGCATCACCATCGTCGCCGATCGTACTCCCAAGGAGCTCGGCACCGGCAATAGCGTGGCCGTGAGCGGTGTCTGCCTTACCGCGCTCGACATCAAACCAGATTCTTTCTGCGCTGATCTGGCACCCGAGACCTGGGTGCGCACGTCGTTCTCGCGCATTCATGAGGGAGCGCTGGTAAACCTCGAACTGCCCATGAAGGCGGACGGGCGATTCGGCGGGCATATCGTGCAGGGCCACGTGGATGGCGTAGGAAAGCTGCTCGCATTCGAGCGCATTGAGGATTCCGAAAACTGGTGGCTCGACATCGAATTGCCCGATGACGTCGAGAAATACACTGTCTACAAAGGCTCGATTTCCATTGAAGGCATCAGCCTAACGGTGGCGAAGCTGGAGCGGAACCACTGCACCGTCGCCATCATCCCGCATACCGTCGAGATGACGAACCTGCATTCGTTGAAGCCGGGCGATCCGGTGAACTTGGAAGCCGACCTCATCGCGAAGTACGTCGAGAAGATGATGCGGGCCGATGGTTCGGAGAATTCGCTGTCGATGGCAGAGCTGGTACAGCAAGGATTTTGAAGACGTGGCCCCGGACGCATTCGTCCGCCCCTACGTGCTTATTATTTCGGCTGACTCAAGGCAGCCAGCTCGCCTTTCGTGGCGCGAAGATAGTCTGCAGGTGCAAGCAGGATTTGCAGGCCGCGCATACCCGCGGAGATCGAGATGATATCGAACAATTCGATCGTCTCATCCACATGCACGATAAATTCGCGCTTGGCCGCGAGCGCTGTCACTCCGCCGCGAATGTAGCCGGTCAGCGCCTGCAATTCTTTCACCGGAACAAGCTGGATCTTTCTTTCGCCCGCGGCGGCGGCCAGGGCTTTCAGGTCGAGTTCCTGATCTCCAGGGATCACCGCCATGCACACACCGTTGCGCTCGCCGCGCGCGACCAGCGTTTTGAACACCTGCTCCGGCGGCAAGCCGATCTTGGCCGCGACGGTTTCCGCCGCGAGATCGTTGGGATCGACTTCGTACTCTCGGAGTTCGTAATGAATTCCTGACTGTTCAAGCAAACGGACGGCATTGGTTTTGGCCGGCATTCGGGCAGATCGGCGGTGGCTCAAGCTTCAAGTATCAGTTCGTCCAGTTCCAGGAACTCCTGAATGATCGGGTGAGGATCTTTTTCCATTTGCGCGTAGGTGCCGAAGAAGATCGCTTTGGCCTCGTGCAGGAAGACGACGCGTTCGGCCAGTTTTTTCGCCAAGCGCATGTCGTGGGTGACGACCAGGCTGGTCAGATTGAGCTGAATCTTCAGGCGCTTGATCAGGTCGCCCAGCAGTTGCGCCATCAGCGGATCGACCATGGTGGTCGGCTCATCGTAGAGCACGCACTCGGGTCGCGCCGCGAGCGCGCGCGCAATCGCTACCGACCGCTTCATCCCGGTCGAGAGATCCGAGGGCAGCAGGTCGCGCATCTCCTGCACCCCGACCATCTGCAGCAGGCCGTCGACGATTTGATAGATCTGCTCTTCGCTCAGGTCCTGGGTTTCGCGCAGCGGAAACGCGACATTCTCGCCCACGCTGAGCGAATCAAAAAGCGCGCCGTTCTGGAACACCATGGTCACTTTCTTGCGAATCAACTCCAGTTGCTCTTCGGCGTAGTCGGTGATGTCTTCGCCGGCGACGATGACGCGGCCAGAGTCGGGCTTCAGGAATCCCATGATGTTATGTAGCGAAACAGACTTGCCCACGCCGCTGCGTCCGAGAATGCACACCGTCTCGGCGGGCATCACGTCGAAGCTGACGCCGTCCAGCACAACGTTCGAGCCGAACGCCTTGGAGACGTTGCGGAATTCGATGTAGGGCGCGGGTTTGGGTTCGTCGGGCATGAGGCAGCTTCCAGCTGCTAGCTCCTAAGCTTCTAGCAAAACTCGGTTTGTCATCCCGTGCGCAGCGAAGAGCCTGCCCTGAGCTTGTCGAAGGAACCTATGCATTTTCCCTGACCACTGCGGCTGCACTCGCCTCCGCCAAGTCTTCTGGTGAATTCAGATTGCGAAAGATTGCGGGCGTGAAGCCCGCGGTTTCCAACTCTTGCTGGCCAATTGCCTGCACCAGCACTTCGTCGAACAGTGGATCAATTTTATAGTGTCCGGCGCGCAAAGAGCGCTCTGCGGCCTCGGCAAAGTCACGGCGGTAGACCGCGCACAAAGGCTGCCAGTATCTGCCAGCGTGCGCCAGCGTTACAAGTGCGTTAGAGCTGCGGGCGCGGGTGATCAGAAACTGCAACAGCGCGAATGACACGTACGGCAGATCCACGGCCAGGATCACGTTGAACTCCCAAGGCGACGCCCGCAGCGCGGCATGAATTCCGCCCAGCGGACCGCAGCCGGGAAAGACGTCCTCCACCACCGGGGCGAAAGGCGCGAATCTTGTGCGATCGCCAACGATGCGCACGTCGGAACTCACCGATCTGGCCAGCTCGAGCACCCGCGCTAGCAGCGTCCGGCCCTCCAGCGCGACGAAGGCCTTATCGGCACCCATGCGCGTACTCTTCCCCCCAGCGAGGATGAAGACCGCAACGTCAAGCAAAGCGCCGTCCATGGGCCGATGATACACGGAGCGGAATGCCGTTGACTGCCGGGCTGAATGCAGACTAGCCTACGAACAATGCCGCCCGAGATCAGGATCGCGTCGCCTTGCACGGCGGACTGGGAAAGGATGACGGGCGACCAGCGCGTCCGACATTGTGCCGAGTGCAATCTGGATGTCTACAACTTTTCGGCGATGACCTCGCGCGAGGTTGAAGAACTTCTGACCGCGAGCAGGGGAAAGCGCCTGTGTGGCCGCTTTTATCGTCGAGCCGACGGCACGATGCTCACCAACGACTGTCCGGTCGGATTTCGTGCGGTGGTACGGCGAGTCTCCCGCGTAGCTGGAGCAGTGCTCTCGGCTGCGATGAGCACCAGCTTTGCAGTCGCCCAAACGCCGCAGAAAGGGACGGCTCTTACTCAGATTGCCCCTGCGGAGGCGGGAGTTGAGGTTGTTGTTGCCGATGAGACTGGTGCGGTAATTCCGAAAGCGCAGGTTCTCCTCCAGGATGAAAAGGGAGCGGAAATCGCCAAGGGTTTGAGCAACGAGCGCGGAGAGTATCGCGTTACTGCCCTACCGGCTGGCCCCTATGTTTTAACGGTGCACTCGTGGGGGTTTGCCACTTACCATGGAACTGTCACTATCCGCTCCCGTGAAACCACCAGGTCGAGGTTCGGCTTCCAGTCCAGGGAGCACTGATGGGTGTCGTCGTCGATGTGGAGAGCCCTCGTGTGGAAATGAACCCTGCACCAAACGTCCCCGAGACATTGCTCGTGCCTGGCGAGAAGGCCGCAGTTTCAGCGCCTTCTAACTCTAAGCGGGGAAAGAGTTCGGCCCCCAAGCCCCTCCCACAGAAGTAGTTTCGCCCCCTCCCCTCCTAATGCACGAAAGTAACCTACCCAAAACTCCAGCTTCGGGCGATGATGTCCCTGCGTCCGAGGAGTTCTACTCACCCGGAAGTAATTACCATGCCGCAAAAATTGATGGATGTGCTTATGCTTGGGCGCTGCTCTCACGAGTTCTCCTGGCCGCGTCGTGGTGCCGACGGTGATTATTACCAGGTTTGCCTGCTCTGCGCCGCGGAATACAAATATGACTGGACCACCATGCGCCGCACCGAGCGGGTGGAGCATGCCACGCCGGAGACCGGCATTCGCCGCAGCAGCCATCCGCGGGAGAAGCGGCCTTCCTGGGTGCCCCGGGCACGCCGGCTCAAGCTGGATATCGCCCTGCGCTACCGCGTCAACAAGACCAGCACATGGTACGAAGGCGTCATTGAAAATATCAGCCAGAGCGGCGTACTTTTTCATGGGCCGCAGCAGTTGCCTGTCAACGCGCTGATCGAGATGGTTTTTGAAATGCCGGAGGAGATTTCCGGCCAGAAGAACAGCAACGTGGTCTGCCAGGGCCGCGTCATGCGGACGCAAAAGACGGACGAGAAATCCGACGAGGAAAACGCCGACCTGGCCGCCTCGATCGTGGACTACAAGTTCATCCACTAAGAAGCCACGACTCCCCGGTTCGTTGCCCGATCGCCCGACTGACGCCGGCCTTTTTCTTTTGTTTACTCGCCATGAACAGTCCTGGAAACACCGTCCGTATCGCATCACAGCACGTGCTGCCGTGGGAGTCAATGGTAGAAGTCCGCCTGAGAAAGCTCGGGGGGCTTCAAGATCGGGGATGTCCGGCTAAGGAGGCCCATGATGGGCAGACGCCGCTACTCTTACTGTTGCTGTTGCTGCTCGTGTTCGAGGCGCAGGTTGGGTCGGGTAAACCCTGGGCGGGATTGGATCACGATTGCCGGCGCAGTTTGCTCCGGCAACGGAGCGTCCGCCGGACTTACGGTCACGGCAACGCTCATCTTGCTCTGCGCTTCGCCCTTGTACACGCCGCGGGTCGGCGGCACGTCGGCATAGTCGCGGCCCACCGCTACGCGAATGTGCCGGTCCCCGCCGATCAGATTATTTGTGGGGTCGAATGCCACCCAGCCCAAGCGCGGCACCAGGGCTTCAACCCAGGCATGCGATGCTCCTTCCAGCGAGCGATCGTGCTCTTCTTTCGCATCCCGGTGAAACAAGTAGCCGCTCACATACCGGCAGGGCACGCCGATCGGCCGCACCAGCGCGATCATAATGTGCGCGAAATCCTGGCACACTCCCTGGCGCGTACGCAGCGCCTCGTCAATCGGCGAATCCACCTTCGTGCTGTTGGGCACATAGGCAAACAAGTTGTAGATGCCCTCGTTCAACCCCGTCAGCAACTCCAGCGGGCTGGCGCGCCGCTCGCACTTGAGCTCCGCCGCAAGTTCGCCGAGCGCCGCCGTCGGTCGAGCGAACTCACTTGCCAGCAGCATCTCCCAATAGTCATCCGCCGCAACCAAGGCATCGAGATCCGCCCAGTCACCCGCCTCTGAAATTCGCGGAGCCGGCACGGCTTGCACTTCGACGGTGGAGATAGCCGTGACTTTGACCTCTTTATGCGATCCCGGGATATCGAAGTGATGCACCGTGTTTCCCGCGAAATCACGGTACTGATTGATATTTGCCGCCGGGCTCACATCGAGATGGAAGGTGAGGCAACGTTGGTTGGTTTCGCTTCGCGGTTGCAGGCGCACTTCCATCACGCTCCCGCTCACTGCGGGCTCGTAGGCAAAAGTCGTCGTATGCCGCACGGAATAAATCAATGGGACCCTTCTCAAGCCACCAGTGCCGATTCCACCGGATAGTCAAAATATATCTGGTGGATGGAGTTGTGAATCTGCGTACATTGCCAGCGAATGCTGTCCACGAAAGCGTTCGCCCCCGAAGCCATAATTTCGTCGATCTGGCTGAAGCTCAGCATCGCGCTGAGCCGCCCAGCCAGGCGAACCGCCTGCTCCGCCTTTCGCTCGGTCAACTCGCCGATCGCGGTCAGCGACTCGTGCACGTTGTCCACCGAGAAGCGCACGGAATGCGGAAAACTGGGATTCAGCAAAAGAAACTCGGCGACCCGCAACGGCCGCAACTCTGCTGTGTAGGTTTTGCAATACGATTCAAACGCCGCGCACGACTTCAGCAACCCCACCCACTCCAGGTACTCCTCGCTCTCCACGGCCTGATCCAGCGAACTGTGCAGCCACGTGTAATGCGTGCCGATCAGCCTCGCCAGCGCATCGGTGCGTTCCACGAAGCGACCCAGTTGAATGTATCGCCAGCCCTCGCCATGGGCCATGGTCGAATCGCTGATGCCATAGAACAACTGGGCTCCTTCCCGCACCGCTCGGAAAAACACATAGGAGCTCAGCTGCCATGACTCGGTCGCCGTCGTGCCGTTCACCTGCAGATAGAGCCGGTTGAGTTGTTCCCACATCTCCGTGCTGCACTGCTCCCGCACTTGACGCAGGTTCTCCCGCGCCGCGGCTACGCACGAAATAATGGACGACGGATTGGTCTTATCCAACGTGAGAATGTGCGACAGCATGGCCGCATCGATCTTTCCGTCCTCCGGAGCCGGAGCCTGCGAAGCCTCCAGCAGCCGCAGCCAGCGCCCCGCGCTCGATTCCGGCGACTGGTCCAGGCGCAGCTGGAAGTCCACGTCCATCAAGCGGGACGTGTGCACGGCACGCTCCAGGTAGCGCGCCATCCAATACAAACTCTCTGCGACTCTCGACAGCATGGTAGTTTCCCGCCGCTGGTTCATGCGCGCAGCACCCACGTGTCCTTGCTCCCTCCACCTTGTGAGGAGTTGACGACCAGCGAGCCGCGCCGCAACGCTACCCGCGTGAGCCCTCCCGGCACCAGCGTGACGTTCTCTCCATAAAGAATGTACGGGCGCAGATCGACGTGCCGCGCCTGCGCCTCCCCGTCGAGAAAGCATGGCGCCCGCGAAAGACTCAATGTCGGCTGCGCGATGTAGTTCCGCGGCTCGGCGATAATCCTCTGCCGGAACTCTTCCCTCTCCACTGCCGTGCTGTGCGGCCCGATCAGCATCCCGTAGCCGCCCGATTCTCCCACCGCCTTCACCACCAGCTCATCCAGATGTTCCAGCACATACTCCCGCTGCGAGCGATCGGTGAGCAGATAGGTCTGCACATTTTGCAGGACCGGCTCTTCCCCAAGATAGTAGCGAATGATCGCCGGCACATAAGCGTACAGAGCCTTATCGTCCGCGATGCCCGTGCCAATCGCGTTAGCCAGCATCACGTTGCCCGCCCGGTAGGCATTGAACAATCCCGGCACGCCCAGACTGGAGTCTCGCCGGAAGCAAAGCGGGTCGAGGAAATCATCATCCACTCGGCGGTAGATCACGTCCACGCGCTTCAGCCCTGCCGTGGTGCGCATGTAGACGACGTTGTCGTGCACCAGCAGGTCGCGGCCTTCCACCAGCTCAATGCCCATCTGCTGCGCTAAGAATGTATGCTCAAAGTACGCTGAGTTGAAAACTCCCGGCGTCAGCAGCACCACCGTCGGCTCGTGCCGGCTCGAAGAACTCGCCGGGCTCAATGCCCGCAGCGTCGCCAGCAGCGCCTGCGCATAGTGATCGACCGGGGAAACCCCGTAGTCGCGGAACAGCGTCGGGAACACCTTTTTCAGAACTTTGCGGTTCGCCAGCATGTACGAGACGCCGCTCGGCACCCGAAGATTGTCTTCCAACACCGCGAAGCTTCCGTCCGGAAGCCGCACCAGATCGGTGCCGCAAACGCTGACGTAAATCCCACGCGGCACCGTCAGCCCGCGCATCTCCCGCCGAAAGTGCTTGCAACTGTAGACCAGCTCTCGTGGCACGATGCCGTCCGCCAGAATTCTTCCGCCGTGGTAGACGTCCTCCAGAAAAAGGTTTAACGCCGCAATTCTCTGCGTCAGCCCATTTTCGATCTTGCGCCACTCGTGGTTGGGAATGATGCGCGGCAAAAGGTCATTGGGGAACACGCGCTCGGTGCCCTCCTCGTTGCCGTACACCGTGAAGGTGATCCCCTGATGCAGAAACGACAGGTCGGCCGCCTGCTGGCTCCGGCGCATCTCCTCCGGAGGCAGCCCCAGCAGCGTTTGAAACAACGCCTGATAGTGCGGCCGGGGCACACCGGGCGCCTCGAACATCTCGTCATAAGCTGAATCGATCTGATAATTCCGGAACGGAGGGCGAAATAATGCGCGGGCAGGTCCTGCCATGGCGACGGGTCTTAACACACTTCGGGTGCGGGTACGCGTATGAGGCACCCCGTGACTTTAGGGGACGATTGTACCCAAGTCCAATCGAAATTGCCTATGTAAACGATTCGGTTTTCAGCACCGCCGGCACAAAGTTCCCCTTTTCACCAGCGACCTCCAGTCCCCTCACGATGTGACCCCGATCACTGTGGCTTTGCCCCAGAAGTTCCATTATGCATTGCGAAGCAATTCGTCCCCGTCACCCCGGAAGTTCCGATAAGCCAAGAGCGATCAGTCTGAAGACCAGTGCGTAGGAGGTTCAAGATGGACCGGACAAAGTGGCCATGGAGTTGGGAAGAAGAAGCCGAATGGAAGGCGGAACTGGAAGAAAGAGATTACGACTTTCTCAACGAGTTGATCGATAGCGCCGTCGCGGATGCTACCGCTGGTTCGAGCTATGTTCTCAGTCCTCCGCAGACGGACGAACGAGCGGAGGATGGAACTCTCGAGAAGTATTCAGTCGCAGCGTGATCCGTGTTGCCCTTGGCTGCATTGGCCAAGTTTCCATTTTGCTAGCTGCTCCAGCCAATAGCCAATCGATAATAGCTGCGAGTTGAAAGGGCCTAAGTCGACGACGGTATTTGTTTCGAGGCTCTCCCACTGAGCTACATGGCTCGAAGGAACCCTCGTCTTCACCACCGGCGAAGCTTATGCAAGGATTCCGTGACTTGCCGCCACTCGATCCGAGCTTTCTTCTCGCCCCTCGACCGACTTCACCTCCAAGGCAAGAAGCAGGCCTTGAAATTCAGCCATCGTTTCCGCGGACCCCGAGGCTTCTACAAATTCCCATGCCGCTGCTTCCGAAGACTCCGGGAAGAACCTGCGATATAGCTCTACCTTTTGGCGATCGCTCGCTTTTCCCAGGTAAAGCTTGTAGTCAATTCTTCCCGGACGCAGAAGTGCTGGGTCCAGTCTTTCGACATGGTTCGTCGTCATCACAAACAGGACACCAGTGGGCGCAGCAAAACCATCCAGAACGTTCAACAACCCAGAGAGCGTGACGCCATTCTGGGTTGGAGCAACCTCTTTTGTGCCGGGCGTCGTGTCACCATTTTGCCCAGTGCCTGAACTTGATTCCCTCCGCGATTGACTGCCCTTCATACAATCAATGTCCTCAAACAGCAAAACTGAATTCGCCGGGACGTTGTTGACCGCACCCACCAAACTGCGATCGTTGAAATCCGCCAGATTGAGGATGTAGATCGATAGGCCGAAGTGCGCTGCCAGTGCGGAGACCAGAGAGGTTTTCCCTGTTCCCGGCGGCCCGTAAAGCAAATAGCCACGATGGTAAGGAACTCCCAAGCGCTCGTACCGCTGCTTCGATCTCCGAAATTGCATCATGTCTCGGAGCATGTGTTCTTTTTCTCCCGGCTCCAAAACCACTGATTCGAGCAGTCGCGGGGAATACCCTTCCACGTAGTCCCAGCCGTCGTTGTACGTATACAAATACGACTGCACGCCTTGTCTCTTGAGATGACACTTCACAACGTCGTCCACGAACTGTTGGAGGCGGAACCGTTTTCTGCCCAACGTTCGGAACGTGAGCGACTCGACTCGCCTGCCACTCCGTTCGTGCGTGTTTTCGGTGCGCGAGAACCACACCTCAAACGGTCTGCCGCCGTACCAGAACCAATGTTTTCCTGGCGCTGGAATCATGGCGATCCGCTCATTGCGAAGCGTCGTGTCTAGATCAAGCCGCCGAATTCGTTGAAGAAACCTCTGCTCCAGAAACCATTCCTTCACCCATACGAACGCGGCGTCATCATCCTTGACCGTAATCATCATGGTGCTCTGGCTGACGATCCAATGCCAGAGGCTTTCTGGCACAGCCCGCAGCCATACACTCACCCCGCCGATGATCATCAGCAGAAGCCCGCCGGAGGCAAACTCGTTCCGGCCGCTCAACACACTTTTCAGAATTTGAAGCATATTCATTTTTCTAACCGGCACCAGGCCGGAGTCATTTGTTGAATAGTTGCCTGACAAGATCACTTTGGTCAGGGAACAGGCGGCCACGGCAGGGCTTTTGCCCACGAGGATTCGAACCTCACAGTCC
>Ga0075029_100000639_pt1 | contig 20183 bp, 17 predicted proteins | sample LitLauG_LLR_2013_FD_71391 | JGI IMG/M metagenome (GOLD analysis project Ga0075029, IMG submission 71391) | Freshwater sediment microbial communities from North America - Little Laurel Run_MetaG_LLR_2013 | ecosystem: Environmental > Aquatic > Freshwater > Creek > Sediment | place: USA...
TGCGGGTGCGGCCCCATGGCCACACGCAAAATCTTGATGACAAAGAGCTTAGAGGTCAAAATCTTGACCGCAAAGCAGTTAAGGCCGTTACTCGCGGCCCGGTTGTACTGCCTTCGCTTCTTCCATGATGAGCCGGTTTTAGGCTGAAGGCAAGGTTGGATGTCACAAGGGTTTTGCACAAGGACGCTTTCGTAGAGACTGAGATCCTTCGCTCCGACTGAGAACGGCTGCGCTCCAGGATGACACCCCCTGCTGCCCTCCTTGACATTTCGCCTTCTATTCGCTAACAATGGCGGCATGGCGATCACACGCAGACAGCGGCAGGTTTACGACTTCATCTCGCGCTTCGTTGCCGAGAACGGATACGCTCCCTCCTTCGAAGAAATCCGCGTCGGCATGAAGCTGAACTCGCTAGCCACGGTACACAAGCACATCACCAACCTGGAAAAGAAAGAACTGCTGACGCGCGACTACAACAAAAGCCGCTCGATTGATCTGCTGCCTCCGAAGGGCCGGCTGAAACAGGCGATGAGCGTGAATACATCGGTTGTGCTGCCGCTGGTGGGGCGCATCGCCGCCGGCACTCCGATTGAAGCCATTGCAAACAATGAGACCATTTCCCTCGCCGACTTTGTTCGATCGAAGGAAGTGTTTGTGCTGGAAGTGCGTGGCGACTCCATGCAGGACGAAGCCATTCTAGACGGCGATTATGTGATGGTGGAAAAAATCAAGACGGCCCACAACGGCGACATTGTCGTTGCGCTGGTGGATCAGACCGACGCGACGCTAAAGCGCTTTTACCGCGACGGCGACAACATCCGGCTGCAGCCGTCGAATGCCACCATGAAGCCGATCATTGTGCCCGCGGCTGCGGTGCAGGTGCAGGGGCGAGTCATAGGGGTGCTGCGGAAGTACTAAAACGCCGCCGGTTGCTAGTCAAGAAGAACGGTCGAAGATGTTTACTGAAATAAAAACGCACGCCGCTCAAAGGAGCCAGCGTGCGTCACCTGAGCTAGAAACTAGCGACTTCTTACCCAACGTGCTTATCCAGCGCCTGCTGAATCGCGTCCTTGGGTCGATAGCCGACTAACTGCTCGACCACCTGTCCGCCCTTGAACACCAGCAACGTAGGGATGCCGGTGACTTTGTAGCGCATGGGAGTGGCGCTGTTGGCGTCGACGTCCATCTTGCTCACTTTGAGCTTGCTGCCGTAATGCGTGGCAAGTTCGTCCACCACGGGGGCCAGCGCGCGGCAGGGGCCGCACCACGTCGCCCAAAAATCCACCAGCACCGGTTTGTCCGACTTCAACACTTCCTGATCGAAACTCGCATCTGTTACTTCAAGAATTCCTGGGGCTGCCATTTCGCATCCTCTCCTGTTTTTCAATCACGCCGGCGGACGGTCCGTCGAACTGGCGTTGCCCGGCTGTGGCGTCTACACAGCTGGCGCCCAATCTTGCGGCGCCATTTTTATCGTAGCACTTCGGTTTGATGCACGCTGGGTGGGGAAAGTCGCACGCGCTTGGTAGTTGGAGCGAGCGGCGGTTGGCATCGGGTAGATTGTATTTCAATGATTCGAGAATGGTTACGAGCCGCGGGCGTCTGGGGCAGCCTGAACCAGCCGGTGCGAGGCCCGAGATAAAGACGGCGGTGCTTCAGGCCAAAAAAACAAACGCCCTAAGCCTTACGGCCTAGGGCGCCTCGGCAGCCCTCCCCCAGAACTGCCAAACCACGAAACGAGCATACGGAGTGTGCAATTTTGTGTAAACGTCACTGAAGTAATCAGACGCCAAAAGGGGTAGCCGAAGCGGGTTCCGCAAGTAATCTGCGGCGTAAACGCTGCGGAGCAGTTAGTTTTTCTGGTGATTTATCGAGCGATCACGCGGGGCTGAATCGCGTCCCTTCACTGCCTCTGCCACGACTGGCCGCCGTCGGAGGTGTTCCACACTTCCTGGGTGGAAGTGGCGACCATGCCATGCAGAGAATCGTCGAAGCTGATCCTCACGATGTCGCCGGTGAGCGAACCGGCCCGCGAGGCAGGTACCACGCGCACCCAGCGCACGCCTGAGTTCATGGAGTGAAACAGCGCTCCGCCCGCGCCACCGGCCCAAACCTCCGGCCCCGAGGTGTAGAGCGCCCGGATCTCCGGACTGAAGTAGGGCTTTGGAACCGGAGGCCCCGGGAGCGCTTTCGCGAGGCGGTTGCCGCCGATGGTGGCGTCGGGCAGAATCGTCACGTTCTGCCAAGTGCCGCCGTTGTCCAGCGACTTCTGCAGCGAGCCGTTTGCGGTGATTTGCCAGCGTGGCACCGCGGACAATTCGTCCGCAGCCACTCCCGAAACCGCGGCGGGTGCGGCTGCCGCCACGGTCACTGTCGTTGTGTCTGCCGCAGACATCTCGACCGTGGTCGATGGGGCCGGCGCGGGCTTAGCCCGGTCAAGGCGCAGGATGCGGCCCGGCTGGTCCGACGGCGGGCGCGGTGATTCGGGCGCGGGTCTCTGCATGGAGGCGTCGAGGTCGTTCTGCTTCTTGACCGCGCTTGGCATCGGCAGAGATGAAGGTGCGATCAGATTTTCGCGCGGAGTCACCGGAATTTTTTTCGCCTCAAACTTTTTCGCTGGGAGGTTATCGACCTGCGGCGGAGTTACGACTGCGCCGGCGGCAGCGGAACCATTGTCGGCGATTGCCGCGGTCTGGTCCCGAAGCATCGCAGCCGGCTGTTCGAGTTTCGCATTGGCAGCTTCGCTGCGTCTGTGGACCTGCCAGAATCCGCCAAAGCCCACAACCGCAAGGCACGCGGCCACTGCCGCCCATCGAACAAAGCGCCAGCCAACGGCGGTTTCGATTTCCAGACGCGGCTGCAAGGCTTCGTGCTCGGGAAGGGCAAGCGCCACCACATCGCGACACTCCCCGCACGAAGCCAGGTGATCGAGCACCATCTGCCGCTCGCCGGCGGGTAGCACCGATTCCCCAAACGCGGCCAGCAGATTGGCATCCGGATGGGCCTGAACTCCGGCCCGCCGCGACGCCAACCGCGCCTTAACGATTTGTGGCAGTCGATCCATCGTTTCATTCACTACTTCTTCATTTTCAACCACTTACCACAGTCCCGAACCCGCGGCGCCACCTAACAGGAGAGTGCTTCCATGTCACTCTGAGCCGTCGCGGGCCCGGAACTGCGTCTTGTCTGAGAACGCCGGAGTCCCAGCTTCTTGCGTCAGAGATTCTCGAATATTGAGCCGCAGGTCCCGCACATCGGCTTCCATGGCCTCTTCCGCCTGGCGGCGACTCATGCCGCGGCGGCTTAAGCCAGCAACGATCTGCTTGCGCAAAGCGCGTGTCAGCTTCTCCACTTTCCGGCTGATCGTGGACTCGTGCACTCCGAGCATCCTGCCGATTTCGGCCAGCGTGCGCTCGTCAAGGAAATAGGAAGCGAGGATGGTGCGGTCCTCCGCCGAAAGGGCAGCGAGGACCTCGTCCGTTGCGGATTCGAGCCGCGAATCCACCGCAACTTCCGGTTGCGGAGCGGGTGCCGCGAACTGGCCGCCATCCTCCTCTTCTTCCTCGAGGCTGACCAGTTTTCGCCCCTTGCGGTAGCGGTTCACATATTCCTGGGCGAGCACTGCACGCAGCCATCCCTCCAGCGAGCCGCGCCCGGTGTAGGAATTCAGTTTTGAGGTGCGCTCGCCGTCACGCACGCGAGTTGCGTAAAGATCCGCATAAAGCGAGTCGGCGAGTTCGCGGGCGGCAGCGTCATCGCGGGCGATCCGCAGTGCCGAGCCGTAAAGTTTTTCGCGATAGCGAGTGAGGAACACTTCCCATGCATGCTCATTGCCGTTGGCACAGGCGCGCGCTAGCACCAGTTCTTCGCTGTGCAGCGCGGCAAAGAAGCTGCGCGCCTCGGCATCGCGGAGCGGAGGCCGCAAATACTTCTGACCGACTTCCAGCAGAATCTCAATGCAGGTTTCCCGCGTCACTCCGAAAGGCTCGCACAAATTTCGCGCATGCAGATCGTCGGCGAAGGGGACGACGGTCAGGGCAAGAGTCGCGTTATGTTCGGCTTCAGGCACGAGCGCAGATGGAAAGCTGGGAGTTGCCGTATTCACTTTAGCTTAGACGCTCGCCAAACCAAAAAACACTGCAAGAACATTGATTTTCCCCATTCTTCCCGCAGAAAGATCGGGCGGCCCAGTGAAGTGCCGGCGGCGAAGGATGCCTCTCCGGAAAAGCGCCTGGGTGTGCCCGTTTGAGGCGCCTCGATGAAATTTCGTCTTTGGATCCCAGTCTGCTTGTCTGCAGTAATCTGCGCCTGCTCGATGCTGGCGCCACGCTCTACGCACGCAGGAGAAGTCTCTGCTCCCGAATATAAAGTGCTGGAACCGATTCGCAACGGCAACCTGACCATCTTTCCCGTAGTCGGTCCCAGATCGCATGACACCTCGGAATTTCTGACCCTCGATGAAGGATTGAAATCGGGAGAAGTCGTGGTCACGGAAGCGGGCAATGTGCGCGGCCTGATTCGGCGTCACGGTAATGTCTATCCGCAGGGACAGTCCGCGGAAGTCAATCGCCTGGTGCTGATCAACAATTCCAGCCGGCCGCTTCTGCTGCTGGCCGGAGAAATCGTCGCCGGCGGAAAACAGGACCGCGTCATCGGCAAAGACCGCATCGTGCCGGCCGACAGCGATCCTGTGGACCTGAGCGTGTTCTGCGTGGAGCCGGGCCGCTGGGTCGCTACCAGCGACACGTTTGGCGCGTCGGGAAAAATGTATGCCAGCGCTCCGAATGCGCCGGCGGCAAGCGGAACACTGATGGTGCAGCCGTCGGTCCGCGCCAAAGTGATGGGCGATAAAAATCAGAACGAAGTGTGGGCCGCGGTCCGGCAGCAGAAACAGGATATGTCCGCAACTTTGGAAATGTCGGCGGCATCACCGGTAGCAGGCTCGCCTCCACCGCCGCCACCCGCGGCCATTGCCGGCACTACTTCTTACGCGCGGGTGATGGAAAACGAGGCGGTTAAGAAGCAGGTCGACCAGGTGGCGGCCCCCATCGAACACGAATACCGCAGCCTGATTCGCCAACTGAAGGACCGCAACGCGGTCGGCGTGGTGGTCGCAATGAATGGCCGGGTGGTATGGGCTGACGTTTTCGCCAGCACGGATCTACTGGAAAAATACTGGCCGAAGCTGGTTCGTTCTTACGCTTCGGAGGCGGTCATCACTCGGGCAAAAGGAGCGGAAGTCACCAACCGTCAGGCGCAGCGCTTTCTGGATGAAATGGATGGCCGTCACGAAACCATCGAGAACGAGCCGGGCGTCTTCCGGCACACCGAAGTGAATGGCGACGGATTCAAGGCATTTGAATTGACGTCGCTACTGCCCAAGACGGGCTTTGATCTGCATGTAGCCAAGATGGCAGAGTAGATCACCAGCTACCAGTGACCAGCTACTAGTGACTGTTGTTTTCGTACCAGTTCCGCCAGGCGGCGGGATCGTTCGGCAAGTGCTGTTGCGTGATGTCGCCGAGCGCCTGAAAGGCCCAGCCACGGGTGCGCACATCCAGAGCTGGGTCTTCGGTGTAGTTGATCAACCTGGGCACGGCCTGTCGCCGGTCGCTCGAGCTGAACATTCCGGACGAGGCCAGACCACAGGCAGCGCGCTCCCGTACCGCCGGAGAAGGATCATCATGCATGACGGTCAGCAAAGGTTCGATGACGGACTCAGTTCCGACCAGCGAGAGGCCCTCGACCGCCCAGCGGCGGCTGTCTTCATCGGTGTCGGCGAGGTGAGCCAGTAATTCTGTGGTTGCGGTTTCGCGCTCCACTCCGCGATTGGCCATCGCGCCCAGCGACCACAGCGCCCACACTTTGCGCTGATGATCGTTGGAGCGGGATTGCCCCCGTAACAGGTCGACACTGGCCGGCGTTTTGCCCAGGTTGTAAGCGGCAAGCTGAATATCGAGGGCAGCCTCCCTCACTTGCAGATCATCCGAATTCAAGGCTCCCGTGACCAGCACATTCAATTGCGGCCTCAACGTCAAATGCCCGTACCAGCGTCCCACGCGGGCGGAGATGAGATCGGAGGTGCCTGGCGTTCCCTTCACCGCTGCTTCCAGCAGGGTTTCGGCCTGTGTTTGCGGCTTCAAGCGATCGAGTTGACTCAGGTCCTGCGCGCTGAGTTCGCGCCCAGCAAAGTCCGGCGCGGACTCGCGCGAAAACGAGGCGCGTCCCCGGCCCGCGTGGGCTTGCGAAATCAGGCCGACAATCAGTGCGGCCGCGATACCCGAAGATATGGCAGCCACTGCGGCCAGGGTTTGCCGCGGGTGGCCCGTGGTGCGATGAATGGGCCCGTCATCCTGGGCCGACAGCTGGGCCTGTGGGCCGGCACCTTCCGCGCCGGATGTCGCCACGGGCTCGGGCCCGACTGGCATGTCGTTCTGATTCACATCCATAATGGAGAGTCTAGGTTCCGGCTGGAGATGCGGTAAAGTTACTTCCGGGTACTTGGCTGCAAACTTCTGAGGAGGCATTGTGAGATTCAATTCGAGCAAACGGCTGGGTTTCGGAATACTTCTGATCGCGGCAGCAGCAACCGCCGGCGCATCGGGCTATCGCGTATTAAAGACCTTCAATCTGGGCGGGGATGGCGGCTGGGACTATTTAACGGCTGAGTCTTCGACTCGCCGCTTATTCATTTCCCGCGGCACTCATGTGATCGTCGCCGACCTTGACACCGGCAAACAAGTTGGCGAGATCGCTGACACTCCCGGAGTGCATGGTATTGCGCTGGCGCCGGAACTCGGCAAGGGGTTCGTCAGCAACGGTCGCGACGGCACAGTCAGCATTTTTGATTTGAAAACCCTCGCCACCACCAGCAAGGTCAAAGCCGGCGAGAATCCCGACGCCATTCTTTACGACTCGGCGACCAAGCGGGTTTTCGCATTCAACGGGCGGAGCAAAGACGCTTCTGTGATCGACGCCGAGAAGGGCACGTTGCTCGGCACCATCAAACTGGGCGGCAAGCCGGAATTCGCCGCCAGCGATGGCAACGGGGGAGTCTGGGTCAACATCGAAGATACCAGCGAACTAGTGGCCATTGACCCGGCCAAGATGGAAGCCAAAGCGCGCTGGCCGCTGAAGCCGTGCGAGTCGCCATCGGGGCTTTCCATGGACCGCAAGAACCGCCGCCTCTTTGTCGGTTGCGACAACAAAATGATGGCCATCGTAAATGCCGACAGCGGCAAACTCGTGACTACGCTTCCCATTGGCGACGGCGTGGATGCGACCGCATTCGATGAAGGCACCGGACTCGCGTTTGCCTCCTGTGGGGAAGGCATGCTCTCGATCATCAAGGAAGAGTCGGCGGACAAGTTCAGCGTTCTCGAGAACGTACCGACGCAATCCGGCGCCCGCACCATGGCGCTTGACGACAAAACTCACAACGCGATCACCGTGACCGCGAAATTCGGCCCGCCGCCCGCGGCTACGGCCGATAATCCTCATCCCCGGCGCAGCATCGAGCCGGGCAGCTTCGTAGCGCTCGTGGTGGGCAAGTAAGAGCGATGCGCCGAGGGCTTCATCGCTGGAGATTGACTGCGTGGGCTGGGTTGGTCCTGATGCTGGCCCAGTCCTGCGCGGCATACTCCGTTTTGACGCACGAGGAAGTTGTCGACCTGCTCTGGGAATCGAACCTGCAGCCTTTGCTGAAACACAAGTTTCCCGAGGCCGACGACAAAGCGCTCCGCGAAGCCCACGGCTACGCCTACGGCGGTTCGCTCATTCAGGACATGGGCTACTATCCGTTCGGCAATCGTTACTTCAGCGATCTCACGCACTATGTCCGGAGCGGCGATTTCGTGCTCAGCCTGCTGCGCAATGCGAGCACGCTGAACGAATATGCTTTTGCCCTGGGCGCGCTTTCCCATTACGCCGCCGACAACATCGGCCATCCGATGGTCAACCATGTGGTCGCGATCGAGTTTCCTTCGTTGGGAAAGAAGTTCGGCGATCAGGTCACTTATTCGGACTCGCCCAAGGCCCATATCCGCGCCGAGTTCGGCTTCGACATGACCCAGGTGGCGAAAAACCGGTACACGTCAGACCGCTATCACGACTTCATCGGCTTCGAAGTTTCGCAGGCCTTGTTGGAGAAGTCGTTCCTCGAAACTTATGGCATGAAACTGAGCGACGTGATTCCGGACGAAGACCTCGCCATCGGCTCGTTTCGCCACGCCGTGAGCAAGATCATCCCGGAGATGACGCGAGTTGCCCTGCTTTCGCGAAAGAAAGAAGCCGTACAGGACACTCCTAACGCCGCCGAGCGCGAATTCCGCTACTACCTCTCGCGCACCGACTACGAGCACGAGTGGGGCACGGTCTACCGCCATCCCGGCTTCGGGACTCGGGTGTTGGCAGCATTTCTGAAGCTGTTTCCGAAGAAGGGCCCGTTCAGCGGCCTGGATTTTAAAATTCCCACGACGCAGGCGGAAGACCTCTACATCAAAAGCGTGGACAAGACCGTCGAGGGCTACACCCAACTGTTGAACGACTACTCGCACGACACCCTGCGACTGCCCAACCGCGATTTCGACACAGGTCTGGAGGCACGCGCCGGGGAGTACGCGCTGTCGGATACAACTTACGGCCATCTGCTGGATCAACTCGCGCAGCACCCACCGTCCGATGTGCCGGACCCGCTGCGGTCGAACATCGTCGCGTTTTACTCCTCCGGCGATACGGCCAAAGTCGCGAAACACACCGGCAAGGCATGGAAGAAAGCCAAGGACGAGTTGCATCAGTTGCAGATGCAGCCAGGCCCTGCTGCAACCACTTCGCAATCGTTTTAATTTCTTGCCGTCCAGAACCAAGCGATAGGAACGCGGCTCGGATCGTGGGCACAAAGTCTCAAGGTCACACACAATTACTTCGGGAATTCGGTCGACCGGGCAAGCCCGCTGGTCTGCACCGGAACACCGATGGAACTGATCTGCGGTCTTTTAGAGGCCTCGCTGCCCAATAGCCTCTCGCGCACTTCATCTCTGGGAAACCAGTAGATTTGCCCGAACTTCGTCGTGAAGAACACAACGTCGACGCCGTTGAGGGACTCAAGGAACTCCCCTTTTTCTTCGAGTCTATCTTTCTCTAGGCGATCCACAATGTGCTGATAGTCCTGCTCTCCCAAGTAGATTGCTTGGTCGAACCAGCTGCTCACCGACACGTACATCGTCAAAGCACCCTGCAGCTTCTTCGCGGTCTCAGCGAGTTGCTTTCTTGCTTGAGCAATGTTTTCCATTATCTTTGCATGCACCTGGTCGGCGAAAAAGAGGCCCTTCCGGGGCGTGCTTGCTTTTGTAATCGCCTTCACTTCGCAGCAGACTTTGAGGCCATTTCTTTCGCAAAGAATGTCGGCGCCGGGAGGCTTGAGCAGGGCGATGTTTACGAAACCCTGCAATCGGAGGGCTTCAATGGCCCTTAGAACGGCGATGGCAGCTTCAAAGTTTCCTTGATCAGCGTGGGCGAAGTTAAAGTCCGGTTTACTCTTCAACTCTTCCGGGGCGATCTGGAGGGTGCTGAGCGCAGACCGAAAAATGCCTTCATACCTGTCGAACAATTCTGGCCCCTCGTCCGGAGGAAAATTCGTGGGATCGTCGCGGTTGGCGAGGTATTTCTTCAAGAAGTACTGACACAAGGGATGCAAGTCGGGGTTTGGCACCATCACTCTGTCATTTTAGTGCCACAGCGACGCAAAGATAGAGCAGCCCGATATCCCCCGGCGATCGCCCGATGTGGGATTAAACTAGACTGCGTAGCGATCGACCGGCCCTAGCCGCTCTCCGCCGGCGCGAAGAAAACGAGCACAGCCAACTCTTCAGTCACGTCGTAGAAGCGGTGCTCCACAGTCGCGCCCACAAACAGCAAACTGCCTGCAGACACCGCGCAGTCGTTCGCTCCTGCCCGAAACCGCGCCCGCCCGCGGATGACGTAGTACAACTCATCCTCGGCGTGCGGCTTCTGAGGATCGCTTGCTCCCGCCGCCAGCACGTACAAACCGGCGCTCATGGCCGGCACGCGCAGAAATTCGCGGTAGAGTTTGCCGGCTTGGGCGCGCTCGGCATCTTCGGCAGTGATGCTTCCAGACCAGAACTCTGACGGCGTCACCGGAAGATTCCGCCGAAAATCAGATCGGTCCATTGCGGAGCGAGCGTCGATGCCTGCAATTCGCCTTCGGGCTTGTACCACTGGTAGACCCAGTTGATCATGCCAAGCAGTGCGAACGCTGCGGCGCGCGGGCTGACCTTGCCGCCGAAATTGCGCTTGGGGTCGCGCTGCACTTCCCTCTGTACCTCCGCAATCAGGTTCTCGACGAAGTGAATGTAATCTTTCTTGCGGGCGTTGATGCGCCGGCGGAGCGTCGGCGGCAGGGGATGATTTTCATGGAGCATCACGGTAATTTCGCGATCGCGCGGGCTCATCACCACTTCCACATGCAGGCGAATCAGCGCCCGCAGCCGCTGTTCGGGATCGGGGATGACTTTTAAGGGATTGATCACGCGCTCTTCCGTCAGGTCCATGGCGTGATTCATGATGTGAAACAGGATTTCGTCCTTGCTTTCGAAGTGGTGATAGAGGCCGCCCTTGCTCAGCTTGAGCGCGGCGGCAACGTCGTTCATCGAGGTCGCATGATAGCCGCGCTGCTGAAACAGGCGCGCGGCCGTCTGCAGAATTTCCTGCCGGGAATCGAGAACGGCTTCACGAGTCATCGCCGAGATATGGTAAACGGGCGCAGGGCGGAATGCCAATGAGGATAGCCCTTGCTGCGACGACTGGGCTGGCGGTCTCTATGAAGCAGGAAGACCGAGGCATGTATTCAATGTGGTGGGGCTGCGCTTCTGAACGTATTTGTGAACAAGACGCGAGCCAGCCAGAAAACCATTAATGCCAATGGCAGGACACCCAAAAGAAAAAGTACGTGCGTTTTGATTAGCAAAGTAGGGAATAGCTGTGGGCGTGCCAAGAATATGGAAGCCGAGGCGACGAACAGTGCGAAGCACATGCGCCAAAGATGCCGCGCGATTCGCTGTGCGCCGCGAAGGCCGCCGCACAGGAGGATGCGAGCGTCGCCGATAGCCGCAAGTAGTGCCACGGCGCCGGGGAGGACGTAACCGCTGGCGGGGCTGCCGCCCTTGGTCCCGGTCGGGCTGTGGGCTGCCTCGATCCCGTAGATCACCGCGACAGCCGCGATTGCCAATGCGACTACCAGCCCTAACCAATCGAAAATGCCGGTCTCGCCGTCCCTGCGTCTGGCAGTCACCCACGCTGTTGCCACCAGGTAGAACGTTAGAACGCCGCCGAAGACATTGTCCATTTCGGAGTTTCGGGATCCGAGGTACGCCCCGGCTGCTGACGCGGTAAGCATGGATACGAAGAACACGTTTCCGGCGACCCCGTGCGGACGGGAGCCCTTGGGGAAAGACAAGGCAACAGCACCGGACAGCAGCCCTACACCGCCACCGCTAATATGAAGAAGCAGTATGGGCGAAGCTAACATTGCGTCCTAGGCCACTCCTGAACGGAGGAATCGAGTCGTTGGCTTCGCTCAGATCCGTCTTTGATAGTGGCGCGGGGAATAACTCGAAGACCGAGCCGATCACAACATATCTTCTGTGATAGCTGGACCACAAGGGTTTTTCCAGTTGTCGTTTCAGTGCAAATGCGATTCGCGGCAGGCCATCGATAAGTAGGGCGAGAATCAAAGCGCGACTATGCGCTTGCAGATTCACGCCGCTTTTCCCGCTTGACATGAAAACGCAGGGCTGGTTACCATAGTCTTAACCGACCGACCGGTCGGTTTTGCGCCTCGGGCTCAGAGCTCTCCAGCTTCCGATTTCGCAAACCGGCCGGCCTTATTTTTTCCCCAATTCAGGGGCTGTACCGGTTGCCCCTGTCAATGAAATGGAGCAACCCAGCATGGCCACGATTTTTTACCAGCCCGACGCCAACCCCAATGCCCTCAAGGGCAAGACCATCGCTGTCATCGGTTACGGCAGCCAGGGACACGCCCAGGCCCAGAACCTGAAAGACAGCGGCTACAAAGTCATCATCGGTCTTGACCCGACGCGCCGCAGCGCCGAGCAGGCGCGGGCCGACGGCATGGTGGTGGTCGCTCCGGATGAGGCGGCCAAGCGCGCCGACTGGATCCAGATGCTTACTCCCGACGAGACCCAGGCCGACACCTACGAAAAGTTCGTCAAGCCCTATCTGCATCCCGGCAAGATTCTCGGCTTCTCGCATGGCTTCAGCATTCATTTCAAGACCATCGTCCCGCCCGCCGACGTGGACGTGGTGATGATCGCGCCCAAGAGCCCGGGCCACCTCGTCCGTCGCGTCTACACCGAAGGTGGCGGCGTGCCGGCGTTGATCGCGATCCATCAGGACGCCAGCGGCCGGGCACATGAGTTCGCGCTCGCTTATGCCGACGGCATCGGCTCGACCCGCGCCGGCGTGTTGCAGACTTCTTTCCGCGAGGAAACCGAAAGCGACCTTTTCGGCGAGCAGGCGGTTCTGTGCGGCGGCCTGACGTCGCTGATCAAGAAGGGCTTCGAAACGCTGGTCGAGGCCGGCTACGCGCCGGAGATCGCCTACTTCGAATGCCTGCACGAGACGAAACTGATCGTCGACCTGATTTACGAGGGCGGTCTCGCGAAGATGCGCCACTCGATCTCAAACACCGCGGAATATGGCGACCTGACGCGTGGCGAAATGGTGGTTGGCGATGCCACGAAGGCGGCGATGAAGAAAATTCTGGCCGACATTCAGGACGGCACTTTCGCGCGCGAATGGATCAAGGAAAACAAAGACGGCGGCTACCACTTCCAGCAATTGCGCGAGCGCGAGCAGCAGCATCCGATTGAAAAAACTGGCGCTGCGCTCCGCGGCATGATGAGCTGGCTGAAATCGGCCAAGAAGCCGGCGGAAGCACCGAAGGCAAACCCCGCTGAGAAGCAGGCGGTCAATGCTTAAAGGCGGAGACATCGTATTGCAGTGCCTGCGGGCCGAGGGCGTGGACCTCGTCTTCGGATATCCCGGGGGCGCCATCATGCCGCTCTACGACGCGCTCGACAACAGCGGCGTGCGGCACATCCTCACCCGGCATGAACAGGGCGCGGTGTTCGCGGCCGAAGGATACGCGCGTGTCACAGGCAGAGTTGGCGTGGCCATCGCGACCAGCGGTCCCGGTGCGACCAACCTGGTCACCGGCATTGCCGACGCAAAAATGGATTCGGTTCCTCTGGTCTGCATCACCGGGCAAGTGCGCTCGCCGCTGATCGGCTCCGACGCGTTCCAGGAAACTGACGTGTTTGGCATGACGCTCTCCATGACCAAGTGGAGCCGCCTGGTGCGCACACTGGATGAAATTCCGGAAGCCATTGCCGAGGGTTTTTACTGGGCACGCAGTGGACGTCCTGGGCCTGTGGTCATCGACATTCCCACCGACCTGCTGAAACAAAAGAAAGAATTTGCCGGACCCGTGAAGTTTACGCCGCCGGCACGCGCATTCGAACGGCGAAGCGACACCAGCTTTGCGGCGAAGGCGATTGAGTTGTTACGCCACGCAAAGCGCCCGGTGGCGCTCTGCGGTGGCGGTGTGAAGCTCTCCGGCGCAGTGGAAGAAATGCGGCAACTGCTGAACACGCTGCACATCCCAACCATGGCCACGCTGCATGGATTAGGCTCGGTGCCGACCGACGCGCCCTACTACGTCGGCTTTGTCGGCATGCATGGCACACGCGCGGCCAACACTGCGCTGCATGAAACCGATCTGCTCTTTGTGTTTGGCGCGCGTTTGGATGATCGCGTCACCGGCGACGCATCTCGCTTCGCGCCCGATGCGCGCATCGTCCACTTCGAAATAGATCCCGCACAACTGGACCGCGTGCGTCCCTGCGACCTGGCCGTGATCGGCGACCTTGCGGAAACAGTTCCTGACTTCCATGCGGCGCTCCGAGCCGCAGCCCTCCCCCCGTGTACTGACTGGCTCGGAGTTGCCTGTGGATCGAAGCGCGCGGAATTCGACCCGCGCGGCCTGGCCCAGCCGACGATTCGCTTTCTGGATGAACTGTTCAGCCGCCTGCCGGAAAACAGCGTCGTGTTGGCCGATGTAGGACAGCATCAGATGTGGGCGGCGCAGCGCTATCGCATGTCGTCGCCGCGCGGATTTATCACTTCTGGCGGCCTCGGCGCTATGGGCTTCGCCCTTCCGGCTGCCGTGGGCGTTCAACTCGCCAAGCCGGATGCCTGCGTAGTGTGCGTTTCCGGCGATGGCGGCTTCCAGATGAACATTCAGGAACTCGCAACCGTACACCGGCTCAGCTTGCCGGTGAAAATGGTGATCGTCGACAACAAATATCTGGGCATGGTGCGGCAGTGGCAGCAGTTATTTTACGAGCGCAATTACGCTGAAACCGATTTGCGGGACAACCCTGACTTCGTGGAGATTGCGCGCGCCTACAAAATTGGGGCATGCCGCCTGCACGAGGATGCGATGCGACAGTTCCCCGTGTCCGACGAGACCGCTGACCTGCTCGAGTCTTTTCTGCATTCGCCGGGGCCGGAGTTGCTGGTGTTCGATTGCGCGCCCGAAGCGAACGTTTATCCGATGGTGCCGGCGGGAGCCGCGCTGTCGGAGATGGTTTTTGAGGACGAAAGGCCGGAGTAAGAACGATTGAGTAGTTTGGGAATTTAGAAACCCGATTACACAATTCCACAATTTTCCTGGGGGTCATCATGCAAGTTTTTCAAGTCCGCTATCGCAACACACAGGGAACGTTGATGCGAATCCTGAACGCGGCTTCGCGCCGCGGCCTGGAGTTAACGGCCGTTCAAACCGCCGACAGCGGCGCGGATTTCATTGTTACGCTTCCCCTCGACGCCAACCCCAAGCAGACCGGCCAGCTCATCCGCGAGTGGTACTCGATCATGGATGTGATCGAGGTCGCGCCACCGTCTCCGTCCCATGCGCAGGAACCACAGTGGGCGGTGCCGCACCCACCGGCCACCGCGCCTTTGAACCGCGCCCAGGCACTGGCATAAAAAGTAATCTGTCATCCTTCGACTGGCTCAGAATGACAAGAGCGAAGGACCGTCACCCGAAATAACTCATGGACTTAAAGCATCGCAGCCGAGGAATCACCGACGGACGCGACCGCGCTCCGGCGCGCGCCATGTTCAAAGCCATCGGATTCACCGATGCCGACCTTAAGCGCCCGCTGATCGGGGTGGCCAACACCTGGATCGAGACCATGCCTTGCAACTTTCACCTGCGGCGCTTGTCCGCGAAAGTGAAAGAAGGCATTCGCGCCGCCGGCGGAACGCCGATGGAATTCAACACCATCGCGATTTCCGACGGCGAAACCATGGGCACCGAAGGCATGCGCGCATCCCTCGTGAGTCGCGAAATTATTGCGGACTCCATCGAACTGGTCTGCCGCGGACAATTGTTCGACGCCGTGGTGTGCGTAGTGGGGTGTGATAAGACCATTCCGGCTGCGGCGATGGCGCTCGCCCGCCTGGACCTGCCGGGACTTGTGCTCTACGGCGGAACGATCGCCCCAGGGACTCATGGCGGCAAAGATATAACCATCCAAGATGTCTTCGAAGCCGTCGGCGCAAACGCCGCGGGCAAGATCACCGACAAAGACCTGCTCGACATAGAAAATTCGGCCTGCCCCGGCGCGGGCGCGTGCGGTGGGCAATATACCGCCAACACTATGTCGACCGCGATGGAAGTGATCGGGCTGTCGCCGATGGGCTTCAACAGCGTCCCCGCGATGGACGAACAGAAAGACCAGGTTGCGTTCGACTGCGGTCGCGTGGTGATGCAGGCGTTGGCGAAGGGACTGAAGCCGCGCGACATTTTGACGCGCGAGGCTTTCGAAAATGCAATCGCGGCGGTCGCCGCAACAGGCGGCTCGACCAATGCTGTGCTGCATCTGCTGGCAATCGCTCGCGAGGCCGGCGTGCCGCTCGAGATCGACGACTTTCAAACCGTCAGCGAGCGCACACCGTTGCTTGCCGATTTGAAACCATCGGGCCGCTTCGTGGCCGCGGACATGCACCGGGCCGGCGGAATCCGGCTGCTGGCCAAGCGTTTACTCGAGGGAGAGTATTTGCGCGGCGAGTCGGTCACCATCACCGGCGAGAATCTGGCATCGGAAGCCGCGAAGGCGCAAGAGGCGAAAGGCCAGGAAGTCATTGCTCCGCTCTCGGCTCCGCTAAAGAAAACCGGCGGGCTGGTGATTCTGAAAGGCAACATCGCCCCCGAGGGTTGCGTGGCGAAAATCAGCGGACATGAACGGCTCGAACATCGCGGCCCGGCGCGCGTGTTCGATTCCGAAGAAGCCGCAATGGCCGCCGTAACCGACAAACAGATCAAGGCGGGCGATGTGGTCGTCATTCGCAATGAAGGCCCGAAGGGCGGCCCCGGCATGCGCGAAATGCTCGGCGTTACTGCGGCGATTGTTGGCGAAGGCCTGGGCGGCTCGGTCGCGCTGCTGACCGATGGCCGATTCAGCGGCGCAACCCGCGGACTGATGGCAGGGCATGTATCGCCGGAAGCCGCGCTTGGCGGCCCGATCGCCGCCCTGCGCGACGGCGACACGATTCGCTTCGATGTGAACGCGCGTTTGCTGGAAGTCGAACTGACCGCGAACGAAATCGCCGAGCGCATGAAATCGTGGAAACCGCAGCCCCCGCGCTATGCCGCGGGCGTTTTCGCGAAGTATGCCGCGCTGGTTTCGTCGGCGTCAGAAGGCGCGATCACGCGCGTGAAGTAGAAACGCGAATGCCCCACCTTTTTTCAGAGCGGGGCATTCCTTCGTGAGCTTTCCTCTTCCAGCTACTGCTGGCAACCCGCACTGAAGCTGGTGAGCGCGTTGTTTGCGGCGGTCAGCTTGCATGAGTAGCTGTAGCCGGTCGAATTATTCAGAACATAGGATTGGCGGCTGGCTTGCCCCTGGTTTCCAACGAAATTGAACGACGAATCGAACACCAGCGTATCGGTCTGGTGCGAATCGTAGTTCAGCGCGCTCGATTCGATCGGGCTCTTGACGGTGTCGGAGAACGTCTGGTGCGATGTGGTGGTCTGGTTGATGTTGCCGTTCGACTGCACGATCTGCGAAATGTCGAGCGTTAACGGGAACTGCCAGCTCTCCGTTTTCACCACGCTGGAAATCGGCAGACCGGTGGAGACCGTGGTCTGGGTGTTGTAGCCTGTAGTCAGGTTGATGTCCTGCACGAAATTGTTGCTGACCACGAAGTTTTGCGCGTTCAGGAATTGAACTGAGTTGATGATCTGGGTGCTGAGGCGACCGAAAGACGTCTCAACGTAACCGTTGATCTGATAGCTGCGGTTGGAAGAGACTTTCACCGTGCCGGTAATGCCGCTGCTGTTTGTTTTCAGGTTTTCGACAACCGCGGGAGACGGCGCTGCCGCCAGCGTGTTCTTCGTCACCCCTCCGGTCACGATCGCTGCGCCATGGTCGGTATAGAGGCGCAGGTTGGCGGTGTCCTCAAAATATCCATTCGCGTTGAAGACGCTAACCGAGACAGTGTGCTGGTGGCCGTTGCTGAGCAATCCGGCAAAGGGCGACAGGTCTACACGCACCGGGGCGAAGTGCAATGTCTGCACTCCGGGCAGCGGGAACCAGAGAAACGGGTCAATGCCGCCGGTGAAGATCCAGGGCGAAACCGGCGCCACACCGGCAGGCTGCCCGTCAATGGAGACTTCGGTCTCTCGAAAGCCTGTGTTGCCGCAACTGAACAACTCGTTTGCCACGTCGCTGGGCACGCAGGTGTACCAGAACTCATCGCCCGACTGACTTTGCGAGAAAACATCGAGATAGGCATTCACCACATTTAGCGGGAAGTTGGCGGTGAAGGTCATCGTATCGCTGGAAGTATTCAGCGTCACCGTGCCACCGTTCGGTCCGGCCGACATGGGATACACGGCATCGGCCACGCGCGGCGCCGCTTCGCCGGTCGCAAGCGGATAAAACTCAAGCTGGGCCGAGGCATAGATGATCGAGGTCAGCCCGCAGCAAAGGGTATTGCCGATGCTGGCCACGCCGGTATTGGGCGAGTTGAAGATCGGCGTGTATTGGGTCAGGTCGGATTCGACGTGCCACGACGGGCCCAGACTGGGGCTGGGTTCCGCGGTCGTACCGAAATAAATGTTGTAGGCGCCGAGCCATACCTCGGCGGTCCGGTCGTATTGGATTCCGGGCGCGACATTGATGTCAGCCTCAAAAACAACTTTGGCCCAGGGCCCGGGGCATCCAGGGGGCGGCGTATAAACGAAATTTTCGACGTTGAAGTCGTAGAAAGAAGCTCCGCTAAACAATGTCACGACGCAGGGAGTGGTGCTCGGCCGCTGCACCAGTGGCGCGGCCGTCACAGTGTTGCCGGAGCCGACTTGGTAGCGATCAGAAGCGAAAACCGAAACGGGCAGAAGAAAAAGAATGACGCACAGACCAGAGAGACGAAGCGACCTGAACATACAGCCTCCGCGAGATGCGTTGAGATGCCGCGTCCAGCGCGGCTTATCACAGGGAGGTAATCTTCCCCGATCTCCGGAGGATTGTCAACGCGCACGAGCATGCAGCGCTTACGGGCTTAGTCTCCCGTTCCGCAGGTGCAGATGCCTCGACCGCTGCCCAGTTGCTGCAGGGCCGTGCACAGGCCCGCCAGTTCGGCCACCGCTTTGCGCGTGAGGGGCACGCGACTAAACGGGGTCTCAGTGACCTGCGCCGAGTTGCTGGAAACCATCTGGCCGTTGGTCCCCCAGCCGACGATCAGACCCGCAGGACTCAGGGAGCGCGGGTCGCAGGTTGGGTTCGCCGCCGGGTCGGAAGGCACGATTTCGATCGAACCTTGTTGTGTCGGGGTCGCGGTCAGAGGGTTGCCATTCAGGTCGTTTGGAATGGAGAACTCCCGCAGCCCGCTGTCGGTCACCCTGCAACCGCAACATTCGGTGAGTTCCTGGTTCTGGTCAAACACGTAGATCATGCTGCAGAGATCGTCTCCGGTGATGCCGGCGTTGGAAAGGCGGACGGTGCTGGCGCCTCCGGCGATTCCAGCAGCGGTCAGATCGAAATAACCCACTGCCGATGCCGGCAGGACCGTGACCGGCGCGCTGGCGGAAACCGACGACGCAGACGCGGTGATCTCGGCTGATCCCACGCGCGCGGCCATCGCGCTTCCTCCGGCGCTTACATCCACGATCTCGGAATGCGCCGACGTCCAGTTCGCCCACTCGGTAATGTCGAGATGGCTGCCGTCGCTGAGAGTAGCGATGGCCTTGAACTGCTTGCCTGTGCCCAGGGCCAACGTAAACTTGTCTGGCACAATGACCAGCCCGACCGCGTTCGCGGACGTTACCGCCACTTTGGCAGCGCCGCTCATCGACCCGTACTCCGCTTTGATCATGGCCGAGCCGGCAGAATTCCCCACTACTGCGCCGAGCGCACTCACGTTCACATAGGCAGTCGCAAGCGAGCTCCAGGTTGCGGACTTGCTTACGTCCTGCGTAGTGCCATCGCTCCACGCCGCTATGGCGGCTAATTGTTCACGTTCACCCACCAGAATCAGAGACTTCTTCGGAGTAACGTTGATGGAAACCAGACTCGGCTGCTGCACGGTGACAGGATCGTTTCCAGTCACACCCTGGTAAACGGCGGACACGGTGGCGCTGCCCGGAGCGACTCCGGTCACCATCCCGCCGCCCGCAACCCAGGCAATGTTCGGTTGATTCGTCGTCCATGTCGCCTGTGCAGTAATGTCCTGCTGGGTCCCGTCCGCGAATGATCCCGTCGCCGTCAACTGAAAATTCTTCCCTTTGTCGATGCCGATATTTCCCGGAGTGATCGTGATCGATTGCAGCGCGGCGGCCTGGATGGTCACAGCATCGGTTCCGGTCGTTCCCTGATAGGCCGCGGAGACGATCGCGTTGCCCGCTGCCATGCCCGTCATCACGCCGGTCGAGCTTACGCCCGCAATGGTGGGCTGGGTGGTGCCCCAACTGGCCAACGCCGTGAGGTCCATCTGGGTGCCGTCGCTGAATGTCCCCAACGCGCTCAACTGCAGCGTCGTGCTCTTGCGGATTGCTGGACTGGCCGGGCTTACAGCGATTG
>Ga0075029_100000642_pt1 | contig 20155 bp, 19 predicted proteins | sample LitLauG_LLR_2013_FD_71391 | JGI IMG/M metagenome (GOLD analysis project Ga0075029, IMG submission 71391) | Freshwater sediment microbial communities from North America - Little Laurel Run_MetaG_LLR_2013 | ecosystem: Environmental > Aquatic > Freshwater > Creek > Sediment | place: USA...
ATACGGTGCTGATCGAGCCGACATCTGGCAATACCGGGATTGCGCTCGCTTTCGTCGCCGCCTCGCGAGGCTACCGGCTGAAGCTCGTGATGCCGGAATCGATGTCGATCGAGCGGCGAAAGATGCTGGCCTTCCTTGGTGCCGAGATTGTGTTGACGCCAGCGGCGCAGGGCATGAAAGGTTCGATTGCCACCGCCGAGGAACTGGTGCGCACGACGCCCAACGCCGTCATGCCGCAGCAGTTCAAAAATCTCGCCAATCCCGACATTCACCGCCGCACCACGGCTGAGGAAATCTGGAACGATACCGGCGGCAATATCGATATCTTCGTCGCCGGTGTTGGCACCGGCGGTACTATCACCGGGGTGGGGCAGGTGCTCAAGCCCCGCAAACCCTCGTTGCATGTCGTAGCTGTGGAACCGGAAGAAAGCCCGGTACTCTCCGGCGGTCAGCACTCGCCGCACAAGATTCAGGGAATAGGCGCCGGCTTCGTTCCCGATATTCTCGATCGTTCCGTCATCGATGAGATCGTAAGGATCAACAGCGCTGAGGCAATCGAGATGTCGCGTTCGCTGGCTCGCAATGAGGGCATTCCCGGCGGCATATCGTCTGGTGCTGCGATCGCCGCCGCGCTTGCAATCGGGAGGCGTCCGGAAAACGCCGGAAAGACTATTCTCGCTGTCGTGCCCTCGTTTGCCGAGCGCTATCTATCCACCGCACTATTCGAAGGGATTTAGGCCTTGCCCGATCAACCCAGACGACCGAGAACCTTGAACGACGCCCGCACCGAGGCCGAGGCCGCCTTCAAGAAGGCGACGAAGAAAGAACCGGAAGCGGTACCGAAGAAGACAGCCCTTCCCGGCGTGAAGGAACTGGTCTCGCTGCGGATCGACCAGGATGTGCTCGAGCACTTTCAGCACGGCGGCCCCGGCTGGCAGGAACGGATCAACGACGCGTTGAGAAAGGCGGCAGGGAAATAACCCTGGCAGGCTTCATGAGGGCGAGAGCATCGATTTGCTGGTTTGCACTGCTGGGCGGATTCCTCCCTGCGCCGGCAGCCGCGGAATCGGTTCCCTTCAAATGTACGATCCTGCCGGGCGAGGAAGTCGCCAGCATCGTGATCACCAATCCGTTGAACGGTACCGCCTCCTGCATGGTGACCTGCCGGTTTTCGACCACGCGTTTCAACAACAATCCGCAGATCAGCTGCGCCAAGCCCGTGCCGGCCGGCAAGGAAGTGGAAATGTGCCTCCTGACTTCGGGCGGAGACAAAATGGTGCAACTGATCGCGGGTGCCGCCGAGTGCACCAGATGAGCTTTCGCAAAGATGGTTGGCGCAAAAACGAAAAAGCCTGCCTGGGTGCGTCGCCGCCGGCGGCTCCAGGTCAGGTTCCGGCCCTTGCCGGCGCGGGGGCGGGAGGCTTCAAGTTCAACAGATTGCCGGTGAGGATCAGTGCGGCGCCAAGCACGGTGAAAACGTCCAGCCGTTCCGAATAGATCAGCCAGCCGGCGGCGGCCGTGAGGGGGACGCGGAGGAAATCCATCGGCAACACGATGGTGGCGTCGGCGTACAGCATCGCGCGCGCCATGCAAAAGTGGGAAAACGTGCCGCTGAAGGCGATCACGAGCGCGCAGCACCAGGCATATTGCGATGGCCATCGCCAGACGTACAGCGAGGGGAAGAAGCCTGCGATCGTCTGGATCGCCAGCATCCAGAACACGATGGCCACCGTGGTCTCGGTCCGCGTCAGCGATTTCATCATTGCTACCGAGGTGCCGAAGCCCACGGCAGCCGCAAGCGCAATCAACTGGCCGCTGTTGATCTCGCCAGTTGCAGGACGAACGATGATCACGACGCCGATCAGGCCAAGCGCAATCGCAAGCGTCTTCCAGATCGTCATGCGCTCGCCAAGGAAACTCGCTGCCAGGATGGCGGTCCAGATCGGCATCGTGAATTCCAGCGCCACCACCTGGCCGATCGGGATCAGCGTCAGCGCGAAGAACCAGCCGAGCTGCGCCGAGTAATGAATGAGATTGCGCGCCAAATGCGTCAACGGCCGAGACGTCCTCAATGCATTGAAGCCGCCGGACAGGCGGATCAGGGGATACAGCATGATGAGGCCGATACCCGATCGCAATTCCATGATCTGGAAGACGTTCAGTTCGCGCGTTGCCTCGCGGCCGGCGACCACGACCACCAGCATCAGGCTGAGCCAGCCGGCCATCCAGAGGGCGGCCTTTGCTTTGGAAGGTGTACGGTCCATGGGAAAAGCGCAGGCGTGTGAGCGTTCGAGGCTTTCAGTCGTCAGGCCCGTATCGGCGACCTCGTGCCCGTTTGCAACCTCCAAATGCGCCGCTGGGGGTTGCAAGACCCGCTGACCGTCTTGCGGCTCGACAATTGAAGGCTGGACGTGCACATCATCGGTGTGAACCGATGCCTTCCCTGAAAGATAACGGTCAACGCGAAACGTGGAGAACACTCTCATGCGCATCTTGCAACCGGCCGATTGGTCGAAGCCGCGCGGCTTCTCGCATGGCATTGCTTTCGAGGGTGCCGGCCGCTGGATCGTCCTGGCCGGCCAGACCGGCGGCGATGAGAAGGGCGAATATCAGCCCGAAATGGCCGCGCAGGTCGCTGGTGCCTTGCGGCGTATCGTCCGTTTGCTGCGAGAGGCTGGCGCAGGCCCCGAGCACATCGTCCGCCTGACCTGGTATTTGACCAGCCGCAGCGAATACGAGGCGGCCGGCGCCGGTATCGCCGCGGCGTGGCGGGAGACCCTCGGGAAAAACTTCCCGCCGTCGACGCTGCTTTACATCGGCGGCCTGGTTGATGGGCGCGCCAAGGTCGAAATCGAAGTCACCGCCTTCGTGCCGGTCGCTTAGAGTCAATCGGCACTGTAGATCATGATGCGATCAAGTGGAATCGCATCATGATCTCATCCCTTTGTTTGAGCATGATCTCCGCGCAAACGCGTTTCGCATTTGTCGCGAGGGAAAACCGGTTTCCACTTTTCCCGATAATGCTCTAGCTGCGAGACAGCGAAATCGAGGCGCCTCTGAACTGGCTTTCCGCCTTGATCACGACCGACTGCTTGTTGCCTCTGGTCGTGAGCGTCAAGTTGGCAGTAAATCCGGGGCTTGTGGCGACGACCTGAAACACCCCGCCGCTCGAGCGCCCTTCGATGTTGCCGTTGATGTTGCGACTGGTCTCGCTCCAGGTCCCCGACACCGCGGAGCCTTGCGCCATGAGATTGCTGGACAGATTGAATCTGTAACTGTCGCTGGCGCAGGTCAGGGTCTGCTGCAGGCCGTTGCCGCCGGCGCCCACGGCGTAGGTGGCGCGGCAGCGAATTCGTTCGGTCGACCCGTCGTCCAGGGTGACCGTGCCCGTGCCGGTCCAGTTACCGGCCATGCCGGCGAATGGCCCGCTCGCTTGAGCGTGGCTGGCCGTCCCCCAAAGCGAAACGGTCAGCAGCGTGGCGGCAGCAAGCACCAGCCGCCGCGTGAAGGTGAGGAGCGGGACTTCTCGGCCCGCATGAACGCCTCGACGATTCTCATCGCTCGCTGCACGGTACTCCCGCAGATGCTTCATTCCACTACCCCCGTCCGGCATTGCCATCGAGTTGGCCGTTTTGCATGTGCACTTTTGGATATGCACCATTGAGCGATATAAACACAAGTCCTTGACGGCCCAATACCGCCGGACACATCAGCCCAGAAGCGGAGATTTTACCGCCGGCTAAGTTTCGGCGCAACGCGTTCGGACCTCGAGGCGGCATACCGGTATTGAAAAAACAAGGGCCGGATTTATTGCCGCGGCTGATTTGTCTGGAGCATGAGGGCCGAAACTTTGAAGGGGAGAGTGGTTTTCAAATCGAATTAGTCGATGAGACCCGGTGCGCTGGTGGCAAATTGTTCGTCCTGGGGTTCGGCGGGAAGGCAATCATGTACTTTGACGTAGTCGATGACTTCGCCGAGCAATCTCTGGCCAAGCGGCGCCAACGCGCGCTCCCATAATTGCCGCGCCGTTTCGTCCTTTTTGACGAAGCACCAGTCCTGTGCGGCTATCGCACCCGCATCCATGCGGTCGGCCAAATGATAGACGGTGCCGCCTGCAATCGGATCTCTCTCGCGGATAGTCCATTCGATGGCGGCGATGCCGCGATGTCGCGGCAGCAAGGATGGATGATAGCCGATCCCGCCGAGCCTTGCCTTGGCCAAGGCCTCCTTGCTGATGCGGGCATGGCTGTGGGCAGTCACGATGAGGTCGGTGCCTTCAGCGATTTCCGCTGCCACCACAAGCCTGGGGTTCGCCTGGACGGCGACTTCAATTCCCACGGTGCGGGCAGCGGAGGCGAGCCGGTCGTCGGCGTCCGCAACGACGACCCTGACGACGTCGACACCGCGCTGGCGCAGCATTTCCAGTGTCGTCACGCCAAAATGGCGGGAGCCGACGAGGGTGATCCGCATGGTACTTCCTCATCGAATGTTGTCCTCCGTCGATAACACGCCGCTGGCGGCAGTCACGATTGGCCGGGCCGGGTTATCAACAGGGCCGGGCTCGGGGAACCAAACTGTCTCCAGCCGAAGGAGCGATCCCGGCATGTCGGCGCGGCAATACGGCTCGGCGCAGCGCCGGCGGCAAGGCGAAGCGCGCCGAACCCCTCAGCGCGAGGAGAATTTCGGGATCTTTTCGGCAAATCCGTTGAAGCACTTCAGCCGCTCGTCCTCCTCCTTGACGTAGCGGCAGTCCATCACCCCGTTTGCGGGCGCCGATTTCGGTTTGGGCTTGGGCGGTATGACGGCGTCGTAGCAGTCAAGGCGATCCTTGGTCTCGTCATCGATTTCGAGGCAGGCCAAAAGCTTCTCGGCCATGGATCTCGGAGGGCCGTGCGACTTCCTGGCATGCAAGGGCGGCTTTCCCTCGACAGGTTGTGCGTCGCTCTGCGCAAAGGCTGCGGTCGCATGCAGCAATACGATCAACGCAAGCATTCTCTTCATGGCGTGTCCTCTTGGGCCCTATGCTGTACATCTACAAGGCGATCGATAGGCATGGCAACACGGAGAAACAAACAAGACCTGCATTTGCATCCGCCAGACACTGGAACACGGCCATTTCATGGATTTTTGATTGGTTCGCTGCGCAGACCATCCTGTTCGATATGGTTTTTGGGGTGGCGCCGATTCATGATGCCCTCTAGAATCAGATGATGGGCAGTGGAGTGAGAACATGAGAATTTTCAGGTGCGCGCGGATCGTCCTTCCCTTGATGTCGGTTGCGATGGTCTTCGCTCTTTCGGCTCAAGCGCAGGAGCACGGCCAGCCGCCCTCAGGGCAGGGCAAGCCGGGAGCGCAGCGCCCGGCTCCAGTGCGCGCCGGGCAAGGCCGTCCGCAGGGCTTCCGCTATGCGCGAGGCGTTCAGGAGCGAAATTTTGGAGGCCACGCCTACCATGGCCGGCTGGCATGGGAAGGCGGGCAGTGGCGTCACGAAGCTCATAGCGGGCGCTACGGCTGGTGGTGGGACGTCGGGGGCGTCTGGTATTTCTATCCCCAACCCATGGAGGGCCCGCCAGCCTACGTTTCCGACGTGGAGTTCGCGGATGATTATGGCGGTCCGGATGGCCCGCCCGTCGCGGGCGGTTATCCGCCGCCGGTGGCCTATGCGCCTCCGCCGCCGCCGCCCCCACCGCCGCCGGACCCGGCTGCCAGCGCGGTCGGTGGCGCCATTGTCGGTGGGCTCCTCGGCGGCCTCATCACGGGACGACCGGGCGGGGCGGCCGTTGGTGCGATCGCGGGTGGAACGGCGGGCGCCATTGCGGGCGCGCAAGCGGCCGCGCGACCCGGTTATTACCTCGCGCAGGGCAATTGCTACTTCCGCTATCCCTCAGGGCAATACGTTCTGGTCGATCCGCGCAGCTGCTACTGAGTATGTGCTGCCGCCACGATTGTGGCGTGTCCGTGAAAATAGCCGGCGCCGTCGGACCGACGGCTGCCGGGAGCCCGCGGATTTTTTTCAGCGAATCATTTTCCCTCAGATGAAATGCCTTGAGGTGTGACAAAGCGCCCTCACGGTCACTTTCCACGTTGTGGCTTGCAATGGGGAAGGCTATGGCGTTTTCGAGCGAGTTGTATAACGGTTCGCGCGAAGAAAACGCGTCAAAACATAAGATTAGGACCGCGGTGCTGGTTCAATCAGAACTGAAAAGGTTCTAGTGTGGCGGTTTGGACGCCCGCATCGCTCATCGAGGCGGAAATGACGTGAGCAAGCCGAACATGCGAAAGTCTTCGCCGACATCGCTCCCATCCTTGAGCGTTCGTATCGATCTGGACACGCAAGGTCGGATCGGTCCCGGCAAAATCCAGCTGCTTGAGAATATACGCTCCTGCGGCTCGATTTCTGCTGCGGGACGCGCGATGAACATGTCCTACAAGCGGGCGTGGGACCTGGTCGACGAGATCAATCGTATCTGCCGGCGCGCGGCGGTGGAACGTCAGGCAGGCGGCAGAAATGGCGGCGGCGCCATGCTGACGCCTTTCGGTCTGTCGCTTGTTGCACGCTACAGAAAAATCGAGCGTTCGGCCGAGAGCGCAGCCCGCAAGGAATTGCTGGCGCTACGGGCGGACATGGGCATTCGCAGAAAAGCCTGAGCCCGTATAGCCGAGCGCCATCGGTTCCACCATCGCCGTCATCGGATAACGATGCCTGCTCGCGAGCGATCGCGCAAGCTGACGCTCCCGCGCTGGCGTCAGCTCGCCGGCTGCGTGGATGCGGCAAAGCCGGCTCCGCCCGGCCGGTTACCCTGAAACCGCCAATCGACCCATAGCGGAAGCAAATCAATTTTAGGTAGCGACTGTTGCCTAATTGCACTTTGTAATAGAACCTACCTGCGATATGTCCGGTCATATACAGCGCCGGGTTGGTTGTGCGCTATGTCCGTTGACATCCAGCGATCAGCTGATTCAGCGGTCCGCGGTTCGTCCGCCGATCCGGGCTCGTCAATCTGGGGGAAGTCGAGAATGAAACAAACGTTCGTATTCGCGCTCGCCATGGCGGGCCTGGTATCCGGCGCACAGGCTGCAGACATTGACTGGTCTTCGAAGGCCCCACTGCAGTTCAGCGACCCGCTTCCGGATAGCTTGACCTTTTGGGGCATCACCTTCTACGCCACGCTCGACCTCGGCTATGCCTACCAGACCAACGGCCGCCCGCTCGGAAACGTCGTTTCCGGACTGGAGTTCATCCCGTTCACGACCACCCGCAACTACACCGGACAGTCGATCTCCACGGTCGCCCATAGCGGCCTGGAGCAATCGAAGATCGGCTTGAAGTTCGACATACCGGTCGTCTCCGGGTGGAACGCCGTCGGCAGGGCGGATACGGGTGTCGACCCGCTAACTGGAAGGCTCTCCGACGGCTGCAGCTCTTTTATCCAGAACGCCGGCGTTCCCTACAACCTGCAAACCTCAAATGCCGACAGCGGCCGTTGCGGCCAGGCGTTCAACGGCCAGCTCTATGGCGGCCTCAGCAACAAGCAGTACGGAACGCTGACGATCGGCCGGCAGAACTCCTTCCAGCTTGACGCCATCGGCGCTTACGATCCGCTGAGCCTGTCCTACGCCTTTTCGCTGCTCGGCTATTCCGGCACCAATGCCGGCTCCGGCAGCACGCAAGCGGCGCGCTGGGATAACGCGGCGAAATACGTCTATGATTTCGGCCCCGTCAGCGCAGGCATCATGTATTCCAACGGCGGATCGAACACCGGCATGTTCGGCAGCGGCTACGGGGGCTTCATCGGCGGGCACCTTGGCGGCTTTTCCGCAGAGGGCGTCTATACCAAGGAGCACGGCGCCGTAAACCTGCAGAGCTCGGTCAACGACGTGTTCGGCGGCCAGACGCTTGCCGCCAGCATCGCCGACAACACGCTGTGGTCGGTGATGGGAAAATACACGTTCGAGTTCGGCGGCCGTCCGGCGGCTGCGTACCCGACCAAGGCAGCAAAGGCCGAGGTCCCCGGCGATCGGCTGACGATCTTTGCCGGCTATACCAATCTCACTCAGGCAAATCCGAGCACACCGGTTGGCTTCGGGGGCGCGGCCGGCGGATATCAGTTGACCGTCTCCGCGACGCTTCCCGACAACAACGCCTTCACCACCGACAGGATCCTTCAATTCTTCTGGACGGGCGTGAAGTACGAGTTCGCCTGGGGGCTCGCCCTCACTGGCGCCTATTACCACGCGAACCAGAATTCCTTCATCGCCGACGGCGCGCCTTGCGTTGCGGGCGGCGCCAGCAAGAGCGACTGCTCCGGCGCCTTCGACCAGGTTTCATTCCTTGCCGACTATGTGTTGACCAAGCACGTCGATCTCTACGCCGGCATCACCTACGGTAGGGCGACGAACGGTCTGGCGTCAGGATTCCCGGGCACACCGGGGGCCAAGTTCGGCTTTGCCGGCACGGGAACAAGCGTCGACACGACCTCAGCCATGACCGGATTCCGCATCAGGATCTGACGCCCGCGACCATTTCCGCAGGGTATCACCAGGCCAGCCCTTGGATCATCAGTCCGGGGCAGGCCTTTTGTTTGTCCGCAAGGCCGGGAGCCTTTTTGGTTCTGATTGAATCGGAACCGAGGCTCCAATCTTTTGTTTTGACGCGTTTTCTCCACGCGAACCGGTATCCACTTCGCTCGAAAACGCTATAGGCCTGTTTTTCGGAAATTTATCGATCCGGCCCGCCGCCAAATCCGACGATGGCTTTCGAGCGCAATGCTGGACGTTCGAATAATCGGCCGCGATATATCCCGTTAAATATAACAAGAACGGTCGAAACCCGCTTTATCGGTGGACCGCCCATATATCATTTAATTTTGTAACTGTTGCTTTATTGCACTTTGTGACCGGCCTTACTTGCGATATCTCCGATGGAATATAACGAAGAGCGCGCAGACGCTGAAAAGCGCGCAGATGCTGGTTCGCCGATCACGAGATAGCAGGATTCGATCCGGAATCCTGACGATGGGGCTCGTCAATTTGGGGAGTGATTGAGATGAGAAAAACGCTGGTATTCGCACTCGCCATGGCGAGCTCGGTGGCTACCGCCGACGCTGCTGACTGGGTTCCGCCGAAGGTGCCGGATGTACTTCCTGACAGCCTGACCTGGTACGGCGTCACCCTGTACGCGACATACGACGTTGGGTATGCCTACCAGACCAACGGCCGCCCGATCGGAAGCGTGGTGTCGACTTTGGAATACATTCCCTTCACGACCACCCGAAACTATACGGGTCAGGCGGTCTCGACGATTGCTGGAAACGGCCTGCAGCAATCGAACATCGGCTTGAAGATCGATACACCGATCGGCAACGGGTGGAAAATTGTTGGCCGGCTCGAGACGGGGTTCGACCCGCTGACGGGCCAGCTCGCCAACGGCTGCGTCTCCTTTATCCAAAATGCCGGTCTCATATACACCTCGCAAACGTCGAACGCGGACAGTGGTCGTTGCGGCCAAGCTCTCAATGGGCCTGCCTACGGAGGCATCGGCAACCCATTATTCGGCACGCTGACGGTCGGCCGACAGCAATCTTTCCAGCTCGACGGCATCCAGAAGTACGATCCGCTGAATCTCTCCTACGCCTTCTCGCTGCTCGGCTACTCCGGCACCAATGGCGGTGTCGGCAGCACACAGGCGGCACGCTGGGATGACTCGGCCAAATATTTCTACGAATGGGGACCTGTTCATGCCGGCGTCATGTTTTCCAACGGCGGTTCGAACACCGGAATGTTCGGACAAGGGTACGGCTTTGACGTCGGCGGTTTCTATGGGGGCTTTTCGATCGACGCCGTCTACACCAAGGAGCATGGCGCAGTGAATCTGCAGACCGCGGTGAACGATACATTCGGCAGCCAGACTCTTGCCGCCAGCATATCGGACAACACCGCATGGTCAGTCATGGGCAAATACACGTGGGAGTTCGGATACCCGGTCGCTCCTGCCCCATATCCCACCAAGGCTATAAGGGCTGAGCCACTGGTCGACAAGCTGACGCTCTATGCCGGCTACACCAATATCAGTATGGGTAACCCAAGCAATGTGATTCTCCTGGGTGGCGCTGCCGGCGGTTTTCCGCTCACGGTCTCCGCGACCTTGCCCGACAACAACGCGTTCACTACCGACAAAGTCCTGCAATTCTTCTGGACCGGCCTGAAGTACGAGTTTGCCTGGGGACTGGGTCTCACCGGTGCCTACTACCACGTAAACCAGAACTCCTACATCGCCGACAACGCGCCCTGCGTCTTGGGCGGCGCGAGCAAGACCGATTGCGCCGGCGCATTCGACCAGGTCTCCTTCGTCGCGGACTACGCGCTGAACAAGCACCTCGACGTCTATGCCGGCATCACCTATGCCCGGGTGACCAACGGCCTGGCTTCGACGTTCCCGGGCACGCCCGGCGCCAAGTTCGGCTTTGCCGGCACCGGCACCAGCGTCGATACCACAACGATGATGACGGGGTTCCGTATCAGGATTTAGAACTACAAGCCGTTCTGGCGTCCAGCAATAAGCCTGCTTCCGGATTTACCGGGGCAGGCTTTTTGTTTGTCGGTCGGCAGGCTTGATCCGCTTTGGACGCCAATTCACGATCGGCTCATCGCATCGCCGAATTCAATGCGACAACATCGCCGGTCGCTTCTTTCAGGCCCATCGCTCAGGTGCGGATATGGTTCTGCATTCGAATGGCCGATAACGCTGCCCTGCACGATTGCCGGTAAAACAGGTTGATGATGAACGCGACCATGATCGAACCCCGTTGTTTGATCATGCGCCATTCGAACAAATCTCGGTTTCAGCCTGGTTTCGTACTGGCCGGAAAATGGTTTCGTCGGCAGCTAACCGATGTCCGACCGACCGGCGGTCGTGCTCCGTGATGGTCGGATGGCAGGTCGAACACGGGGTGCTGCCCAATGACGCGAACTTCGGAATCTGGACGGTGCGAATGTTCAGAAACGAAGCGTTCAGCCGTTCATCAGCCAAGAGACGTTGGAGCGAAAACTGAAGATCCGGCCATCACAGCCAGGACGGATTGTTTCGCCGCTGCCGAACCTCCCTGCCTGGTTTGATACAAATCAAGCAGTGGACGGGGAATAGATGCCTAATTTTCCACCCGTCGCGTAAGCACTGGAGTGATTTTCATGAGAAGGATTTCATTGGTAATTGGTGTGCTGGCCGCCGTCGCCGCGACCTCGGCATCGGCGCAAAATCTCAACTTGACCGGTGCGTATAGATGCGTCGAGGTGTGCCGGGGAGGGCAGGTTGGCGCTCCCGCCTTCATCACCCAGAACGGTCCTCAGCTCAACATCCTCAATGAAGCCGGCGAGGCGTCCCGTGCGTGGCCGGATTGGTTTGCACCGGCGACGCGTATCTGGGTCGAAAACTACAACTATGGGGCCGTTTACTCTCCTGACGGCATTCTGGTCCAGTTCGACAACGGCACGATCTGGCATCGCGACCTGGGATTGCCGCCTCCGCCGCCGTCCCGCTATCGCAAGTAGGACCGCCCGGCGGTAGCGTGTCCGCCGCAATTCCAAACCGGAAGAGCTTGAGTCATTGGAGCGGCGATGCTTACGTTGCGGTTTGGCCTTGCATCTCTCGCGGCACGCTTGGCTTGAAGGAAGAGGCGGCAATTGGCTATGCTAACGGCTTCGTCGCCTCTGATTTGAAAAATCGGCCTGGTGGGGCGACCCTGCACAGGGTCGCAAATGATCTGTCGAAGAACGGCATTTTGGAGCAGCTGTTGCGGAAAGGATGAATGGTTTTCTTTACACTGCGCTGGAGCAGATTGAATCCGGCAAATAGCAAGTCTCAAGTATTCCAGAACAACAAAAAGGGGTTTTAAGATGATGAAATACGTTCGAACATTTACCTACGCCATCGCACTGGGCGCTCTCGCATTGGCTAGCCTTTCGACGCCATCGCGGGCGGAAACCGGGACGATCCGCGCCGTCTTCACGAGCGGTGGATTCATCATCGGCGTGGGCGGGGGACAGGGCGTACTCACATTCCGGGGCCACCACTATCCGTTCACGGTCTCCGGCATGAGTGTTGGGGCGACGATCGGCGCATCGACCACTGAGGTGGTCGGACGAGCCCGGAATTTGCACTCGCCGGGAGATCTCGCCGGCACCTATAGCGCGATCGGCGCCGGCGTAGCGGTTGCCGGCGGCGCCGGCGGCGTCGCCCTGTCGAACTCCCGAGGCGTGGTTCTGGAGTTGCACGGCGTGAGGGTCGGTCTGCAGCTGTCGGCCGCCGTCGGCGGGGTCACGATCACCATGCGATGAGGCAAAGTCCCATGACAAACAGTGCGGCGGCCTGACGTCGAATGGAGGCCGCCGCTTATTCAGCCGTCGAAACATTGCGCGATGGACGCTCCGTTACCATTCGGGCGCTCAGACCCGAGGACCGGAGCGGCATGCTGTCGGCAGTCGAGCGTGTCGGCGCCCAATCGCTCTACCGCCGTTTTTTCGGTCCAAAGCGTCAATTTACCGAAAAGGAGACCGACTTCTTCGTCAATGTCGACTTCGTAAAACATGTCGCACTGGTTGCCTCTCTCGACGAAAGCGGCCAGACCACGATTATCGGCGGCGGGCGTTACATCGTTACGCAATCCGAAACGGCCGAGTTGGCCTTCGCGATCGTGGACGAATACCAGGGACAGCGAGTTGGGACGGCACTGCTTCGACATCTCGTGCTGATCGCCCGCGAGAGCGGACTGCAGCAACTCGTCGCGGAGGTGCTGCCGGAAAATACGCCGATGCTGGCGCTATTTCGCAAGTTCGGGTTCTCCGCCAGGAGGGGAAGCGACGCGGCCGTGCACGTGACATTGAACCTGTCGACGTGAAGAGACGAATTTTGCGAGCGAAAAGGCGACCGGGAGAAGGATACGCAACGCGAAGATCAGGTCATGAGATTGCTCAAACGTCTCTTGCAACGCGTCCTTGTGCTGGGCCTGGGCATATTCAGCGTCTGGTTCATCGTGTTCGTGGTCTTCAGAATTGCCGACCGCAGGCTTCCCTGGATGCTGGCGCTCGGCATCACCTACGGGATAGCTGCCTATATCATTCTTCCGCGCGTCATCCGCCTTGGCCTCAAGATCCTTCAGCGACAACGCGTCCCGAGCTATACGATTACCGGCGACGGGTTGCCCGGCGATCCCGTGAACGTCGCCCTGGTCGGCACGCTGCAGCAACTGCGTGCGGCCTTCGCGGTGACGGGCTGGTTCGAGGCGGACCGCTTAAGTCTGGCCAGCTCCTGGGGCATGGTCCGCGCCTTTGTCTTCAACAAGCCGTACCCCACCGCGCCCTTCTCGACGCTCTACCTCTTCGGACGCGGCCAGGACTTCGGCTTTCAGAAGCCGATCGATAACAGTCCGCGTAAGCGCCACCACGTTCGGTTTTGGGCGCTGAGCCTCACGCGTGCCCGTAGCACGTGGGGTGAGGCCGACTTCTGGCTGAGCACGGAACGGCCGTCAGACGATGAAACGGTGATCTGGGTCGGCGCCGGGACAAGGGACACCGGCCTGTCGCTGACACACCTGTCGTTTCAGGTCACACATGCCACAGATTCCGATACCAATGCCGAGCGCGATTTTATCCTCGCCGAACTGGCGAAATGGGGGTGCATCGAGGGCGTGACCATTTATCGGTCCGGCCAGGACCTGCCGACCGGACGCATCAATCACTATGTGACCGACGGCGAGATTACCCTGGCGCGGCTGGCCACGCAGGCAGCGTGATCCGTCGGCCGTTCAGCCTCGCAGGGAGGCGCATTGCAACAAGAAGTGGCGCACGCGCCGAACGCCTCTGTTGAGGCAGATCAAACCATTGATGCGTCGCAACGATATAGGGGTTGATCCGCTGTTTCACCTGCGGACGATCGTTCTGCCGCTAGAGCATGATCCGGAAAAGTGGAAACCGGTTTTCCGAAAAGATCATGCTCAAACAAAGAGATGAGATCATGATGCGATTCCACTTAATCGCATCATGATCTAAGGTGCTTGTATTTGGAGGTCCCTGACCGCTACAGGTGAAGACCAAGCCGTTCCTTTGGTCCATTTTGCCTTTGGTCCATTTTGGAGAAATGAGCATGTTTGGAATACGCCGACTGAGCGCAATAATCGTCATGCTGTTTGGTACAGCCATGCTGCAACCGGCTCATGCAGTGGAACTGACGGGGGTGTGGGCTTCCCAAGGTGACCTGTGCAAGATGGTGTTTACAAAGAAAGGCGATGAGGTCGTATTCACAGAGCTTTCGGATCTCTACGGTTCAGGCTTCATCATCGACGGAAACCGGATCAGGGCAAAGGCCGCCCATTGCACGATCACTTCCAGAAAGCAGAATGGCGACACTCTTGAGTTGAACGCAAATTGCGCCAGCAGCGTCGCAACCCAGAGCGCCACGTTTCTTCTTAAGGTGATCGACGACAACAACATCGCCCGGATAATACCGGAAATCGACAATTCGCAGATAAAATATACGCGCTGCTCATTTTAGTGTGGCGGTTCGGGCTATTCGGTCGTACTCGGCAGAGGAGTTTTGCGATGGCCGAAATAAACAAGCTCTCCGTGGCCAAGGTTCTCGACAAGTTGCGCAGCAACGACGCAAAGGACAACCGCTCGAAGCTCGATCGGCTCGACGACGAGATCAAGGCGGTTGACGAAGAGGTGCAGCGGTTAAGAGCGCAGCGAAACCGCCTCAAGCGCGGCCGACGAGCGAGTACGATTGACCGCGGCGGAGACGCATAAGGCTCGTTCAGCGATAATGCTGACCGATCACCCCGGCAACACGGGCTGGACGCCGCCGTTACGACGTGATCCGGACGCAATCAAACCTACCGCCTATGCATTGATCATTGGGTTCGCAGGTGATCATAATGCGACCGAAGCAAACAGGATTTCGGGTGTCGGCAGGACGAAGGGATGCCCGGTGTATTTCGCATGGCAGTTATCGCAAGATATCCATCGCAGGGTTTTTTTCTATTTTTTCAGCGGTAAGGCAAGCGCAGGCGCATAGCGTTTGCTCCCGTTGCGCCCGGCTACCAGTTTAACCAAACGAACTTTCGGGGAAGAACCATGCGGCGTTTCGCGATTGAAGTTGTCAACTTTTCTTCAGCCACACTGGTCCTTCTTGCTTGTTTCGGCACAAGCCTGAACGCGCAGCAAGGCGCACCGGCGGCGATTGCGGTCGGTACGGTTGAAGCCGAGCGCAGGCCGATAGAGAAGAGCGGTGTACTTGTCGGTCGGGTGGAGGCGATGCAGCGGGTGGAAGTACGCGCTCGCGTGACGGGATTTCTTGACGACGTCCTCTTCAAGGAAGGTGAAATGGTCAAGCAGGGTACGCCGCTCTACCGGATAGAAAAGGGATTGTTCGAAGCTGCGGTTACCGCGGCGGAAGCAGCGCTCGAGCGAAGCAAGGCGGCAAAGGTGCTGACCGATCTGCAACTTAAAAGGGCGCAAGACCTGCTCGACAGGAACTCCGGCACCGTTGTCGCACGAGATCAGGCGCATGCTGCCGATCAACAGGCCGATGGTCAGGTTCTTGGCGACCAGGCCAACCTCGAGACGGCAAAGATCAATCTCGGCTACACCGACATAAATTCACCGATCGCAGGAAAGGTCGGCAAGACAAATATCACCAAGGGCAACGTCGTCAGCCCCAACAGCGGTGTCCTGACCGTCATCGTCAGCCAGGACCCGATGTATGTCAGCTTTCCGGTCAGCCAGCGGGAGTACCTTGCGGCGCGAGAGCGAAGCGCAAATGTCGGAAAGATAAAGGTACGTATCCGCTTCTCGGACGGCACCGTCTACGATCAGGTCGGCGAGATCAATTTCGTGGACGTGTCGGTGAGCCGGTCCACCGATACGATCCTGGTGCGTGCGACTTTTCCAAACCCGGACGAAAAGCTGATCGACGGTCAACTCGTGCAGGTTATCCTTGAAAGCGGCGAACCCGAGGAGAAGGTCCTGGTGCCGCAAGCCGCGTTGATCGCCGATCAGGCGGGTATCTATGTCTTCGTGGTCGAAGACGGCAAGGCCGCCATCAAGCGGATCAAGATAGGGGCCGAGGTCGGTGTTGACGTGGTCGTCGATCAGGGCCTGAACGGCGGTGAGCAGGTCATCGTCCAGGGTCTTCAGGGGGTGCGGGCCGGTGTGCCGGTGCAGGCTTCACCGCTGCCAAAACTAATCGACCGGAGCTGATCCCATGTTGGCCTCCGTATTCGTCGACCGTCCGCGTCTGGCAATTGTTATCGCGATTGTCACGACGATCGCGGGCGCCCTGGCGCTCTTCACGATTCCCATCGCGCAATATCCGGATATCGTCCCTCCGCAGGTTTCGGTCACGACATACTATCCGGGCGCCAATTCCGCAGTCGTTGATGCAACGATTGCCCAGCCGATCGAAGCCCAGGTCATCGGCGTCGACAAGATGATCTACATGAAGAGCGTCAGCGGCGACGATGGCAGCTATTCGCTCGTGGCGTCGTTTGAACTCGGGACCGATCCCGATATCAACACGGTAAACGTCAACAATCGTGTCCAGGTCGCGCTTTCGAGCCTGCCGCCCGAAGCCCAGCGCCAGGGCATCGTTGTGAAGAAGAAGTCGTCCGCCTTGCTTGGCGTCATAGCTGTCTCCTCGCCGAAGCTTACGCACGATGCGCTTTATCTGTCGAATTACGTCACCATCAATCTTCTCGACCAGATCAAGAGTACGCCCGGCGTCGGCGATGCCGCGCTGTGGGGTCCGCAGGACTATGCCATGCGGGCCTGGGTGAACACGGATCGCCTGACCGGGCTCAATCTGACGACCGGGGACATCATCAACGCCATTCAGGCCCAGAACATCCAGGCCGCGGTCGGCCGGATCGGCGCACGGCCGATTTCCAACCAGCAGCAGCTTCAACTCAACATCCAGACCAAAGGCCGACTGAATACGGTTGCCGAGTTCGAGAAGATCGTGATTCGGACCAACGAGGACGGCTCGATTCTCAGGCTCGGCGATGTGGCAAAGCTCGAGCTTGGCGCTGCAAACATGGACCGCGAAACACGCTTCAACGGAGCGCCCGCGGCGGCGATCGCGATTTACCAATCTCCCGGGGCGAATGCGATCAAGACGATGAATGACGTGAAATCCCGCCTGGCGGAGCTTCAAAAGCGGTTTCCGGAAGATCTGACGTGGACAGTCACCTACGATCCGACGACCTTCGTCAAAGATACGATGCGTGAGGTGGTGAAGACGCTTCTCGAAGCGTTTGTTCTCGTTGTGATCGTCGTGTTCCTTTTCCTTGGCAGCGTTCGCGCAACCCTGATCCCGACCCTGGCGGTTCCGGTCAGCCTGATCGGTACTTTCGTTGTGATGCTTGCGATCGGTTATTCCGCCAACACCGTTTCGCTGCTTGCCATCGTGCTCGCAATTGGCATCGTCGTCGACGACGCGATCGTCGTGGTCGAGAACGTGGAGCGGGTGATGGAGGAGCATCCGGAGCTCTCGCCGGCCGACGCGACCAAGCGCGCGATGAGCGAAATAACCGCACCGATCATCGCCATCACGCTGGTGTTGTTGTCGGTCTTCGTTCCGGTGGCTTTCATTCCCGGAATCTCGGGCGAACTGTTCCGGCAGTTTGCCGTGGCGATTGCCGCGTCGATGTTGTTGTCTGCCGTCAACGCGCTCACGCTTTCGCCTGCGCTGTGCGCCGTCTTGCTGCGTCCTCACCATGGTCCGCGCCGAGGCGTCATCGGATATGTCATGCGCTCGATCGATTACGTGCGCGATGCCTATGGTACGGTGGTCGCCCGCCTGGTGCGCATATCGCTGATCGGCATCGCGATGGTTGCGATTTCGGGGGCGGGGATCCTGGCGCTTGGAAAAATCACTCCCACCGGCTTTCTCCCCGAAGACGATCAGGGTGGACTGTTCGCGATCGTTCAGCTGCCGGGCGGCGCTTCTGTCGCGAGGACGGCCGAGGTGGTCAAGAATGCCGAAGCCATCTTGCGCGAGGACCCTGCGGTAGAAGACACCACATCCGTCGTCGGCCTGAATTTCATCGACAGCTACTCGCAATCGAATGCGGCGTTCATCGTCGTCACGCTCAAACCGTTCGAGGAGCGCAAGGATAAATCGCTCGGCGTGCGCCAGGTGATCGCGCGGCTCAATCCGAAGTTCAGGGCGGTGCGGGGAGGCGCGGTGGTGCCGCTTGCGCCCCCGCCGATCCTCGGCCTCGGTAGCGGTGGCGGCTTCGCCTATGTGCTGAAGGATCTACGAGGTGCAGATCCCAAGGAGCTGGCGCAGGTATTGCGCGGCCTGACGGTGGCCGCGAACCAGGACCCGAAGCTCAATAACGTCTTCAGCACGTTCTCGGCTACCAACCCTTCCATCTATCTCGATATCGATCGGGACAAGGTCCAGGTCCTCGGCATCAAGTTAAACGATGTGTTCCAGGCGCTGCAGGCTTCGCTTGGCGGCTATTTCGTCAACAACATGAATCTGTTCGGTCGAACCTGGCAGGTCCAGGTCCAGGCCGATGCGGCCGACCGGTCGAGGGTCGAGGACATTTTCCGGATCAACGTGAGGGATAAGGATGGGAACATGGTTCCGCTTCGCAGCGTTGCGGAGGTCAAGGTCGTTGTCGGACCGCCGGCGCTGATCCGTTACAACAATCTGAGAGCCGTGACGGTGCAGGGCGGGCCGGCGAGCGGGGTCTCTTCAGGGCAGGCGCTGAACGCGATGGAGCAGGTCGCCGCCAAGACCTTGCCTCCTGGTTACGCGGGGGAATGGACCGATACGGCTTTTCAGGAAAAACGTGCCGAGGGCAAGACCGGTATCATTCTCTTCTTCGCGCTCCTGTTTGCTTACCTCTTCCTGGTGGCACTCTATGAAAGCTGGAGCATTCCGATCCCGGTCCTGCTTTCGGTCACAGTCGGAATCCTCGGCTCCTTCGGCGCGATCGTGCTGGGCGGATTGACGCTCGACCTCTATGGCCAGATTGGCATGGTCGTGCTGATCGGACTTGCCGCCAAGAACGGTATCCTGATCGTCGAGTTTGCCAAGGAGAAACGGGAGCAGGGGGTGCCTCTGCTTGAAGCCGCAACCGAAGGCGCGCGCTTGCGCTTCCGCCCGGTGATGATGACCTCGTTCGCGTTCATCCTTGGGCTCTTGCCGCTGGTCGTTGCGTCCGGCGCCTCCGAACTGGCGCGCCGTGGCGTCGGGACACCGGTGTTCGGCGGCATGGTCCTCGCTTCCTTCATCGGCATTTTCGCAATCCCGCCACTTTACGTGATGTTCCAGGCAATTCGCGAACGGTTGAGGCCCGCCTCGCGCCCCGCGACCGAAAAGCAGCCTCCTGCGTCGCAAACCGATCCTGCGAAGCATATCGCGGCGGAATAGTTGTCGGGCTCATCCGACGAGTGAACCGCCCCGCCAGCCGTTCGGCGTACATGACTTTTGTCGTCGACTACTTGGATACCTTTTCCCAGAAGGACCCTCGGAGAGCGCCCGACGAGGATTGCCGGACGCCTGACCTGTTCAATCCCGCCCAGACCTGGAAAAAAATAGACGTGACTGAGCTCACGCGCTGATTTCGTTCAGGTGCTTCGCCCTTCTTGCAACCCCGCCACGCGGGACCGGCCAGCGCCGGTTCTGACGGCAGACGAAGACGAATTCTTAAACGATTGATGGTGTTATAAAAAGGCCGCACCGCCGCGCGGCCGAGTAGCCGGGCGCCGCCCTTTTCACCTACCCCAGAGAGCGCTAGCGCTCGGCTACTTCGATTGAAGCGCTCCAGGGCATGATCCGCAAACGCGTGCAGCCTGATCAGAAGATCTCCTCAAGGGAGAAATTCAGGCCGCGATAGCGGGAGATTAACCTGATAAGCAGCCCACTCCATAATTCGGGCGGCCGCGGTCGCGATTTCTCAGCGCGCGCCAGAGGGGAGGAAGGCCTCGGCGTGATAGACTTCCGCCTGATCGATCGGGACCAGATATTTGTCAGTCAAATGGACGGCGCCAACCGAGAGCACAAATCCCAGGGCAATGGCCAAAACCGTCGGGAAGACGAATTCCAGAGCTATTACTTTACCGGTCATCGCGGACACTCGCTTTGACCTACCCC
>Ga0075029_100000648_pt1 | contig 20048 bp, 14 predicted proteins | sample LitLauG_LLR_2013_FD_71391 | JGI IMG/M metagenome (GOLD analysis project Ga0075029, IMG submission 71391) | Freshwater sediment microbial communities from North America - Little Laurel Run_MetaG_LLR_2013 | ecosystem: Environmental > Aquatic > Freshwater > Creek > Sediment | place: USA...
CTGCTGGGGCGCTTTTCCCTGCCCGGAGAAACCAAACACGGTTTCAACGACCTGGTCGTGCTGCGTGACGGCCCGGTTTTTGTCACGGACACAGCCGGGAATCAGGTCTATCGCTTCGATCCCAAATCCAGAGCGTTTGAACAACTATCCCTGAACAGGGTCATGTTTCAGCCAAACGGCATCGCGCTGAGTGAGGATGAGCAATTTCTTTTTGTCGCCGACCAGTTCGGAATTTTGCGTTACGAAATCAAATCCGGGCGCTCTGTCGAACTCTCTCCCGGAGCTTCGAACACACTCGCCGGCACCGACGGCCTTTACTGGCGCAACGGTTCACTGATCGCCGTCCAGAATGGTATCGGCTCGCCACGCATCGCGGCTTTTCAGCTTTCCGGCGACGGTCTCCACGTTGCAAAAACAACCATCCTGGAAAATCGCTCTGCCTTCACCACGTTGCCGACCACCGGCGCCATTCGCGGCGACAAATTCTATTTCATCGTCAACAGCCAGCTCGACAATCTGAACGGTGACCGCATCCTGGATCCGACAACTCTTGCCCCCGTGCGCATCGGTGTCCTCGATCTGCCTTGATTCCGTGCCCCGTGCTGGTTGGGGCGTGCCGGTGGAAATTCTCATTCCGCCGCCGTAAAGTGGAAGGAGTTGCACGATGGCTCGGAAAGAGGTCTCCATGAATTCGATCCGCAAACTTTGCGTCGCCGGCTCGCTGCTCATCGCCGCCACGGCCTTGCTCGTTCTCCCGCAGTTTGCTGCTTCGCCCTGGCAACAAATGCCCGGGATGGATCACGCGGCCCAGGCTACCGACGAGGCCACGCCGGCTTTCCATGCCAAGCCGCCGCAAAGCGCGCTGCCGCCCACGATGGCCCCCTCGCTCTTTACCGACATCGAGACATCGAACGCTTACGCCATCGCCTCCCGCATCAAAAAAGTTCTCTACCAGCAGCCCTGCTATTGCCACTGCGACCGCAGCCAGGGCCACGGCAGCCTGCTCGATTGCTACGTCAGCCGCCATGCCACCGAGTGTGATATCTGCAAAATGGAGGATTTTTACGCCTACGAGCAGACTCACCTGGGCAAATCTCCTTCGCAAATTCGCGAAGCGATCATGAAGGGCGAGTGGCAGAAAGTGGACACCGCAAAATACTCGAAGAGCCTCCTGCCAGCGGCGAACACCCCTGCCAAGTAGCCGCAGCGCAATTCAACCGATGACGCGAAACGAGCATGCCCCGGAAACGCCGGCGACTTCTTTTCTCCGCAAACACAGCATTCCCTTTACCGAACATCTCTACTCTTACGTTGAGCATGGCGGAACCAGCGAATCCGCGCGGCAATTGGACGTGGCGGAACACGCCGTCGTCAAAACCCTCATCATGCAGGACCAGGACGTCAAGCCGCTGATCATCCTGATGCACGGCGACCGCCAGGTGAGCCTGAAAAATTTCGCGCGGCAAATCGGTGTGAAGCGCGTGGAACCCTGCAAACCGGAAGTGGCACAACGCCATACCGGCTATCAGGTTGGCGGTACGTCTCCCTTTGGGACGCGCAAAACTCTCCCGGTGTATATCGAGCGCACGATTCCGGCGCTCCCCTCTATTTTCATCAACGGAGGAAGCCGCGGCTTCCTGGTGCAGATTTCGCCGCAAGTGCTCACCGATTTGCTCCACGCCCAGCCCGTGGACTGCGCCACCACATACTAGTCATCGAATTCGCTATCAGCAGACCAGCACGCGCCCGCACCCGCTGACGCGTTTCCGCGGCAATGGCCCGCTTTCAAAGCTGGGAGCGTTCCCAAGAGCTTTCGGCTGCAAAAAAGACGATCCCACGGTCCGCGAGCAGTTCTGCAAGCTCTGGTAAACAACGAGCATTCACTATCCGAAAAGAAAAATGGGCGAGGCTTGCGTGCCTCGCCCATTTTATTTGGTTAGCAGACTACCAGAGAAGTTTCAGCCCGAACTGCAAGTGCCGCGGACCTCCCGAGCCTACGACGGGATTCGAAGCTTGTACGTCCGGTGTGTAGTTCACGATGCCCACGCTGCTGCTGCGACCCAACTCTCCACTGATTGAGCCTGGCGAGAAATTGGGGTGATTGAACAGGTTGAAGGCTTCGGCCCGGAATTGAAGTTTAAATCTCTCGCCGAAGTTCCACATCTTGGAAACCGAAGAGTCGAAATTCGCAAAACCGGGCCCGCGCATAATGTTCCGGCCCATATTTCCAAATGTCCCGAAGGCCTGCGGATAAAGGGTCGTGCCATTCTGATAGTAGCAACCACCGACGTAGTCCAACGAAGCAAGCAATGCAGGAGTATTGGCGACCGCTGTGCAGTGTGGATCCCTTGTAAGCACGGCGCCGGTATTAGGATCGTAAGTGTCCGCGAAGAAGGGGATTGGAGTCGTCCGCGACCATTTCAATCCACCCGGATCGCCCTGGATATTCCAGCGCTCGTTACTGCCATTCCCGCGTCCTTCGCCGGTAAGTGACAAATCATCACTGCTGTTGTCATAAAGCAGGACTGGCGGACCCGTTTCCAACATTAAAATGCCCGTCACTTGCCAGCCCTCCAGCATCTGCGCGAAGGATTTTCGTGAGGGCAGGTCGTAAACCGCTGACAGCGTAAAGCGATGGCGAATGTCATAATCGCCGTTACCCTTTTCGGCAGCATAATTCAGGCTGTTCTGCGGAACATAGCCGAGGTTGTTAGTGTTCCCAGCAGTATCAATCGCGTGTCCAAACGTGTAGCCACCCAGTAAATAGAGTCCGTGCGAGTAACGCTTCGTCAACGTCACCTGCAGGCTATTGTACGTGGAGGTGGATTTGTTGCCGAGATAGTTCAGAAATCGAATGTAGGGATAGCAGGGATTGTTACCAACCCCCAGGCCGACGGGCGGCGCACAGCTGGCGGTAAGTGGGCGGCCCAATTGCTCGGAACCGTCATCAATCGAGGGATCCACTTGATTCAGGTCGACCGTGCTATAGAGTTTCACGCCATGATTGGCCACGTACGCCACTTGCAGCACCGTCGAGGGAGCGATTTCTTGCTGCACGTTCACATTCCAATTGAGCACGTACGGAGTCTTGATATGTTGATCCACGCCAAAAATGTCGCAGGGAAACGAAGAACTGCAACCTCCCCCAATTTGGCTAAGGGTTGGGAAGATCGGGCCTTGCACACTCCAATTTATTTGCGATGCATCGCCGTTGGTAACCAGGAAGGAATCGATGGTGCCGTTTCCCGGCGTCACTCCCGGCAAGCCGCTTGGATTCAAATTCAACCCGCCGCTACTGAACATGAAGGTCCGGATAGAGGGCTGCACAAAGATCATCCCGAAGCCAGACCGCACCACCGTCTTCCCCGTGCCGAAGACGTCCCAGGCCACACCCAGGCGGGGCGAGACATTGTTGTAATTCGTGTGATACGGCTCGCTGATCCCGTGTCCCACCTGCACAATCCCCGCGGATGGAACATAGTTCGCCAGCCGGTTTTGGGAATCCTTGATTGGGTACACTACGTCGTAACGCAGCCCAAGATTTAGCGTGACTCGGCGCGTGATTCGATAGTCGTCCTGGGCGAAAAGTCCCCAGGATTTCATGCTGATGTTGCGTGCTGGGTCTCCGTAGAGGAAATTCCATGCGCCGCTAGTGGAAGGAATACCCTGGAGGTAGCTCACAAGGTCATCAAAATAGACGAGTCCCCTCCCATAGCGCGCCCTGTAGTAATCCACTCCACCGTCGGCGAACACTCCGCCGAATCGCAGAGTGTGTTTCCCCCAAGTAACGGAGGCCGTATCGGAATAATTCTGTGTATGACTCGGGGAGGTGTAGGTCGGCCAAGTACTCACGCCACCAAGGGCATTGCAACAGTTGTAGCTCGGATAAATAGTGGGAAAACCACCCAGCCGGGGGTCCGTGACCCCGGTATTAAGCCCGTAGCTCGCCGCGCTCTTGTTTGCATCCGCCGGAGCGATCTTCTCGTAAAAGCTGTTATAGCTGAATTGCGCGGTATTCGACCATCTGGAATTCGGCGTCCAGACCCAGTCAACCCCGAAAACCTGGGTGATTGGGGCGGCGTGCGAAAGCCATTGCGCGGCGAGCTGCGTGCCGTCCTCTTCCGTCTGCTCGGAATTCGCGTAGATGTACCGTCCGGTGATCGTGTGATGCTCGCTCAGATGATAATCGCTCTTGAACACCAGGTTGTCGGCGCGATTCATATTGTTGAAGTTGTAATTGATCGCGGTTGGATCGTTGGGATTCGCCGTAAATCCCGGATTGGCAGGAAAATATTTCAGCAAATTCAAGCTAAGCTGATTGCAATTTGTCGGAGTTACATCGCAGCCGAGCGAGTGCAGCGCATCCACAATACTGGTGGTCGGGTCGCCGGCAGGATTGTCAGGAGTCGCGAGCGAAACGGTCGCGGGAGTGTAGTTGACTTGTGGCACGCCCACCGTGCTGCGCACCCCCTCATAATTTGCGAAGTAGAACCACTTTCCCTTGATAATCGGGCCACCGATGGAGGCGCCAAATTGATTTAACCTTACGGCGGCGCTCTGTTGTCCGCTGGGATTAAAGTAATTGCGCGCGTCGGTTGCGCCATTTCGAATGAAGTAATAGGCAGTACCATGAATTTGGTCGGTTCCCGATTTGATACCAATATTTACGACCACGCCGGGTTTTGCCCCGAAATCAGCTTCAGGTTGTTCCTGCGTGTTGAATTCCTGGATGGCGTCGAGCGGAAGAGTGCTGGCGGGGGTGCCGGAAATTCCGGCGTCATTCACGACCGTTTCGCCCCAGTAGGCGTCGTTGTTGTTCGCGCCGTCGATAATGTAATTATTGTCGTCTGGCCGTAGACCGTTCGATGTGGTGGAGTGGAAGCCGCCACCCGCAGTTCGTTGCACGCCAGGGTGCAAGTTGAGAAGATTCTGAAAATCTCTTCCCTGAACCGGCAGTTCATTGATCGCTTGATTGGAAAGCACACCGCTAAGTACGGCGTTGGAGGTTTCCGTCAGCGGCACTTGTTCTTTGACTTCCACGACTTCATTGACGGCGCCCGGCTGCAATTGAAAATCAATCTTGATGTCGTTGGCGACCTCCACCTGGACGTGTTCCCGGACGACGGACTTGAAATTCTTTGCTTCCGCCTTCACCGAGTACACTCCCGGTTCAATGTCTGTTGCCACGTAGTTCCCGTCGCTGTTCGTCACCAGATTCCGGGCCACATGCGTTCCGAGATTCTCAATCGTGATCTGCGAGCCAGGTATCACCGCCCCCGACGCATCCGTCACCTGGCCGCTGATTCGGCCGCGATTTGATTGCGCCATCGCTCCCAGCGCCAGGCAAGACGACATCAACAGCGCAACGACCCATGCGAAATAGTGGTTCATGATTTCCCCCATTAACCTCCGGAATGAACTCGGGATGCACAGCTTCTCGAACGCGTCCGGCTAGAGGAGAGAGAAAGAAGAGGAATTAAAGACCCGACTCGCGCGAACCTGTGAAGACTTGCTCGCTTTCCTGCGTCCGTCGCCTAAAAAACGAAAAGAACAAAAATGAAGACATCACCGCCATCCCCGGCACCGCTTGAATCCTGTTGTGGCGCAGTATGGTCGACCGGAATGGTGAAGTCAACGAAGAACACACGCGCTTGGCGAATATTTGTAAAGCGCGTTCGTTGTTGCGTCGGTAAAAATGGGATCCACAAAAGCGCGGCTCGATTTTTGAAATGCTAGCCGTATACTCGGAGGATGATTACGAGGCCTCGTTTCAATCGCTTGGTTATTCGCATTTTTCTTTCAATTATTTCTCTTCTCAGTATTGCCCTCCCTTCGCAAGCAAAATGGAAATACTTCCGCACCGGAAATGCCTCGGACAGCACCGCACAGCCTCGCGGCGGAATCGCGTTGATGGGCGGCGGCTCCAAGCAAGATGCTGCGTTCCGATTTCTTTGCGAACGTGCCAACGGCGGGGATTTTCTGATTCTGCGCGCGGACACGGAAGACGACTACGCGCAAAAGTTTAATGAAGAGATCAAAGCCGTCTGTCCCTTGAATTCTGTCGCCACAATTGTCTTCTCCGGCCGTGAAGACTCCGACGACCACAAAGTTGCCGACATCATCGATCAGGCAGAAACGATCTTCTTCGCCGGTGGCGATCAATCCAACTATGTCCGGTTTTGGCAGGACACTCCCGCTCAGGAAGCGCTGAACCGCCACATCGCTGCTGGAAAACCGATTGGCGGCTCCAGCGCCGGCCTCGCGATACTCGGTGAATTTTCCTTCGCCTCTATCATAGATACGATTCATTCCCCTGAAGCGCTAGCGGATCCGTATGGGAACAAGGTCACCCTTTCCCGCGATTTCCTGAAAATCCCACTGCTCGCCGGCGTCATCACCGACACCCATTTCGTGAAGCGAGACCGTCTCGGACGCTTGCTCGTATTCATGGCCCGGATTTTGCAGGATGGTTGGGCAGATAGCGTTCGCGCAATCGCCGTGGAGGAAGATGCCGCTGTGCTCGTCGAGCCAAACGGCTTCGCAAAAGTAGTGGGAGGCCCGGCATATTTTCTGGAGTCAACAAGGCGCCCGGTGGTGTGCGGGCGAAAGACACCACTGGAGTTCAAGCAAATTCAGGTGCACAAGGATATCGCCGGGCAGTCCTTTGACATGCGAAGTTGGAGTAGCAAGGAAGGCGAAAACTACGTTTTATCCGTAATCGCCGGCAAAGTGCGGGCCGTGGGTCCCGACCACAGTATTTACTGACCGGCTAACGCATCGGGACGTCTTTGCGTAGGTAAACGTCGGTCTTGTTCAGCCAGTCTTCACGCGGCGGATCGAATACGTCGAGGTCGAGAGTGTCCTCAAGCGCCCAGGCTTCGTGCGGCATGTTGGAGGGGATGCACAGAACTTCGCCGGCACGCACAACAATCTCTTTTCCATCAATCGCAAATTTCAGCGCGCCTTCCAGAATGTAAGTGACCTGCTCGTTGTGGTGGTGATGCTGTGGGACGTGCGCGCCTTTCTTGAGAAACACGTGCGCGAGCATCAACTTGTCGCCCACCACCATCTGGCGATCGATCATGTCGTTCAATTTTTCGCGTTCCACCTTATTCCACGGGATGTATTTGCATTCGGACTTTTCGCTCATGGCTTCTTCTCTCCGTAAAGTCGCGCGGCATTGTCGTGCAGATAATTTCGCGCCAATTCGAGGGCCTTCGTTTCGCTGAACGCACCTTCGTCCACCAATTCCGCCAGCGCCGCCGCTAGGCCGGTGCGCGTGGTTCGCGCCGCCAGCCACATGCTTTCTTCCGCGCCCAGCGCATCGTTAAACGGAAATGCGTCGGAGCCATACATCATCTTGTCCGGGTACAGCGTGAGCAACTGCTTCACGACCATTTTGAATTGCGAGGGATAGAGCATCTCCGACTGGAACGACGTATCGAGATAGACGTTTTTCACCGCAGTCAGTAACGCCGCTTCGCGTTCATACGGCCAGCCGCCATGCACCAGCACAAAAGTCACGTTCTTATAGCGCGCATCGCGCAGCACATTTTCCAAATTCAACACGTTTCCGTTGTGCAGGCTGAAGTAGTCGCCGATACCCACGCAGGAATGAAAATGCATGGGCAAGTGGAGCCTTCCCGCTTGATCTGTAATCCGCCGGAAGATGTAATCCTGGAATTTCCGGTACTCTTCGCGGCTCGGTACGCCGCCGGCGCGGTATTTGTTGTAGATGGCTTCCGCATCCTCGCGCGAGGGGTCGCTGAAATGCAGGGAGCGGAAATAGGCTGCTTCGAACTTGATGGCCACGCCGCCGCGCTCCTGATTCTCCTCCATCGTTTTTTCAACAAAGGCCACGTAACCCGCCAGCTCCGCGGGCAATCCCTCCAGGCCCCCCTGCTTCTTCCAGCGGGAAAGCATTTTTTCCTGAAGTGGCACGTAGACACCCATATCGGGAGAGATTGCCGCTTGATCATGGTTGTCGAACGGATAGAAAAATGAATCGCCAAAAAAGACCCAGTGGAACCGCTTGGTATCCAGATACGAGGGCATCATGGCGCGGTTGGCCAGGCAGATGTCCACATTCAGTTTGTCGAGGATTCCATCGAAGTACGCGGTGCCGCCGGCCTTTTCCGCCGCTGATTTTTTATCGGCCAGCCATTTCGCGTGCTCGGGCTTGAAATCGTCATAGGGATAACCGAACAGCGCTTTCGCGCCGGCCACAAATTCGGGATTGTCGTCGCGCAGGCGCAGCGTGGCGCTTTCGTCGGGGGGCGAAGCCATGGCATCCACGTCGCTGTCGTCGGCGTAGCCGGGATGCGCGTGGTTGTCGTACATGGGAATCTTGTCGATTTCCTTCAGCAGGCGCTCGTAGGTTTTCTGAACGTCGCCCGAGGGATACGGCCTCGCCTGGCCTGCCGCCAACTGCGCAAGGCCTAAGCTCATGACGATTGCGATTCCGAACTGAATGCACCGCTGCCTGCTCACATTGCACCTTCCTGCTTAGGTAGCACAGGCATTCCTGCCTGTGTTCTTATCTGCAAGCGCCAACGACGACGCACGATCAGCGCGCCGCCGCCACCTTGCCCCATCGCTTGGAAACTCGCTCGATCCGCTCCAGCGCCTCTTCCAGCAGGTGCGTGGCACTCACCAGCGAAAACCGAAGATATTTTTCGCCTTCCGCGCCAAATGCCGCCCCCGCGATTCCCGCCACACCAGCCTCTTCGAGAAGTACGCGCTGCACGTCTGCCGCGGGCAAACCAGTCTCTTCAATGTTCACCCACGCGTAGAACGCGCCGTCCGGCGACTGGCAGCGAAAACCGGGAATGCGGTTGAGCTTTTCCACAAAGAGGTTGCGACGCTTCCGATACTCTTCCACCATCGCGGGGACTGCGTTCGTCGAGTCCTGCAGCGCCTCGATCGCCGCCACCTGCGAAAATTCTGCGGTACACGTGAAGGTGTTGAGCACCAGCATGTCCAGCGCATCAATCACGTGTTTTTGCGCAACGGCATAGCCCAGCCGCCAGCCGGTCATCGCAAAAGATTTCGAGAATCCGTCAATGATCACGGTGCGCTCGGCCATGCCGGGCAGCGCCCAGATGGATTTGTATTCGCCACCAAACAGGATGCGCGCGTAGATTTCGTCCGCGATTACCCAAAGGTCGTGCTGCTTCGCGAGCTTAGCGATCCCCGCAACGGCCGCTTCCGTAAAAACCGTACCCGTGGGATTGTTCGGCGAATTGAAAATCAGCAGCCGCGTTTTCGAAGTGATCTTTCCCGCGATCTCGTTCAGGTCGGGCTGAAACTTGTTTTCTTCCCGTAGCGCGTAGGAAACCGCTTTAGCGCCCAGGCCCCGCGTGAACGACGGATAAATTGGAAAACTGGGGTCCGGATAAATCACTTCGTCGCCCGGTTCGATGATCGCCATCATCGCCAGCGCCAACGCCATTTTGCATCCCGGCGCCACCAGCACCTGCTCCGGCGCAACGTCCAGTCGGCGCGTACGCTTTAAATAGTCGGCAATCGCGGAACGCAGGGGCGGAATCCCACGCGTGGCCACATAGCGGTCCCGCCCGGCAGCCACCGCTGCCCGAAGCGCATCCACCACCGGCGCCGCAGGATGGAAATCGGGCTCGCCGAGCTCCAGATGAATGATCGAGCGCCCTTCTTTTTCGAGTTCCTTGGCGCGCGTGAAAACGGCGAGAGCGCCCTCGCCCGTCAATTGAGAAATACGCGATGCAATTTTAGCCATAGCCGGAAAATCATATCACTTTGCCGAAGCGGAAACCCCGCGTGGAAAACAGGGCGCGCCAGCCGCGACGCGCCCTGTTTTTGTTTGCAATAATTGGTTGCGCTAGAAAGCGTAACGCAGAGAGAACTGAATCAGTCTGGGCACGCCCTTAGTGCTGGTGATCACGCCGAAGTTGCCGGGGCTTTCCACGTCGGTGGAAACCGGGTTGGCAAAGTTGGCATGATTCCAGATGTTGAAGAAGTCCGTCGTGAACCTCAGCGACTGGCGCTCCGTCAACCGGATGTTCTTGATCAGCGAGAAGTCCCAGTTCTGCTGGAACGGTCCGCGGTAGATGTTGCGTCCCAGGTTGCCAAATCCGGTGACGCAGTAGTTCGTGTCTCCCGCGCCGCCGTTGCAAATGGTCTGATTCGCCGGGAGTACCGGCACGGTCGTGAAATTATTGATATTCACGTAGCCGTTCAGGCGGCTCTTCACACTTCCGGATGTATATCCCGCGCCGATGCTTCCTCCGGCTGCCAGTTCCCCGGGCAGCAGCGGCGTGCTTCCCGCTCCGAGAAATGCCGTCGCGGAACCTGAATCGAAAATCGAGAACGGAGTTCCAGACTGGAAGATGGTGACGCCGCTGACTTCCCAGCCGTCAAGCACGCCTTTTTTCCAGCCGCTGGCATCTCGGAAGAATGGCAGAGCATAGACATAGCTGATCACGAGCCGGTGCGGCCGGTCGAAGTCGGAAAGGCCGCGAGACGCGTTGATGTTGCTCTGGTCGCCGTAGGCGGTGTTGAACGCCGTATTGCCGGTCGAAGTGGCGTCGGTGGATTTGGAATACGTGTAGGCCACCTGCACATAACCGTCCTGCCAGCGCCGGGAAAGAGTGGTCTGCAGCCCGTGATAGTGCGAATACGCGTTGTTGGCGAAAATCTGATAGCCGGAATATCCGTTCAAACCCGGCGTAGGAGTTCGCGCGATGGCATTTGAAAGAGTGTTCGCCGTGATCTGGTAGTTGATCCCGTTAACGTCGGTAACCGCCGCGGGATTCTGTGGCGTCGCGTTGAGTGACTGGATGGCATCGCTCGTCTGGCGCAGATGGACTGCGTGTGTGCCGACATATCCAACTTCCAGCACCCACTGCTTGCCCAAATCGCGCTGGATCGTCAAATTCCACTGCTGCGTGCTGGGCACCTTGAAGTTGCGCGGCACCTCCAGGGCAAAATCTGCCACGGAGGGAAGGCCGTTGCATCCAGCCTGATTGGCGTACACGGGAGTCTGCGTGGGATCAGCAGTCGGGGTGGTCGTTCCGTTCGTGACAAATCCCTGCAGCACCGAGAGGCATGGCAAGAACGCATTGCTCAGCACCCCCGCGGCAGGTAGCGCATTTGGATTCGGTCCGCCCGCTCCATTCAGACCACTGACTGGATCGCAATACGGGCTATAGGGCTTGGGATTCGATGCGGCGCACGGCGCAAAAAAATTCGTCAGGCCGCCCGGAGCGCTGCCCGCGAATACGATGGGGAGGAATGGCGTCTGGAACGACAGTTGGTCGACCGCACCAACGTCTTCACGAACGTAGTAAATGCCGTAGCCCGCGCGCACCGTGGTTTTGTGCGTGCCGAACAGGTCGTAGGCCAGGCCAATGCGCGGGCCAAGGCCTGTCGCATAGTTGCTGTTAAACGTCGAGGCTTTGGCATTGCCGGTAAAGCCGGGGACGCCCAGATAATTCACGCAACCCGGATAAACGAAGGGGTTTTGGCCGTCGAGAGTCAGGCTCGATTGCACGTTGCCAATATGGCATTCACCATCAATCCAGGCTCCAAGAATTTCCGTGCGGATACCGAGGTTGAGGGTTAGATCCTTCGTTACTTTCCAATCGTCCTGCGCGAAGACGGCGTAATCGTTCTGTTTGTACTGGTGGTTGTAGACGCCGCCGCCGCCAAAGCTGAACTGCGGCGCGCCCACCAGGAAGTTCTGCCAATCGGTGCTTCCTTGCGTCGCGCTCAACGGGCCGTTACTTGCTGTGTTAGCGAAGAAAATCTGGCCGTTAAAGGTCTGGGGAAACAGCTTATCCAGATTCACAAACGTCATCTCACCGCCAAAGCGGAAGGTGTGCGAACCGTGCACCCAGGAAAGTGTGTCCGTCACGTTGTAATTGTTCTGAATGTTGGAAGTATCGGCTTGCGGCGTGGGCCCGATCTGGAATCCGGAACTCGTAAAGGTGAACTTGTACATACTGCTGGTAATGTTGCTCATCGGCCGGTTGATGCCGAGATTGGTCACGTTGAACGGCAACCCGTCAATCGTCGCCCCTGCGGGTTGCGAGTTGATCGCCGCGTTGTTGATGTGCACGATGCCAAACCGCGCTTCGTTCACAACGGTGGGGCTGAACAAGTGTGTTTCTGCGAAGCCGAAGAACCTGTCTCTGACCGGCAGGGTATAGGGAAAATTCAGATCCGACGCCGCAATACTGCCTCCAAGAGATGCCTGCAATCCACCGGCGCCAAACGGCTCAAACGTTTCGTTGTTGGAATAAAAGAACCGCGCGCTGATTTTGTCCGTACCGTTGTTGAACTCACGATCCCAGTTGGTGGTGAACTGGTCGTCCGTGTACTTGCCCGGTTTGCTGACCGCCAGGGGTGCAAGATTCACCGTTGGCTCGCAGTATCCTGGTTTGGTCGAATCGGTAGTCTGTACGTAAGAAATCCCTGGCGTCGTTCCCACGCTGGGAATCAAGTGTCCGTTCGCATCGCCACCGAATTGTGTGCCCTGCGCATTGAGCAGGTTGAGAACAACCGGATCAATCTGGCTGGGGCTGATGGTGAGCGCCGGGCATGGTCCAACCGCGGGACTACTGAACGTGGAAGCCAAGGTGGCGGCGTCCCGCGCCTCAGGGAGTGACGGGATCAGCGTACTGATAAACGTGCCTGGGGAGAGACCGCTGCGTTGCCGCGTTCCCTGATAATTGATGAAGAAGTAGCCGAGCTTTTCCTTTACCACTGGCCCGCCCAGGCTGCCACCGAAGATATTCTGCTTCAGCACCGGCCGCTTCTGACCCTGCCCATTCAGGAAGAAGTCATTCGCGTTAAGAGCATCATTCCGGAAAAATTCGTAAACATCTCCGTGATACTGCCGCGTCCCGGACTTCAGGATGGCGTTGATGTTGCCGCCGCCGTTGCGTCCCTGACTCGCATCGTAGAGCGACGTCTGGACTTTGAACTCCTGAATCACATCCGCGTTCGGCAACGGCGTGTTGGTAAGTTCCGCAACGTTATAGTCCGTGGCGCTGATTCCTTCGATCAGGTAGTTGTTGTTGTCTTCTCGCTGTCCGTTCACGATGATGCGCACGTCGCCGCGCCCCAGTTGCGTCGAGTTGTTCAGGTCGCTTTGGGCGCCACCAGAAAGCGTCAGCAACTGCTGGAAGTTTTGGGTCGCCAGGGGAAGATTGCGGATTGTGTTCGAGCTGATGGACTGCCCCGTGGTCGCATTGGTGGTTTCCACGGTGGTTACTTCCGCCGAGATCTCGATCTTTTCGGTGACCGTCCCGGGCTTCATGGGGATGGTGATGCGCGTGGTTTCCGTTACGCGCACCTCGATATTCGCCGCCTTGGCTTCGGCAAAACCTGATTTGTTTACCACCACGTAGTATTTGGCGGGCGGCAGCAATGTAGCTTCGAACGTGCCATCCGTCCCGCTGGTGAGTCGCCGTACCATCGCATCCGTCGCGGCGTTAATAATCTGCACGTCCGCGCCGGCCACCTGATCACCGTTCACATCCACAACGGTCCCCAAAATGGCTCCGGTCGCGCCGCCTTGACCGAAGGTTGCCTTACCGCTGAGGATTCCAAGCAGCAGTCCAACGAATATCAGTCCACGAATGATCTTCTGCATTACCCACCCCCAAAAATTCTTACCACTTCCTGCTCCCTCGAACTCAGCTTGATTTTGCTTGCGTCTTGCCTGCAGGCACGTCCCGGAAGGGGCCGCAAGGGAGAAATCCGCAATGTGGATCTAGCAACACATGTGGGATTAACTTCGCCCGCCAAGTTAACCGGATAAGCCTTCTATTGTCAATGACTTGGCAATCGAAAATTCTTATCCATTGCAAAAGGATTTTCTATCGTCAATTTTCGGCAGGAAGCCGCCCCGAACCGCACCCTCCTTTTCCATTACGCAACCCCACAAACTGCTGTATCGTCTAATCCTATAGACTTGCGCCCCGCACCGAGGTTTGCCATGAACCGTCACTTTTCTTACCTGCTTGCCGCGCTTTGCTTGTTGGGGCTGGGGCTCCCTGGCGTCGCGCGAGCCGATTCCAGCCACGCCCGCATTGTTCGGCTCAGTCTGGTGCAGGGCGATGTACGCTTCGCCACCACCTTTCATGAAGACCCGCTCACTGATGCCAAGGCCGATTGGCAAGTCGCTCCGTTGAATTTGCCGATCCGGCAGGGTTTCGTGCTGGCCACGGATAACGGCCGCGCCGAAGTGGAATTCGAAAATGGCGCCATGCTCTTCCTGGGACCGAACTCGGTTGTCGAGTTCTACGATCTTTCGCTTCAGGACGGCGCGCGCATCACGCGCCTAGTTCTTCGTCAGGGCACTGCGATTTCCTACGTGAATCCCGCCAACGGCGACTACTACAGCCTCACCGGCGGCGACTTCACCGTCGAAGCCACGGGCCGCGCGACGTTCCGCCTGGACAATTTTGACGACGGCAGCACCGTCAGCATCGAGCAGGGCCACGCCAATGTTTTGCGCGACAACAGAACCACGCCGCTCATCAAAGGTCAATCGCTTTCCGTTCACGCCAATGACGCAGCTGACGCCATCATCGGCCGCACCAATAGTCCCGACGATTTCGATCACTGGGTTTCCGGACGCATTGATAGCGTCGTGACCGCTACAAATTATTCCACGCAGTATGTGAATTCACCGGGATACTCCGCCGGCTTCAACGATCTCTACACCTATGGTTCGTGGTATCCCATGGCCGGCTACGGCTACTGCTGGCGGCCGTTCGGCATGGGTCTTGGCTGGTCGCCGTTCGACTACGGCTCCTGGTATCAGGATCCCTACTTCGGCTCCACCTTCATCGGCTCGGCTCCGTGGGGCTGGCTGCCGTATCACTATGGTGGATGGCTGTTTTCACCAAATTACGGATGGCTTTGGGCGCCGGTTGGGTTCGGAGGCCCGCTTGGCCCGGGTCACTATCGCCCGCTGACCGCCACCTGGGTTCGCAATGGCGGCACACTGGGCATCGTGCCGCTGCATCCCGGCGACAAATATGGCAAGACGGCGCAAAACCTGAATCAGGGCGTCTATCCGGTTTCGAACGCGCAGATCGGGCGCACCGTGCTCCCCGCAAATTCCGGAAATTGGTCCGTGCTGCATAACGGGCCGGGAGAAGGGATTTCTTCCACGCTGGTTGCCAGCCGTCCGCCAACCCCCGTGTCGCGCACCATTCTTTCCGGCACAACCACGGGAAACCGTGTTGTGAACTTCGGCCGCGAATCCACGATTACCTACGACCCCGTGGAACATCGCTACGTCAGCAGCGGCCAGGTCAACACCATGCAGCAGAACGAATCGCGCGGTGAACTGAACCACACCAATGGCGTGGTAACGGCTGTCAACGGAACCGCTGTGCGTGGCACAGTCTCCACCCAGACTCCTGCTCGCCCGGGAACACCGCAAACTCCCACTTCGGCCCGCATCGGCACTGTCGCGCGTGTTCCGGCTACTCCTGCGCCAGCGCACACTGGCGGCTCTCCTTCGCCGGGTGGCGCAACCTGGGGCGGCGGCTCCTCCTCAGGCTCTTCGCATCCTTCGTTTGGTGGTGGGTCAAGCTCTGGCTCGCACCCGTCTTCCGGCGGTGGCGGCGGCAGCCATCCACACTGATCGATCCAGCAAAGGCTTCTGCACTAAACTAAACGGCTCGTGGAAGCCGCGAGCCGTTTTTTCTTTTGGCATAAGTTGAATTGAAAATTGGGCCGAAGCCGCGGCTCAATTAAAAATCATTCCGGCATAACCCACCACGGCGTCGTAGTCACCGCTGACTTCGCCCGAAGTCGCATAACGCACCAGCTCGCCGCGTTCCGCGCCCAGGTCTTTCACCGCCGCCAGCATCGCCACCGCCGGTCCCAATCCGCACATCGAAATCCGCCCTTCGCGGCACGCGTCGTAAAGTCCCTTGGCATCGAGCGCCTTTAGTTTCTCGATGGCCTTTGCATCCTTGAACCGCGTCGTTTCGTCGTCTTCGTAGTGGTTCATGTCCGACGACGTCACGATGAGAATTTTTTCCTGGCTTTCTCGAATAACCCGCGCCAGCCCCATTCCCAGCTCCCGCAGTTCCGCGAATCGCAGCGTTCCCACCGCCACGGGCACAAACGTAAAACCTGGATCGAGCGCCTGCAAAAACGGAATCTCCACTTCCAGCGAATGCTCGCGGCTGTGCGCCACGCTGTCTTCCTGCAACAGCGGGCAACACTCCTTCACCTTTCGCGCGAGCTCCTCATCCACCGGCGCGTCTCCAAGCGGCGTGCGCCACGCGCCTTTGGAAAGGATTGCCAGGTCCGCGCCCGGCGGCGAATGCCTGACCCCCACCACGACAATTTTCCGGGGCAACACGATGCGGGAAAACACCGCTCCAGCAACCCCACCGGAATAGATGTATCCCGCGTGCGGCACAAGGCAGGCCCGCACGCGCAGCTTTACTGGCGCGGGATCCACGGCCGTGAATTTTCGGATCAGGTGATTCAGTTCTTGCGGATTTGCCGGATAAAACTGGCCGGCAACGGCAGGCAGGCGCAACATTTCACCCTCCGATCAGAGGGCTTTCGAGGGCTTCCCCTTGAACTTCACGACCTGCAGCGATTGCGGGTCGTATTCCAGCTTGATTTTGTCGCCGTACTGGTAACCGCCCTTGTCAATAATCTGCTGCATCTTTGCGGAGGCGACTTCGCTCAGCGAAAACGTCTGAATGGCCATGTCGTTCCCCAGCGCCTTCACCGTGACCTGCGCCCGGCTGGCGTGCAGCACGGTGCCCTCATACTTGGCCAACCCGGTGAATTTGGGTTTCGGCTTGATTGCGCTGATGACGATCGGCGCAACTTCGTCCACGATGATCGGCGTCAGCACCGGATCCTGCGCGGCCGCGCGCGAAATTCCCATCGTGCCCAGAAGCACGATGCCCGCGCCCGCGATTTGCAGAAACTTTTTCATTCGATGTCGTCGGTCGCTATCCGCAAAGACTTCAAAAATCGCACGTCCTGGGGCGTCATGGCCAGCCGCGGAACCGTCTTCTTTTCCGTATCCTGATCCATGGATTCCTGATCCACCTGAATGCGCAGCGATTCCAGGAAGCGGCGATCCTGCGTGGTGATGCGCGGACCTTCTTCGCTCTGCCCATCGCGCTTTGCCAGACCGATGGTGGCATCCAGCTTCAGCACGATATCGTAACCGTGGGCGCGCACGCCCGCAATCGCTCCCGTGATGCGCTCCGATTCAGACACCGTGTCGTTAATGGCATGGCCAAGTTCACGCAACAGGTTTTTCAGGTGATCGTCAAGTTGCAAGGCTGGCTCCCCAGTACCACTAAACAGATTCTAGGCCTTCGCGAAATTCGATACAAGTTACGTTCGAGGCGTTGTCTTCAATCCATTCATAGCCCCCCACCTGTACTTTCGGCCGGGCAAGGCAACTCGCCAACGGCGCGGTTTGAGTTAAGATTCCCTGATGCCAACTCCGGCGCCAGCGGGCGCCCCGGCCGGCGAACCGCGCGGTTTCCGCCGTCTGTGGCGCACCATCAAACAGGTCTTTCACGAAGTCATTGGCGCGATGTTTGCCGTCCTGGCCTTCGGCTGGCTCAATATGGCGTTTCGCGCCTGGACCCGCGACGTCGCTCACTGGATGATCCTCCTCTCGGTCGTGGTAGCGGCGCTCTTCGTTTTCCTGGCTGTCAGTTCCTTTCGCCGCTCCCGCCAGTTATAGTCTGAGTAGCGGCAGGCTTTAGCCTGCCAAGCCTTCGCTCTCCAAAAAACCGAAACTATGCCCGACCCCAAATCCAATGCAGCCACTCCCGCCGAACGCAAGGCGAATTTCACGACGCTCTCTGGTCTACCGGTCGAGCGGCTCTATACGGAGAAGTCTCTAGGCGAATGGCATCCTGACGACGCGCTTGGCTATCCCGGTGAATATCCTTACACCCGCGGCATCTACCCCACCATGTATCGCGGACGCTTCTGGACCATGCGCCAGTACGCCGGCTTTGGCTCCGCGGCCGAATCCAACAAGCGCTATCGCTATTTGCTCGGTAAAGGACAGATGGGACTTTCCGTCGCGTTCGATTTGCCCACGCAAATCGGCATGGATTCGGATCACCCGCTGGCGCTTGGCGAAGTCGGCAAAGTTGGAGTGGCCATCGATTCGCTCGAGGACATGGAAACGCTCTTCGATCACATTCCACTGGAAAAAGTTTCCACTTCCATGACCATCAACGCCACTGCGGCGATTCTGCTTTGCCTCTACGTTGCCGTGGCCAAAAAACAGGGCGCGGACCTGCAGAAGCTTTCCGGTACCATCCAGAACGATATCCTCAAGGAATACATCGCGCGCGGCACGTACATCTATCCCGTGCGGCACGCCATGCGCATCGTCACGGACATTTTTTCGTGGTGCCGCGATTCACTACCCAAATGGAACACTATCTCCATTTCCGGCTATCACATCCGCGAAGCCGGCTCCACCGCCGTGCAGGAAGTCGCTTTCACCCTGGCCGACGGCATTGCTTACGTCGAAGCGGCATTGCGAGCAGGTCTCCCGATTGATGAATTTGCGCCGCAGCTCTCGTTCTTCTTTAACGCGCATAACGATTTGTTGGAAGAGATCGCCAAGTTCCGCGCCGCGCGCCGCCTGTGGGCCAAGATCATGCGCGACCGCTTCCAGGCGCAAGACCCGCGCTCGCTGCTTCTCCGTTTCCACGCGCAAACCGCTGGTTCATCTCTGACCGCGCAGCAACCCGAAAACAATATCGTTCGCGCCGCCATCCAGGCGCTGGCCGCCGTGCTGGGCGGTTGCCAGTCGCTGCACACCAATTCCATGGACGAAGCCCTGGCGCTTCCCACGGAAGAATCCGCGCTCATCGCCTTGCGCACGCAGCAAATCGTGGCCAACGAAACCGGCGTGGCCAACACGATCGATCCCGTCGCCGGCTCCTACGCCGTCGAAGCCCTCACCAACCAGATTGAACAGCGCGCGCAGGAATATCTCACCAAGATTGACGCCATGGGCGGAATGATCAAGGCTATCGAAGCCGGTTTCGTGCAGTCCGAAATCCAGCGCGCCGCCTACGAATTCCAGCGGGCCGTCGAAACGAAGGATCAAATCGTCGTTGGCGTAAACGATTTTGTCGCCAAGGAAGAGCGCACCATCCCCACGTTGCGCATGGACGCCGAAATCGAACGCAATCAGGTGCAGCGTTTGCAAGCCTTGCGCACCAATCGGGACGCTTCGAAAACCACGGCCGCTCTCACCGAACTCGACCGTCGCGCCCGCAACACCGAGAATCTTCTCCCCGCCATCCTCGCCGCCGTCGAATCCCAAGCCACCGTCGGCGAAATCTCCGACACCCTCCGCCACGTCTACGGCGAGTACCACGAATCCGTTGTCATCTGACCTGGGAGGTGCCCCATTTTCGGAATCATCCTGCTCATTGCGGCCACTTCGGCAATCGTTTCTTACGCTCGCGGGAGGGGCGGAAATCCCTGGCTGTGGGGAACCTTGACCATCGTGGGTTATTTTCTGGTGCCCTTCGTCGTTGGCTACCTAGGCAATGCCCTGGGTGTCGCGTCCCGCGCCAATTCGGACGATGCTCAACTGGTTGCTATTTTTTCTGCGGTTGCATGGGTGGCTGTGCTGGCGTTCTGTGCGCGCTTTCTACTTGGCCGCCAGCATGCGAATCCCGGTGGCATGTGGACCTGTCCGAATTGCAAATATCTGAATCAGCCGTACGTGGTGCTATGCGAAGCCTGCCGGCAACCCTATAAAAGCAAGAGTTAGCGCCGCGCGCCCAAAAGCTCCACGGAAATCCTGAGCTGTCCACTTGGCGCGCCGATAATTCTGGCCCAAAGCCCAGTTATCCAACTTCTTGCTGTGTAGTATTCTTCCCGCGTGTCGTCCATGAAACTCATTCTCGCTTCCACTTCCCCGCGGCGCGCGGAGATTCTCACCAACGCGGGTGTGCAATTTTCGATTCTATCCTCGGCCATTGATGAATCTCCGCTGCCGAATGAGGCACCAGAGAATCTTG
>Ga0075029_100000650_pt1 | contig 19993 bp, 16 predicted proteins | sample LitLauG_LLR_2013_FD_71391 | JGI IMG/M metagenome (GOLD analysis project Ga0075029, IMG submission 71391) | Freshwater sediment microbial communities from North America - Little Laurel Run_MetaG_LLR_2013 | ecosystem: Environmental > Aquatic > Freshwater > Creek > Sediment | place: USA...
ACCCGGGTCTTCCAGTACATGTGGCGCACCGTCGGCGAGAACATCGCCCGCTACCGGTCCTACCCCCGAATGGTCGGCGAGACCGGCGGCAAAGACTTCGTGGTCGCCCACCCCAGTGCCGACCCGGCGGTCCTGCTCACCGCCATGGTGCGGGGCGCGTTCGAGTACCAGGGCCAAAAGTGCTCGGCGGCATCGCGTGCCTACCTCCCGGCGAGCCTGTGGGCCGGGCTCAAAGACGAGCTCGTCGACCAGGTCGAGGGGCTGGCCATGGGCCCGGTCACGGACCTGTCGAACTTCATGGGCGCTGTCATCGACGACCGATCCTTCGCCCGGCTCGCAGCCGCGATCGACCGCGCCCACGCCACCGACTCGATCCAGGTCGTCGCCGGCGGAACCTACGACGACGCCGACGGGTTCTTCGTCCGCCCGACCGTCCTGCTCGGCACCGACCCGACGGACGAGATCTTCACCACCGAGTACTTCGGCCCGATCCTGTCCGTCCACGTCTACGACGACGCACAGTACGACCGGATGCTCGCCCAGATGGAGTCAGCCTCGCCCTACGCCCTGACCGGCTCGATCATGGCCCGCGACCGGGCCGCGATCGCGCACGCCATGACCGTCCTACGGTTCGCCGCCGGAAACTTCTACGTCAACGACAAGCCGACCGGCGCAGTGGTCGGACAGCAGCCGTTCGGCGGCGCCCGCGCCTCCGGGACGAACGACAAGGCCGGCTCGGCGCAGAACCTGCTCCGCTGGACCTCCACCCGATCCATCAAAGAGACCCTGGTCCCACACGTGGTACCCCCCGGTGGCTACCACGGCTGGGGCAACATCGACCCGGACCGGCGTACCCGGCCGCTGTGACCGGCCCCAGCGACCACGCCAGCGGACACCACCAGGCCCCATCGCCGGGCCCCCACCGGGGCGGATGGCAAATGCCCCTGAGCTGATGCGACCGGCGCCGTCGCGAACCCGTTGTCGACAGACCTCGCAGGGTCTAGCGTGCGATCGAAGTCCCCTGAAGGGGGCTCGCCCGTCGTGGAGTGCGGCGGGCGAAGGTCGCTCTGGTCCCCGGCGGCGCAATGTGCGCGGGCCGAAAGGGTTGACGTGGCGACAGTTCGGGACCGCACACACCTGTCCAGGGCGCTCGCACCTCGGGCCGGCGCCGACCTCAGCCACCCGGACCCGTCCGGGGCGGCCGCCACCGCCGTCACGGCCAGTGGCCGCCCCGCCGTCGGCGCCGGCGCCGGCGACGACAGATCAGCCGATCCCGTCGTGGGTCCGCGGCCCCCGGTCAGCGACCTGGCCGCCGCGAGTCGCAGCCGACGGGTCAGGCCCCGCACGGCAGCGGTCGCACTCGTGGACTGCGGGCCGGACCAGGTGGACCCCACGGCCCCAGGCGCAGGCTACGTCGCGCAGCGGGCCGCCCTCAAGCGGCCCGGAGACCAAGCCGATGCCGCCGCGGTCGCCGAAGGGATCGTCAAAGACCTGTTCGCTGTCGGGCTGACCATGTGCAGCGCGCTGCCCTACACCGACGTCGTCGGCTCGGTACGGATCCGGCTGGCGGTAGCCCAGCTCGACGACATCATCTCCTTGATCAGGCCGCTGCTGATGGACGGCCGCCGACAAGCAGGTGGCCACCGGCCCTGCCACCCGACCCGGTCTGGCCCACCCACAGGCGCCGCCGGCTAAGCCGACTGCCGGCCCGACGCGGGAGCCGCGGCCCGGAAGTCCTGCCGGCGCCCGAAGCCCCGCGTCACACCGGGGCACCTGAACAGGGCCCGGCGGGTGCCGCAGCCGGTCTCCTCCCCCGCGGGCCCCGCGGGCGTACGACGCCAGGGCACCCACGGCGGCGCTGGTCCGCCACCGCGGCGTCGCCCGCCCGAGCCACCCGCTGTCGTCTCCGATGCGGCTGCCGCGCCCCCACCGGGGCAGCGCGGCTCGGTAGGCTGGCTGACGGCAGTCGCACAAAGGCGTGCGACGTTCTGGAGTGAAGAGGCGAGTCCAGTGACCCCGATCGTCGGTACCGCACTGAGCCGGTTCGAGGAGTCGAAGGCCGATCTGATCGCCCGCGCGGTCGAGGTCGGTGAGCATGCACGAGGCTCCAGCTCCGGTGATGCCGACGGGCGGTTCCTTCGCCGCTACTACCGTGGCGTCGCCGCCGACGACATCGTCGGCCGCGACCCGGTCGACATCTTCGGCGCAGCACTGTCCAACCGCGAGCTCGCCTCCGTGCGGCCGCAGGGAACAGCCACCGTCAGGGTCTTCACCCCCACCGTCGAAGAGCACGGGTGGGCGTCGGGGCACACCGTCGTCGAGGTCGTCACCGACGACATGCCGTTCCTGGTGGACTCGGTGACCAGCGCCCTGGCCCAGAACGGAAGCTTCATCCACCTGGTCATCCACCCACAGCTAGCGGTTCGACGCACGATCACCGGTGACCTGGTAGAGGTGTTGGAAGAGTCGCCGCCCGAGCCGCTGCCGACGGACGCGCTGGTCGAGTCCTGGATGCACGTAGAGATCGACCGGCAGACCGCCCGCGGCAGCCTCGAGCAGCTGTCCGGGGAGCTGCGCCGGGTGCTGTCGGACGTTCGCGAGGCCGTGGAGGACTGGCCGAAAATGACCGACGCGGCGCTGCGGACCGCCGACGAGATCGCCTCCAACCCGCCACCAGTGCCCGACTCGGAGGCATCAGAGGCGTGGGAGCTGCTGCGCTGGCTCGCCGACGACCACTTCACCTTCCTCGGCTACCGCGAGTACTACCTCACCCGCCGCGACGACGAGGACGCGCTGGTGGCTCAAGCCGGAACCGGTCTGGGGGTGCTTCGCTCGGACCAGAACGTGTCCACCTCGTTCGGGTCGCTGCCCCCCGAGGTCCGCGCCAAAGCCCGCGAGCCACGGATGCTGGTCCTGACCAAAGCCAACTCCCGTTCCACGGTCCATCGGCCCGCCTACCTGGACTATGTGGGAGTCAAGACCTTCGACGCCGAAGGCAACGTCGCCGGCGAGCGACGCTTCCTCGGGCTTTTCACCTCCTCGTCGTACACCCAGAGCGTGCAGCGGATCCCGGTGCTACGACGCAAAGTCCGCGAGGTTCTCGACGCGTCAGGGTTCGCCACTGACAGCCACAGCGGCAAGGACCTGCTGGAGATCCTGGAGACCTACCCGCGCGACGAGCTGTTCCAGATCTCCGTGGACCAGCTGCTGCCCATCGCGCTGGCAGTGCTGCACCTGCAGGAACGCCGACAGACCCGGCTGTTCTTGCGCAAGGACGTCTACGGGCGCTTCATGTCCTGCCTGGTGTACCTGCCGCGCGACCGCTACACCACCGACGTACGTCTTCAGATGGAGCAGATCCTGCGAGAGGTATTCCACGGCGTGTCCGTGGACTACACGGCCCGGGTATCGGAGTCGGTGCTCGCCCGGCTTCATTTCGTGGTCCGTGTCGCCAAGCACGACACCGTCCCCGACGTCGACGAGGTCGAGCTGGAGCAGCGCCTGGTGGACGCCACCCGCTCGTGGGCCGACGACTTCACCGACGCACTCGTCGACCAGTGCGGCGAGGAACAGGCAGGGCGCCTGCTCAAGGTCTACGGCGACGCCTTCCCGGAGGCCTACAAGGAGGACTTCCCGGCACGAACTGCCGTCGCCGACCTGAAGCAGCTGGAGGCGCTCGAGGAGTCGGCCACCGCCTTGAACCTGTACGTGCCGCTCGGTGCCCCCGCTGGCGAACGTCGCTTCAAGATCTACCGCGCCGGTGCCCCGGTGTCGCTGTCACAGGTCCTTCCGGTCCTTCAGCGAATGGGCGTCGAAGTCGTCGACGAGCGCCCCTACGAAGTCAGCCGTGCCCGAATGGCCCCGGTGTGGATCTACGACTTCGGGCTGCGCTATGCAGGCCTATCGGACGCAGGCGAGGTCAAGACCCGGTTCCAGGAGGCGTTCTCGGCGGCGTGGGCCGGCGACGCGGAGTCCGACGGCTTCAACGCCCTGGTGCTGCGCGCCGGGCTGTCCTGGCGGCAGGCGATGGTTCTGCGGGCCTACGCCAAGTTCCAGCGGCAAGCAGGCTCCACGTTCAGCCAGGAATACCTCGAGCAGTGCCTGACCGCATACGTGCCCATCACCAGGATGCTGGTCCGCCTGTTCGAGGCAAGCCTGGACCCGGCTGTGCCCGGTGACCGCGAGGAGCTGACCACAGCCCTCGTAGAGGAGATCGAAGGGGCCCTCGACGAGGTGTCCAGCCTGGACCAGGACCGGATCCTGCGCTCCTACCTCGGCCTGATCCGTGCCACCTTGCGAACCAACTACTTCCAGCAAGGCGCCGACGGCCGCCCCAAAGGGTACGTGTCGTTCAAGCTCGACTCCCGCCGGCTCCCGGACCTTCCGGCCCCGAAACCCAGATACGAGATCTGGGTCTACTCCCCAGGTGTGGAAGGGGTGCACCTGCGATTCGGTGCGGTGGCCCGCGGCGGGCTGCGCTGGTCAGACCGCAGGGAGGACTTCAGGACCGAGGTCCTCGGCCTAGTCAAGGCACAGGCGGTGAAGAACGCAGTGATCGTACCCGTGGGCGCCAAGGGCGGATTCGTGGTGAAGAGCTCCAAAGCCGATCCCAGCGACCGCGAAGCGGTCCTGGCCGACGGAATCGACCGCTACCGCACCTTCGTGTCCGCGCTGCTGGACATCACCGACAACCTGGTCGACGGCCAGGTCGTGCCGCCGCCGCGGGTCGTTCGTCACGACGGCGACGACCCGTACCTCGTCGTTGCCGCGGACAAGGGGACAGCGACGTTCTCCGACATCGCCAACGAGGTCTCCGCCAGCTACGGCTTCTGGATGGGCGACGCCTTCGCCTCAGGCGGCTCCGCCGGGTACGACCACAAAGTGATGGGGATCACAGCGCGCGGCGCATGGGAGTCGGTCAAACGCCACTTCCGCGAAGTCGGCGTCGACACCCAGACCCAGGACTTCACCGTCGTCGGCGTGGGCGACATGTCCGGTGACGTGTTCGGCAACGGGATGCTGCTGTCGGAGCACATCCGTCTGCTCGCCGCGTTCGACCACCGGCACATCTTCTTGGACCCCAAACCGGACGCCCCGTCCTCGTTCGCCGAACGCAAGCGGCTGTTCGACCTGCCCCGCTCGTCGTGGGACGACTACGACCGCACCCTGATCTCGGCCGGCGGCGGGGTGCACCCGCGCTCGGCCAAGTCAGTCCCGCTGACGCCGGAGGTCCGCGCCGCGCTTGGCATCGATTCCGCGGTGACGCACCTGACACCGAACGAGCTCATGAAGGCCATCCTCGCGGCCCGCGTCGACCTGCTGTGGAACGGAGGCATCGGCACCTACGTCAAGGCATCCACCGAGTCCAGCGCCGACGTCGGAGACAAGGCCAACGACGCGATCCGAGTCGACGGCCGGGACCTGCGGGCAGTGGTGGTCGGTGAGGGCGGCAACCTCGGATGCACCCAGCGTGGCCGAGTGGAGGCCGCGCAGAAGGGCGTACGGCTCAACACCGACGCCATCGACAACTCCGCCGGAGTGGACACCTCCGACCATGAGGTGAACATCAAGATCCTCCTCGACGGCGCAGTGCGGGCCGGAGACCTGACCGCCAAGCAGCGCAACCAGCTGCTGGTGGCCATGACCGAAGATGTCGCAGCGCACGTGCTGCGCGACAACTACGAACAGAATGTGCTCCTCGGCAACGCCCGGGTCCAGTCGCACTCGATGCTTCCGGTCCACCAGCGCTTCATCCGCGACCTGGTCCGCCGCGGCGACCTGGACCGCGACCTTGAGTTCCTTCCGACGGACGCGGACATCGAGACCCGGTTCGCTGCCGGCCAGGGCCTGACGTCGCCGGAGTTCTCCGTCCTGGTCGCCTACTCCAAGATGACCTTGAAGCACCAGCTGCTCGACTCGGGACTGCCCGACGAGCCCTACTTCCGGTCGGTGTCGCGGCGCTACTTCCCGCCACCGATCATCGAACGATACGGGGACCGGGTCGACAGCCACCCGCTGCGCCGAGAGATCATCACCACCGGCGTGGTCAACGAAATGATCAACCGAGCCGGCATCACCTTCGCCTACCGCGCAGCCGAAGAGACCGGAGCGACACCGGTCGAGGTCGCCCGCGTGTTCAGCGTGGTCCGCGAAGTCTTCGAGCTGCCCTCGTTCTGGGCCCGCGTAGAGGCCCTGGACAACACCGTCCCCACCCAGGCGCAGACCGCCCTCTATCTGGAGTGCCGGCGACTGATCGACCGCGCCACCAGATGGATGCTGCAAGCCCGGCGATCGGTGGTGGACGTGGAGGCCGAGATCGCCCACTTCGCTGCCATGGGTACTTTGCGCGCGATGGTCCCGAGTCTGCTGCGCGGGGTCGAGGCCGAGCGGCTGCAGCGCCGCGCCGCCGAGCTCGCAGCCGTCGGCGTGCCCGCAGAGCTGGCCCAAGACACCGCAGCGATGCTGGACGCCTTCTCGCTGCTAGACGTCGTGGAGCTGGCCGCGGCCAGCGGTGAGGCCGCCGAACAGGTAGGGCGGCTGTACTTCGCCCTGTCCGAGCGTTTCGAGGTGGACCGGATGCTCACTCGCATCACCACGCTGCCACGTGACGACCGGTGGGCCGCCCTGGCAAGGATGGCGCTGCGCTACGACCTGTACGCGGCCCTGGCCGGGCTCACCCGCAACGTCCTTGCCGCCACCGCCGGCATCGACGACGCCGACGAACGGATCGCCGCCTGGGAGGGCCGCAACGCTGAGGGCCTGGCCCGCGCGAAGGCGACCCTGGTGGAGATCTCGACATCGGAGTCCTACGACCTGGCCACCCTGTCGGTGGCGCTGCGCACCATCCGCACTCTCGTACCAGCAGGCAGCTCCGCCTGATCGCACCCTCGGCGTCGCAACGTTGCCGTACATTCGGCGCTCGTGCGGTACCTGGCGTATCCCTTCGCGCTCGCCGCGACCGTGGTCGCCGTCCTGAACTTCACCCAGGTCGTCATCAGCCGCCAGGTGTTCCACCCCGAGACCAGCCACCGGTCACCGCGGCGGATACGTCACGACTCGTTCGCAATCGGAGTCGCCACCTCCGGCATGGCGATGGCGCTGTTCGGAGTCGCCGGACTCGCCAGCTGGCTGGTCGGCTGGGGGTTCGTCGTCTGCGTCGTCGGCTACTCCATCCTGTTCAGCGCTCGCCGGCGCCGCTAGCGCGAGCCAAGTGACGGGCGGCCGGGGCAGGGCCGTGCCCCGCACCAACCGCTCACCGGGCACCGCCTGACGCCACACACGCATCGGGTCTGCACGGCCGCTCCCCGCCCAGCCCGAACCGGTGCGCCGTCCCCCGCACCCGCCGACCAGGGTCGGTCATGGCTAGACAACGCCAGTGGCGAGCCCTTGATCAACACCGGCTGTTGATTGCAGCGTTCGGGGATACATCCGGGGCCGCAGCGCTGCCGGCGGTTCGACGTCAGGGGCGAAGCGGTGGAGCAGCGCGTGGACGCTCTGACAGTGGTCGAGAGCGAAGTCCGCGAGCTCGTTCGCCGTTACGGGATAGATCCTCAGGCTGAGCCACTGCGCGTCCGTTCCGTCGTCGATGCCGTCGTGGCGGACTACGAGGAGCGGAGCCTGACCGGTGGGCTGCCGGTCATCGACGACGCGCCCGCTGTCGTTCGGGACCTCATGGATGCCGTCGCGGGATTCGGGCCGCTTCAGCGCTACTTCGACGACCCGGCAGTCGAAGAGATCTGGATCAACGAGCCGGGTCGCGTCTTCGTCGCCCGGTCAGGCCGCAGCGAGCTGACGACGACGATCCTGGCCCCGGGGGCGTTGGAGGACCTCGTGGAGCGGATGCTGTCCACGTCGGGTCGCCGTGTCGATGTGAGCCAGCCGTTCGTCGACGCCGCTTTGCCGGACGGGAGCCGACTGCACGTGGCGATCCCAGACGTCACGCGCCGGCACTGGGCCGTCAACGTGCGCAGGTTCGTGATGAAGGGAACCCGCCTGGACGACCTGGTAGCTGCCGGGTCGGTCACGGCTCACGCCGCCCGTTTCCTGGAGGCGGCGGTGGTGAGCGGGCTCAACGTCGTGGTCGCGGGTGGAACCCAGGTCGGCAAGACGACCTTGCTCAATGCCCTTGTGAATGCGATCCCTTCGAGTGAGCGACTGATCACCTGCGAGGAGGTCTTTGAGCTCCGGCCGGTGCTCGCGGACGTGGTTGCGATGCAGACCCGCGGCCCCAACCTCGAAGGCCACGGCGAGATCCGGCTCCGACGGCTGGTCAAGGAGGCGCTGCGGATGCGCCCGAGCCGCATCGTGGTCGGCGAGGTCAGGCAAGAAGAGTGCCTGGACCTGCTGGTCGCGCTCAACAGTGGCGTGCCCGGCATGTGCACAGTGCACGCCAACAGTGCACGCGAGGCCGTGACGAAGCTGTGCACCCTGCCGCTGCTCGCCGGGGAGAACGTGACCTCGTCATTCGTGATCCCGACCGTGGCGTCCTCGATCGACGTCGTCGTACATGCTGCGGCGACGGCCGATGGGCGCCGGCACGTTCGTGAGATCGCCGCGGTGCCCGGTCGAGTCGAGGGTGACGTGGTCGAGGTCGCCGGAGTGTTCCGAACCGACGACGCCGATCTCGTCCGCGACAACGGGTTCCCGCCTCACCCGGAGCGGTTCCGCAGGGCCGGTTTCGACGTGGCGCGGCTGCTCGACCCGACGACGGGAGGAAGCTGATGGGCGCCCTGGTCGGGTTGTGTGCCGGGCTGGGGGCAGCCCTGGCCGGCTGGGCGTTGACCGATCCGCGGCGCCAGCCCGGGGTCGGTCGGACCCGCAACGGTCGTCAGCGAGCTGAGCGCGTTCAGCTAGGTGTGACCAGGTCCTGGAGGTCGCGGCCCTGGCTGGTGGCAGTCCTGTCAGGTGCCCTGGTATGTGCTGGAGCCGCCTTCTTCCTGGTGGCGACGGTCAGCCGGTCCCCGGTTCTCGCGTCGGCGTTCGCCGTGTCGGCGGCGTATGGACCGGTGGCATACGCCAAGTCCAGGCGTCGCCGGCTGCGGGCGTCGGTTCGCGCCGCGTGGCCAGAGGTGGTCGACGATCTCACCTCGGCGGTGCGCGCCGGGCTGGCTCTGCCGGAGGCTCTGGTCCAGCTGGGCAGACGTGGACCGGCCGAGCTGCGTCCAGCGTTCGCGTCGTTCGGCGTGCACTACCGCGCCGGCGGGCGGTTGAACGAGAGCCTGGACGTTCTCAAGGGACTGCTCGATGATCCTGTCGGCGACCGGGTCGTCGAAGCGCTGCGGCTGACCAGGGACGTCGGAGGCAGCGACCTGGGTCGGATGCTTCGGACGCTGTCGGGCTTCCTCCGGGAGGAGGCCCGCACGCGCGCCGAGCTCGAGGCTCGTCAGGCGTGGACGGTCAACGGGGCCAGGCTTGCGGTCGCAGCGCCGTGGGCGCTGCTGGCCCTGTTGTCGACCCGCCCCCAGGCCGTAGCGGCTTACGACAGCCCGGCCGGTGCGCTCGTTCTCGGCGTCGGAGCGGCCGCCTGCGCCGGCGCCTACCGGCTGATGGTGCGCCTGGGCCGGCTGCCCGTGGAAGAGCGAGTCCTGCGGTGACCGCGGGCGCGCTCCTCGGGCTGCTCGTCGGGGTCGGGGCCTGGACTGTCCTGGTACGGGCGCCGGCCCGACGCCGTCCCAGGTTCAACGACCGGATCGCTCCGTACCTACGTGACAGTGCGCTTCCTTCTCGGCTGCTCACCGCTGATGTGGCCCGTCCCGCGCGCTCAGGGGCCGGCGCGGCGGCGACCACCTGGTGTGCGGCAACGATGGCCGCAATGGCTCGGCGACTGGACTCGGCCCTGGGGGGCTCGGCGTCGATCAGGCGCAGAGTCGACGAGCTGGGAACCGGGTGCTTGGAGCAGGTCCGGATCGACCAGGTGGTCTGGGCCGCCACGTCAACGGGATCCGTACTGGCCCTGACCCTGCTCCGGGACCGGCTCGGGTCACCCGCGTCGGCAACGGCGGTCGCCGTGGTGTCGGTGGCAGCCGCAGCGGTGGGCGTCCTGGCTCGCGACCGCGTGTTGACGCGCGCAGTCCAGCGACGCCGGGCCCGTATCGTCGCCGAGTTCCCCACGGTCGCTGACCTTCTCGCACTGTCGGTCGCAGCCGGCGAGGGACTGCTGGGGGCGTTGGATCGCGTGTCCAGACTCTGCGGTGGCGAGCTGGGCAACGAGCTGGCCCGGACCCTCGTCGACGCCCGGGTCGGAGCGAGCCTGACCGAAGCCCTATCCCAGCTCGCAGATCGCGTCCCCATTCCGGTGCTGCGCAGGTTCGTCGACGGGTTGGTCGTCGCCGTTGAGCGTGGCAGCCCGCTGGCCGAAGTACTGCGGGCGCAGGCGATGGACGTCCGCGACGCCGGTCGCCGGTCCCTGATCGAGTCAGCGGCCCGCCGCGAGGTCGCGATGATGGTTCCGGTCGTGTTCCTCATTCTCCCGGTGTCGGTGGTCTTCGCTCTCTTCCCCGGCTTCTACGGTCTCGCCCTGTCCGCGTGAGCGCCGAAAATTTGACCCATTCACCACGAAGAAAGGAACACACGTCCATGCAACCACTGCTTCGGCGGCTGCGCTGCCGCGTGACCAGCGGCGGAGCCGACGATCGCGGCGACGTACCCGGCTGGGTGCTGATCACCGTGATGACGGCCGGTCTGGTCACAGCGTTGTGGCTGGTCGCGCAGCCGCAGCTGACCAACCTCTTCCAGTCCGCGATCCAGGCCGTTCATGGCCCGTGAGCGGCGCCGCTGCGAGGGATCAGCGGTCGTTGAGTTCTCGCTGGTGTCCTCGCTGCTGGTGATGCTGTTCGCCTGCGTCATTCAGGTCGGAATCGCGGTGTATGTGCGGAACACTCTCGTCGCGGCGGCCGCGGCCGGCGCCCGCTACGCTGCATCGACTGACCGCTCGCCGGGCGACGGCGCGACCAGAACCCGGCAGCTGATCGACGCGTCGCTGCCCGCCGCATACGCCTCGCACGTCAGCGCCGGCTACCAGGTCGTCGGCGGCTTGGACACCGTCGTAGTGCAGATTCAGGCGCCCCTGCCGATGGTCGGGCTGCTCGGCCCGGCCGAGGAGCTCGTGGTCCGCGGCCACGCCCTCGTCGAGGTCCTCCCATGAGCGCCGCCGGCCGCGATCAAGATGGGTCCGCGACCGTCGAGTTCGTGCTTTTCGCCATGGTCGTTCTGGTTCCGTTCACCTATCTGCTGCTCGTCGTCTTCGACGTCCAGCGTGCTGCCTACGGCTCGACCGAGGCTGCCCGCGAGGGGGCCCGCGCATTCGTCACCTCAGCTTCCGGCGCTTCGGCCCGAGGACGGATTCAGGCCGCCGTCGCGCTCGCCCTTGGTGACCAGGGGCTGGACACTCACGCGGCCCACGTGACTTGGGCCTGCAGCGCGAACCCGTGCCTGACCCCTGGGGCCACCGTGATCGTCCGGGTCGAAGACGTCGTCACGCTGCCCTGGGTGCCGAGCGTGCTCGGCCGCCCGGCTGCCTCGGTGCTGGTCAGCGCGGCCCATGTCGAGTCCGTCGACGTGTACAGCCCGATCCGACCGTGACCGTCACCCGCACCGCCGACCTGCCCGCGAGCTGCGGCAGCCAGGAAGGCCCTGCCACCCGGACCAGCGTCCACGACCAGGGCAGCGTGCTGGTGCTGACCCTGGGCTTCGTGGTCGTGATCATGGTGCTCGTTGTGGTTGTGGTGGATGCGTCGAAGCTCTTCCTGAGCCGCCAGGCGCTAGCGTCGGTCGCCGACGCGGCGGCGACCGCGGCCGCCCAGGAGGTCGACACCGCCGCGGTCTACCTCGGCCGAACCGGCTCCACACTGCCGTTGTCCCAGGCGGGCGCGTCGACGGCGGCGGCGCTGTCGGTCCGACAGGGAGCCGAGGCCGCAGGAATGTCCGACGTGAACGTCGACGACGTGACGGTGACCGGGCCCCAGGTGACGGTCACCGTCTCGGGGAGAGTGCAGCTGCCGTTCGCCGGCCTGGTCACCGGTGGCTCCAGCCAGGTGACGATCACGGTGACAGCAACCGCGGAGTCCGCCGTCGGCCAGTGACAGCGGTGTCCCGGCGGGTCAGGCTGCCGACCGCTTCGTTCGCCTGCCGCACCCGACAACGTACCCTCGTACCTCGTGGCTGCCATCGACCCGACCGACGAGCACCGTGAGCTCGACGTCACCTTGACCAGCATCGAAGCCGTCCTCGACCTTCCTCGGATGCGCAAGGACCTCGCCGACCTCAACGAGCAGGCCGCGGCACCCGACCTGTGGGACGACCAGGAACGCGCCCAGCAGGTGAACTCGCGGCTGTCCCACCTTCAGAACGAGCTGTCGCGGGTGGAGGGCCTACGCAGCCACCTCGACGACCTGTCGGTGCTGATCGAGCTCGCCGAGTCCGAAGACGACCAGGACGCCAGGGCCGAGGTCGAGACCGAGCTCACAAGTCTCCGCAAGGCAATCTCCGAGCTGGAAGTCCGCACCCTGCTGTCGGGGCCCTACGACATCCGTGAGGCGCTGGTCACCATCCGGGCCGAGGCCGGCGGCGTCGACGCCGCCGACTTCGCCGAGATGCTGATGCGCATGTACTTGAGGTGGGCCGAACGTCACGGCTACCCCACGGAGGTCTACGACACCTCGTACGCCGAGGAAGCAGGCATCAAGTCAGCAACCTTCGCCGTCAAGGTCCCCTACGCCTACGGCACCCTGTCTGTCGAGCAGGGCACACACCGCCTGGTCCGGATCTCGCCGTTCGACAACCAGGGCCGACGCCAGACGTCCTTCGCCGGAGTCGAGGTACTCCCCGTCGTCGAGCAGACCGACCACATCGAGATCCCCGAGGACGAGCTACGCGTCGACGTCTACCGCTCGAGCGGCCCCGGGGGGCAGGGCGTCAACACCACCGACTCGGCGGTGCGACTGACGCACCTTCCCACCGGCATCGTGGTCAGCTGCCAGAACGAGCGGTCGCAGCTGCAGAACAAGGCCAGCGCGATGGCCGTTCTCCAGTCCAAGCTGCTCGACCGCCGACGACTGGAGGAGCAGGCCACGATGGACGCGCTCAAAGGCGACTCCAGCGGCTCGTGGGGCAACCAGATGCGCTCCTACGTGCTCCACCCGTACCAGATGGTCAAGGACCTGCGCACCGAGCACGAGACCGGGAACACATCCGCTGTCCTCGACGGCGAGATCGACGAGTTCATCGAGTCCGGCATCCGGTGGCGAAAGCAGTCATCAAACGGACAAAACGCCTAAGTTGCATCGGCGTGGTCCGCCGAACGGACGAGGTTGGCGTCCGGACGGACGGCGCGCCGCCCCAGGTCATGACCGGACGCACCGGCCGTGCCAAGATAGCGCCTGAAATCATGACGGGCCGAAAGGCTCGTCAGGGGAGACTTTGATCCGCGGCCGATGCCGGTCACCGCTCACAAGAGCGGCCGCGGGGAGTCAGTGGTGAGACCGACCCCAGGTGTCCTTTCTGGAGGTCGTTGATGATCCGGTCCCGTACGAAGGCGCACGTGCTCCGCGGCATGGGCGGTCTGATCGCCGCGATGGCGGTTCTGCCCTGGCTCGCCGGCACCTCGGCGCAGGCTGCGTCCTCGACGCCCGGCGACTGCTCGACAGTGCCCAGCGGGGTGTCCCCGTCCGCGACCTGTGCGCCGTTGCTCGGCCCCAACGGCAAGACGGTCTTCGGGGAAACCTGGACGTGGCGCAACGGTGGCAACACCCTGAAGGTCTCCACGTACCCGATCGACCCCGTCGGTGCCGGCACCCCCGTGACTTTGTGCGTCACCAGCGCCGCCCCGTACCCGGCCAAGCACCAGTGCAACGCCGGTGACTCGGACAACGTCTACGCCGGCGCTGCGACATTCATCACTTTCGCCCTGGACACCGTCGGGATCAGCGCAAGCGACCCGGTGTTCTACACGCTGTCCGTCGTGCAGGGAAGCACCACGGCGAACTCCATCGGCAACGGTGGCGCCGCCCCGAGCCCCAGCCCGAGCGCCTCCCCGACGAAGACGTCGGCGTCGCCGAGCCCGTCGCACAGCCACTCCCCGTCGCCGTCACCGACGGAGACGTCGGCGTCGCCGAGCCCGTCGCACAGCCACTCCCCGTCGCCGTCACCCACCAAGACGTCAGCGTCGCCCAGTGCCACCCAGACCAGCCAGACCCCGTCGGCGAGTGTGTCAGCGAGCTCGACCCACCACACCGACGGTGCCTCGCCGGCAACCAGTGTCCTGGGCGTGAAGCTGGCCCACACCGGAGCCTCCGGTGAAGCTGGCGCGCTGGTGCTGTCGGTGGGCCTGCTGGCCCTCGGCGGGATCCTCGTAGCGGTCGGTCAGACCGGCCGCCCAAGTCGCCGCCACTGAGCCAAGACTGCGCTGGCATGCTCGCCAGCCACGCTCGCCCAGGACACCCCTGCAGCACCGCCGGCGCCGCGCCGCCGGCCGGCCTGCAGGGGTGTCCTGCTGTCGGGACGTAGACTCAACGGCAGCCGGCGCTCCGTGCTTCCCCTTCTGCCCCCGACTCCGGCCCACCTCCTGTGATCAGATTCGACAACGTCACCAAGCTGTACCCGAGCCAGGTCCGCCCTGCCGTCGACGACGTCACCCTCGAGATCGACAAGGGTGAGTTCGTCTTCCTCGTGGGGGCATCAGGGTCCGGGAAGTCGACGCTGCTGCGCATGATGCTGCGCGAGGAGCGACCCACCGGCGGGTCCGTCCACGTCCTGGGCAAAGACCTCAACCGGCTGTCAGGCTGGAAGGTCCCCGCGCTGCGCCGCCAGATGGGAACCGTGTTCCAGGACTTCCGGCTACTCCCGAACAAGACCGTCTTCGAGAACGTCGCCTTCGCCCTGGAAGTGATCGGCAAGCCCCGTCACACGATCGCCCAAGTCGTTCCCGAGGTCCTGGAGCTGGTGGGCCTGGCGGGAAAGGAGACCCGCAGGCCCGACGAGCTCTCCGGTGGCGAGCAGCAGCGGGTGGCGATCGCCCGCGCATTCGCCAACCGCCCGCTGCTGCTCATCGCGGACGAGCCGACAGGGAACCTGGACCCCTCGACGAGCGTCGGAATCATGAGGCTCCTGGACCGCATCAACCGGACCGGGACCACTGTCGTCATGGCCACCCACGACGCGGCGATCGTCGACCAGATGCGCAAGCGCGTCATAGAGCTCGAAGGCGGACACGTGGTCAGAGACCAGTCCCGCGGCGTCTACGGCTACTCCCGGTAGGAGATCCATCTCATGCGAGCCACCGTCGTCATGTCCGAAGTCGGCAAAGGACTACGCCGCAACCTCGGCCTGACCGTCGCCGTCGTCCTGACGGTCCTGGTCGCCGGTGTCCTCGGTGGCCTCAGCTTCCTGCTCCGCGAGCAGGTGTCTGTGATGAAGGACTACTGGTACGACAAGGTCGAAGTGTCGATCTACCTGTGCGGCACCGACAGCGTTGCCGCCAGCTGCCTGGGGCCGAACGGGCAGGCCCAGGCTGTCACCCAGGCGCAGAAAGACCAGATCCTGGCCGACCTGCAGAGCCTCCCCCAGGTCAAGACCGTCTACTACGAGTCCAAGGCCGAGGCCTACCAGCACTTCGAGCAGCAGTTCAAAGGCACCTCGATCGCCCAGAACGCCCCACCGGACTCCCTCCCGGAGTCGTTCCGCGTCAAGCTCAAGAACCCTCAGGACTTCGCCGTCGTCCATGACGCATTCACCGGGAGATCTGGCGTCGAAGAGGTCCAGGACGAGCGGGCGCTGCTGGACAAGCTCTTCGCCGCACTCAACGGCATCCAGGTCGGCGGGCTGGTCATCGCGCTGATCATGGTGGTGGCCGCTTTGCTGCTGATCGCCAACACGATCCGGGTGGCCGCGTTCACCCGACGACGCGAGACCGGAATCATGCGACTGGTCGGTGCGTCCAACCTGTCCATCCAGCTGCCCTTCCTGCTGGAGAGCGTGATCGCCGCGGTGATGGGCGCACTGCTGTCCTGGGGGCTGCTGACCGCCTTCAAGGCCTGGCTGATCGACCGGATCTTGGCACCCAACTTCCAGTTCACCCCCTTCTTCGGGTGGAACAGCGTGGTCAAGGCCGGGATCCTGGTGGTCGTGGTGTCCATGGTCATCGCCGCCCTGGCGAGCATGGTCACCCTGCGCAGGTACCTGCGCGTGTGACCGGCCGACCCCGGGGATCGGGCTCCCAGTTCTCGGCAGCCCCCAACCAGGTCCCCTGCCGCCCGTAGACTTTCGGGATGTCCTCGACCCCTCGTGCGCTGACGGCACCTGAGGCCCCGTCGACGGCCGCAGAGCATGCGTCCAAGCGGGCCATGCTGCCGCCGACTCTGCCGCCAAGGGACCTACGCGCCCAAGGGGCCAAGCTCGCCCGGCGCCGCCGCCGGCCCCCCACCTGGCTCGCGGTCGGCGCCCTGGCAGCAGGGACCTTCGCGGCCGGAATCGCCGTCGGTGCCTCGTCCAGCACCCCAGCCCAAGGAGCCGCCCCGGTCAGCGTCCTCGACCAGGCGGCCGCACGGATCGAGGCGGACGCGCAGCGACCGGTCGACACGGCCGCTCTTGAGCGCGCGGCCGTCGAGGGAATGCTCAAAGCTCTTGGGGACCGCTGGTCGGCCTACTACTCGCCGTCGCAGTTCAGCTCGTTCAGCGACGCGCTGGAAGGCCGCTACACCGGCGTCGGCCTGTGGATCCGGCAAGGCAACGACGGGACCATGCTGGTCTCCAGCGTGCAGACCGGCTCCCCTGCTTTCCGCGCAGGCCTGCTCAGCGGCGACGAGCTGACCAGCGTCGGTGGCGTCCCCATCGTCAACCAGTCCGTCGACGCGGTCGCCAGCGCTCTGCGCGGCCCCAGCGGCTCGACGATCACCCTGGGTGTCCGCCGCGCCACCGGGACGCTGTCGGTGACCTTGACCCGAACCGCCCTGGCCGCCGGGAACGTCGTGGTGAACCGGCTCCAGCACTCGGTCCTCGACATTCGCATCTCCACCTTCAGCCGCGGCGTCGGCCAGCAGGTGCGGGCGGCCATGCTCGCCGACCCGGCCGCGCACGCCGGCGGAGTGGTGCTGGACCTGCGCGAGGACCCCGGAGGGCTGGTCGACGAGGCGGTCCAGGTCGCCGGAGCGTTCCTCGACGGCGGCCCAGTCGTCTCCTACCAGCAGCGCGGCGTCGGGATCACCACGCTGGACGCGCCGGCCCACGGCGACATCACAACGCCGCTGGTGGTTCTGGTCGACGGCAACACCGCCAGCGCCGCCGAGATCGTGACCGGGGCGCTGCAGGACCGAGGGCGCGCCGTCGTGGTCGGCTCCTGCACCGAGCCCTTGCCGTAGGTGCGGGAGCCGACCACGTTGTCCGACGGCTCCGCCATCGAGCTCACCATCGGCCGCTACCTGACCCCGTCCGGGCGGGCACTGGACGGGGTGGGCATCGACCCCGACGTCGCAGTCAACCCCTCCGCCGCACCCGCGGTCGCCGAGCGCCGTGCCCTCGAAGTCCTAGCCGGACTGCTGGCCGAGCTTCCGTCCACCCCAGCGGCGTCGAACACCGGTCAGTTATCAGGAGCAGGCTGATGTCCCGCGAGCAGGGCCGCAAGCTCGTAGCCCAGAACAAGAAGGCCCGCCACGACTACCACATCGAAGACGTGTACGAGGCCGGGCTGGTACTGCTGGGCACCGAGGTCAAGTCGCTGAGAGCCGGCCGGGCCTCACTAGTAGACGGCTTCGCCGTTCTCAAGGACGGCGAAGCCTGGCTGCAGAACGTGCACATCCCCGAGTACGTGATGGGGACCTGGACCAACCACGAGCCGCGGCGGGCCCGAAAGCTGCTGCTGCATCGACAGGAGATCAGCAAGCTGGTCGCCAAGACCAAGGAGTCGGGCCTGACCCTGGTGCCACTGGCCCTGTACTTCAAGGACGGCAAGGCCAAGGTCGAGATCGCTGTCGCGCGAGGCAAGAAGACGTACGACAAGCGTCAGGCCCTGGCCGAGCAGCAGGCCAAGCGGGAAGCCGACCGGGCCGTCGCCCGACGCGGTCGCTCCGACTAGAACCTCTCAAAGCCCAGCCGTTGCACATCGAGGCGGGACGTCGGCCAGCGAAGGCGTATCCTGGACCGACAACTCAACAGGGGGTGAACGGTTTCGACTTCGATCGTCATGACAGGGGAAGCGGGCCGAGGAACCCAGGGATGATCTCGTAAACCATGACCTGGAAACCAATAAGCGCCAATTCAAACCGCGCTGACTTCGCTCTCGCTGCCTAGGTAGCCCGAGCACATGAAGTCCGTCAGCCCGGGGTCGCCTCCGACCCGGGACCTGGCGTCGCTAGGAGGCTCCACCTAGAGCTCCGGTCGCGGGAGGACTAGGAAAACCAAACAGCGGCTGAGCCCGTCGGCAGCTCGCCTGCGTGACTGCCGGGGCTGAGAAAAGCACAGCGGGCTGCGCCCGGAGAAGCCCTGAAGTGAAATCGAAGGACGCGGGTTCGATTCCCGCCACCTCCACTGTGATCATGCCTCTGACCTGCAACGATGCGGTTCAGAGGAGTCGAATCCCGCTCCCGCCACCTCCCTTGCGTGGCAACGGTTTGAGCGTGTCCTTGGGGCATCGGGGAGGCGGGAGCCATTCGCCTTGGGCGGTCCTGTGGAGCGTGCCGGAGATCAACACGATGTTGACGGCGTCAACATCGTGTCAACAGTTCGCTGAGCGGTGACTGCCCAGCGATGTGATCCGGGTCGGACGTCGGTCGCATCCACGCGATCTATTCGTCTAGGCGTCCGTGCAGGCGGCTTAGTTCAAGAGCAGCGAAACGAGCGGCGCAGGCACCGCCCAAGCTGGGTGGTCCAGATCGAGGATTGACTTGGTGGCCAATACACCAGCCGAGTACTTGCCTTCCACGACCTTCGCCTCGGCCCGCCAGTGGGCGTCGACCCACTTGCTCTCGATCGGGATGCTGCGTGTAGGGCCGGCGGGCGTCGGCACGGAGACCGGTGCGAGGTCTACCTCGTTCCCGGACGCGGTCCTGGCGTAGCCGATGGTGTCGCCGGCAACCCATCGCCCTTCATCTAGCCGATCCAAGGCGCGGGCCAGCGAGACCCCTACGGCCATCTCGGTCAGTGTCATCATCTCGGGAGCCGGGAAGCCGCTGCGCAGTCGCCTGGGCAGCCACGCCAGCAACGGGTCGGTCAAGTAGACCTTGGCCTGGCTCCCCGGCACGACGCTGCCCCCTTCGTCGCGGCGAGGACAAGCCAACAACGCGAACGTGCCGATCATCCGCGCAAGTCTTGTCTCGAAGGCGCGACGGGAGGAGTAGCCGAGAACTGCCGCCGCCGAGGCGACGTTGAGTGGGCGCGTGGCACGCGCGGTCAGACCGGCCAGCAGGTTGGGGACTGAGTCGGCGGGAGCATAGGGATCGACGTCACTGCGCAGCCAGGCAGCAAGATCGCGCAGGTACGGTGTTGACACTTCCCCGGTGCGGGTGTGCTCGAACACAGCGCGCGGGAAGCCTCCGCAGGTGAGGAACGCTTGCCATGCCAGGTCATAGTCGTCGACGTCAAAGGCGAGTGCTGCGAGATCGTCGCGTACGGCGAGGGTCTGCAGCTCCGCCGGGTGAACCTGCGGCGGTCGGGAGAGGTCGGGTCTGGTCGCAGCCAGGTAGTCGCGGAACGTCATGGGTAGGAGTTGGCGCACCCGACGGCCTGTTGTGCTTCCTGCTCTCCCGGTCAGCAACTGTCCTTCGATGTCCTCTCCGGCGACCAAGCGGCTGCCGGAGACCACGACCGTGTCGTCGCCGAAGTTGGTTCCATCGCGGGCCGCTTTGAGCACTGATGTCCAGCCGGCGATGCCGGTGATCTCGTCGAGCAGCCACACCCGTCGCACCGACTGAGGCGAGTCCACGGATCGAGTGAGTTCGCGGCCGAGGGTCAGCACCCTGCGCAGGTCGCGGTCCCGCATCCCGTCGCAAGGCACGTGGAGGACCTG
>Ga0075029_100000651_pt1 | contig 19990 bp, 19 predicted proteins | sample LitLauG_LLR_2013_FD_71391 | JGI IMG/M metagenome (GOLD analysis project Ga0075029, IMG submission 71391) | Freshwater sediment microbial communities from North America - Little Laurel Run_MetaG_LLR_2013 | ecosystem: Environmental > Aquatic > Freshwater > Creek > Sediment | place: USA...
GTGGTGGAAGCGATGAAGATGCAAAACGTGCTGCGCGCCGAACGTGACGGTGTCGTGAAGAAGATTCACGCAAATGCCGGCGCCACGCTTGCCGTCGACGCGCTGATCCTGGAATTCGCATGAGACACCGTCAATTGCGAGCGCAGCGAAGCAATCCATGGCTGCCGTAGAAAAGTGTGGATCGTTTCGTCGTTTCACTCCTCGCAATGATGCGCGGAGATAAGCCATGACCTTCCGAAAGCGCCGGCAAGCCTTGCGTTCGATCTTCTCGGGATCCGTATGCGTGCGGCCGGGCTCCGTGTACGACGCGATTTCGATCCGCATTGCCGAGGATCTCGGGTTCGAAGTCGGAATGTTCGGCGGCTCGGTAGCGTCCCTCGCGGTGCTCGGCGATCCCGATGTCGCGCTGATTACGTCGACCGAACTTGCCGAGCAGATGCGGCGCATGTCGCGTGCGTCGCCTCTGCCAGTACTGGTCGATGCCGACCACGGTTACGGCAACGCGTTGAATGTTCGCCGCACGGTAGAGGAACTGGAAGTGGCTGGCGCCGCCGGCCTGACCATCGAGGATACGCTGCTGCCACAGCGCTATGGTGAGGCGGCGACGCAACTGATCCCGCTGGAGGAGGGGCTTGGCAAGATGAAGGCAGCGCTCGATGCGAGGGTTGATCCCTCGCTCGTCATCATCGGGCGCACGGGGGCTGCTTCGATTACTTCGCTCGATGACGCGATCGCGCGGGCCAGCGCCTATGAGGCCGCAGGCGTTGACGCCCTGTTCTTCACGGGCATCAAAGGGAAAACCGAGCTTGAGCTGCTGGCGAAGGCGACGACATTGCCGATCGTGCTCGGCGGCGCGCCGCAGGAGATGTCCGAGCTCTCGTATCTCGCAGAGCAGAGGGTGCGGATAGCACTGCAAGGCCATGCTCCGTTTGCCGCAGCGACGCAGGCAGTCTACGAAACGCTTAAAGCGCTGCGTGAGGGAGCCCCGCCGAAGCTCTTGAAGGGTCTTGCGCCGGCCGAACTGCTCGGCCGCCTGACCCGAGAGGCGGACGTGAAGGCGCGCAGCAACAAATTTCTGGGACTCACAGAATAAATGCCCGCCACAATCCGCCACGTGACGATCCGCGGCAGGGTGCAGGGCGTCGGCTACCGTGCCTGGCTCGAGCACGAGGCCCGTTTGCGCGACCTGGAGGGTTGGGTGCGCAACCGGAGAGACGGCAGCGTTGAGGCGGTATTTGCGGGATCTGAAGACGTGGTAGCGGATATGGTCGCGTCGTGCTGGCGTGGACCGATGTCGGCCCGCGTCGACCATGTCGCTGAAGAAGCCGCAGGCGCGGATGCGCTTCGCCTGCGGGAAGCCGGCGAACGGTTTTCCGTGCTGCAAACGAGATAGGCTGAGGGATCGAAGGAGGCGACGTTGACGGCATTCGTGGGATTTGGGGTCCGGAGCATTGCGGTGGCAGCCGTGCTGATCATGGGTCTGATCGGGGCATCGGCGCAAACTCCGTCCGTCCCGATTCCGGGCGTCGATCCTGCCATCCTCGAAGACGTGGTGATCGGCAGCCGCATCCTGGCCGACTTCGGCGTGCTCGACGGTTTCGGCCACGTCAGCGCCCGCCATCCGACCAACCCGAACCACTTCCTGATGGCCCGCTCGCTGGCGCCCGCGCTCGTCACTGCCGACGACATCATGGAGTTCGATCTCGACGGCAATGCGGTCGATGCCCGGGGCCGGTCCGTTTTCCTGGAGCGCTTCATCCATGGCGAAATCTACAAGGCGCGGCCGGATGTGATGTCGGTGGTCCACACCCATTCTCCAGGCGTCATCCCATTCAGCGTAACCAGGGTGCCGCTTCGGGCGATGTATCACAACCCCGCCTTCCTTGCGGCCGGCGTGCCGGTATGGGATATCCGCAACGAATTCGGCGATACCAACATGCTGGTGGGTGATGCAGCGAAGGGCAAATCGCTTGCCGCAACGCTCGGCGACAAGCCGGTGATCCTGATGCGCGGCCACGGCGACGTGACGGTCGGGCCGTCGGTGAAGATGGCGGTATTCCGCGCTTACTACACCGACGTCAACGCTCGCCTTCAGTCGCAAGCCATCGCGCTGGGCGGCGAGATCAACTACCTGACTCCTGGTGAGGGCGAGAAGGCCGACAAGACCAATTTCGTGGTGATCGACCGCATCTGGAATCTCTGGAAGATGCGCATCCTGCCTGCGCTTGCGAAATAGGCGCGAGGTCGATTGCGCCAATCCAGAACTGCCAGGACTACATCGTTTCCGGCAAACGCTGCTGCACCGGACTGAACACTTCTTCGAAGGCCTGCCGCAGTGCGATGTCGACGTCGGTCGTTGCCAGTGTGCGGCCGAGATCGGCAAGGCTGGTAACGCCGTAGCGCGGGTCTTTAACGCCGCAGGGGACGATGGCGGCGAAGTGGGTCAGTTCGGGTTCCACATTGATCGAAATGCCATGGAAAGACACCCAGCGCCGCAACCGGACGCCGATTGCCGCGATCTTGTCTTCGAACCCTTGACCCTTGTCCGGCCGGGCCACCCAGACGCCGACGCGGTCCTCGCGGCGCTCGCCCCGAACGTTGAAGGCAGCCAGCGTCCGGATGATCCACTGCTCGAGAGAAGCGACATAGGCCCGCACGTCGGGTTGTCGCCGTTTCAGGTCGAGCATGACATAGACCACCCGTTGGCCGGGGCCGTGATAGGTGAGCTGTCCGCCTCGACCGCTCTGAAAAATCGGAAAGCGGGCATCGAGCAGATCGGCGGCCTTGCCGCTGGTGCCTGAAGTGTAGAGCGGTGGGTGCTCCAGCAGCCAGACCAGTTCAGCAGCCCGATTTGCGGCGATATCGGCCACCCGGGCTTCCATCGCAGCAACGGCCTCGGGGTAAGGCACCGGGGCGTCGGAGATCAGCCACTCCACCGTGCGGCCATCGGCGGCTCGCGCGAAGGTCGTCAGATCGAGGCTTTGACGATCATTAACCATTGGCTAACCATACCGTGGTGATCTGTTTCCGCGCAATTTTGCGTTTCCGTCCGGGTAGCTTCCAAACGTGTCAACCCTCGATAAAGTCAGCGTCGACCTCATGGTGGTACTGGGAACCACAACGATGCCGATTCATCAGGTCATGCGCCTGAGCCGGGGTGCCATCATCGAACTCGACGCCACCGAGGCAGACGAGGTCAAGATCCTCGCCAATGCCTTGCCGATTGCCTCCGGCGTGGTCCTTGTAGACCGCAACCGGATCGCGGTCGAAGTCAAGCAAATGCTGCCGAGAACGGTCGGCAACCGCTGAGCGGCCAGCGCGCAATCTGGACGGCCCCATTTCTTGAATCTGCCCCACCGGCAGGCCTTGTCCCCCCATTCCTGATTTGTTACATCGGCGCCGTTGATGCGGTCCGGCGCAAAAATCCCGTGCCGTTTTATGAAGATGCGCTCGTGGCGGAATTGGTAGACGCGCTGCCTTGAGGTGGCAGTGAGTAACATCGTGGGGGTTCGAGTCCCTCCGAGCGCACCACCGGCATAAACAATTGATGCGAAAAGCATTTACGCGATTCTCTTCTCCCACGTTGTTACTCTCAGCGAAAAGTTACTACTTTGTTCCGCGGAAACTTCCCTTGTTAGATTCCGCACGTCTTCGGTTGATCCTAATCAATCGAAAGTTGACTGGTTGACGAAACTCGTTCAGATGGCGAGATGCCCATTTCGGCGCTTTCCTTCGGGGCGGTCACCTCCAACTCTCGTTTTCCATCTGCGGCAAGCGCAGCAAGACACTTGCGTCGCATTCCCGTTCTTCAAACTTGTCACCGGCGTCTCCTCTGTACGTCCAGCGTTTGCTCCTGTGGTCCTCGCACCGTAGCCCAGCGTAGAATTCGGTGGGTTCCCATTCTCGTCCGTTACCGCCACGCCCTCGAAAAAGTTGCGGACGTTGGAATATAGAGCATCCGGAAGGTCGCCGTTAGTCTCCTCACGACACAGGCAATCCATCAACAGGAGAGAGTTACTCGGGGCATCGGCGGTTGCTGGCTGGCGCCGCTACTAGTTGGAAGGCGGCCGCCTTCCCGCTTCAGGGAATGAATACACCATCATCACGGAGAATGATTGCGATGGAGGCGAACACGATGCAACCTGCAGCGGACCTGTCGAACTGGAGGCAATCGCCGCAAAACCATTCTGCGTTTCATCACCTTCCTTCCGAAATCGCGACGGCGCGGGTTTCGGCGGGGCGGGAGGGAGCCGCAGGCTTTACTAAGTCCGCAAAGTCGATCGAGGGTTTCGCACTCCGGCTGCCAAACGGGTCGACTCTCGACCTCGAGCAACTTCTGGGTGCTACGTCGACGGACGCGATGGTCGTGCTTCGCGAGGGAGAGCTCGTCTACGAAACCTATCGCAACGGCATGGAGCCGAGTTCCCGCCATATAGCGATGTCCGCGACCAAGGCGGTTGTCGGTCTTCTGACGGAAATGCTGGCGATGGACGGTGCGATCGAGCTCGATGTGCCCGTTACGAAATACGTCCCCGAGATCGCGCACTCTCCCTTCGCTGGCGCGACCGCAAGACACCTCTTGGACATGCGCGTCGGCGTCGTCTTCGACGAGGCACAGGAAAAGGCCTACGCTCGAACGGTCGGTTGGGAGCCGCCTGGGAGCGAAAAGATGGGTATGCAGGCGTTCTTCTCGAGCCTCCGCGGCCCCGCTCGAGAGCACGGCGGCCCATTCCGCTACCATTCCGCCAACACGGACCTGTTGGGCTGGGCACTCGAACGGGCGACCTCCAAGAAGGTGCAAGACCTGTTGAGCGAGAGATTGTGGGCCCAGATTGCCGTAGACGACGCGGCTCTCACGCTTGATTGGGCCGGATTCGCCCGCAGCGCCGGAGGGCTGTGTGCGAGCATCGGAGATCTTGCCCGACTCGGCCGCGTTCTCTCCGCGAACGGGCGTCTAGGTCAGCGGCAGATCGTTCCGAGCCGCATCGTCGACGATCTGGTCTGCGGCGGCGACCAACAGGCATGGACGGCCGGGCAATGGGCCGAAGTGTTCGCACCCATCAGCCGGAAGATGAGCTATCGCAGCGGCTGGTACACCGTCGACGGCGATCCGCAGGTGCTGTTCGCCATGGGCGTCCATGGCCAGAACCTGTTCATCGATCGTGCCAACCACATCGTGATTGCCAAATTTTCTTCCTGGTCGCAGCCGACGGACGGACGCGCCCTGTGGCTGACCCATACCGCCGTCGCAGAGATCGGAAGGTGCCTTTCGCAGGCTTGAAGCGAACGATCGGGGGTCCGAAACGGGCCAACGTTCGGGCCAATGCCAGGGAGCCTCCCGACAGATCAGCACGCGTGGCGGTGGGGTTTCGGAATGATCTCAGCTCCGAACTCTTCAAAGGCACTTTCGGGCTCGAAACGAACCTTATGTCTTAGGGGGATATTCGCAACCCTTTAGAATCCCAGCAAAATGCGAACGCCATCCGAGCGCACCATTTCAAAAAAATCTGCTTTGATATCGTTGAGCTTCCCTCCAATGACTGCGCCGCCCACCAGAAGGGGAGTGGAGGCAAGGCAGTGCAGGTGGCGCTGGACCTGAGAACGTGACAAGTTAAATCCAGCGCAGAAGAACACGACCGAGCCAAGACCGTCGGAGCGAGCAGATTTTACGCCAATTCTTGTTCGGAGCCACCGTCAGCGGTTGCAACATTGCCATTCATGCGATGGCGATGCTCATCGTAATAGGCGTGGCGCGAAAAGTCGGCGAGATGACGGCCTCACGTCGAGCTTTTCGGTTGGTCGCCGTCATGGTTGCCGCCGTATCGATACTGATGATTGCGCACTTTGCCGAGGTGCTCGTGTGGTCCTTGAGCTACGCGATCGCAGGTGCTGCGCCTGAAAATGCCGATCTCATTTACTTCGCATTCGTGAACTATACGACGCTCGGATATGGTGACATAACCCCGATGGAACGCTGGCGTCTGCTTGGGCCGATGACGGCGATGAATGGCGTGCTGATGTTTGGCTGGTCGACCGCAGTCATTTTTGAGGTGCTGCAGAAGGTTCTGATTTTGATAGAGAGCGGCACGGACATCGATCGAGATCGACGCAGATGACAAAAGGCCGGCGTTGACGCCGGCCTTTTCGATTCGAGGTTCTTTGGTTTTTAGCGCGATCAGTATCTCGCAACGACTGGGCCGGGGCCGCCGAACTTGTAGTTGAGGCGAATGGTGACCATGTCGACGTTCTGGTCGATCCGGTTGAGCGCACCGGCGAACACAGGACTGGCCACCGAGAACGAATTGTTCGCGTTGCCCATGAAGAGGTGATCGTATTCGAGGCCGACCGACCAGTTCGGGGTGAAGAGGTACTCAAACCCAACCCCGGCGCTGCCACCCCAGCGGGTCGAGTCGATCGATGCCAGACCAATCCCGGTCAACGTGCTGTTCAAGAAGAACGAGCTGCTCGTCACCGCCGCACCGCCCTTGAAATAAAGCAGGCCCGGGCCCCAAGTATAACCGATCTGACCGGTGAACAGGCCCAAGCCGTTAACCTTGGAGCCCGTCGTGATCGTCGGATCTAGAAGGCTGACGTGCGAACTGCTTAAACTGGTCCAGTCGCCCTGAGCTTCCAATCCGAAGACAGCCGGACCCATCTGCCAGCGGTAGCCGGCCTGGCCGCCGATCAAACCTCCGGACTTGGAGAGACAATTGTCGCGCGTGAAAACGCCGGCAACCGCTACGTCCCAGCAATTGTTCGCCTGTCCCCAGCCGCCGTTGCCGCCGATGTAGAACCCGGTCCAGTCATAGATCGGCGCGACCACCACCGGAGGCGGTGCCTTATAGGGTCGTGCCGGAAGGTCGGCGGCGAGAGCGGGAGCTGCCATCGTCGCGACAGCAAGGGTGCCCAGCAAGAGTTTCTTCATTATTTTTCTCCTCAACAAAACTCGATTTCGTTGAGGTCAGTTTACCCTCTATTGGTTTAATTTGCACAACGATAGCGTGTGAAATATGTCACATCGCAATTATGAAACATGACGGAAAAATGGCACCGGTGAATGGTTCCATCGCTACCGTTCGCATGCATTCGGCATCAGTTTAATAAACTCGGTTTTGAAGATGCACATGCCTCGACGCGATATCGGGCCTGGCGTGCGACTACAAGCGCACTTTGTTGTTGGAGCGCGGTGAGGGCCAACGAAGGAGAAGCGATTGGTGCACCGTCTTCAAATTCATTTCCGCTGGTAAAAATCGGAATATTCGGCGGCCTCGGGAAGAAATTCTTTGGGTTCTTCAGCGAGCCGAAACAGTCTGCCATGGTTTGCTCAAAATCCTCCGCCCCAACGATACTGCCAAGCGACACCAACAGCGCTAAATTCGCTTCCGGTGCGAGTCGTGACGCCCGTGCTGGCAGACAGTTTCAGCGAATTGTTGCGGTCGACTGGCAGCGCAAGTGTGAAGCCGACGCGGGTGTTGATCTGCTCATTGTCGCTCCTGACGCCGTTGAGCGCGGTGTGGCCCCCCGCGAAATAGAGCCCGTCCAGCGCCATCCACATGCCGGACTTGAAAGTGTAGAGGATGTGTCCCTGGACGGTATAGATCGGCGCCTGCGAGAAGGTGTTGCCGCCGAAGAAATCCTTATTGTCGCTGAAGATCAACATGCTGGGGGTAAGTTCAAACGTCCATGGACCCCACGCCTTGGAAATCCCCAGCTCAGGTTTGAATGACCAGCGATTGAACCCAAGATTGAGCAGCCTGCTGTCGTCGTATTGACCCAGCGGCGCGGAGACCTGCATGCTCACACCGACGATAAGATCTTGCTGGTAACTTGCGAAGTCCTTCGCTGAGAGCGCTGGCGCACCAAACAAATTGACCGAGACGCGAAATCGCGGGTCGCCAAAGCCGGACATCTGGCGCTCAGCCGGCTGGCCGTTTACGATGCCTTGCGCAGAAAACGACGACGTTGGTACGATCACATCGAACTTGGCGGACTGGCCGCCAAGTTCGAATGACCGGACATAGGCAAGCAACGCCGTATTGGAATTAAAATTGGCGTCGGCGATCGCCAGGTCCGGATTGAACGCCATCTTGCCCTCGGCATATAGGTAGCCCCCAATCAGGAAATTCAGGCCGGTCGGTGTGTTCGAAAACGCTCTGGGTTCGGCTTCCTGGGCTTTCACGTTTTCCGACACGAATACGACTGCGCCGATCATCACCCATAGTGAGGACCAGTTTAGAGCGGACCTTTTGCAGAAACGGTCAAGCATGATTGGACCGTTGATCCCGCCAGTTTGCGCGTCGAATGACGTTCATGAACCACCCACACGCTTCACGATACCAACATGGATCGATGGGTCACTTTATCGCTACCCCTTTCCGTGTACAGGGCTGCTCGCCGGATTGAGCCGGCCAAGCAGGGACGCGGCTGAGAATCCGACTGCCAGTGTGATGAAGACGGCCATGATGCACATTACCGTCGCACGCTCGTCTAAACCTTCAACCGACAGCAGCGGCGCCATGGCTGCGCCCACGTTACGGGTGCAGAGTCCGAGAACAAGGGTACTCTTCTTCTCATGCGAGAGGCCAAAGCCAAGGCCGTAGGCGGCGACTGCGAGCAGGCAATAGTAGAGGATCTGAGCACCGATCGCATAGCTTCCGACGGCACTCAGGAAATCACGCCAGTACAGCACCGCGACAACTCCGAGCATGATTATAATGTCAACACTCGTCACCCTCTTCACGATCGGATGGGTCTTGTCGGCGAGGTCGCTGTTGGCGAGACGGAAGCAGATTCCAATGGCGAGTGGCAATGCAATGAAAAACAGGAGCGGTTTGGCAATCGTCCACGCGTCTGCCGATAGCGTCGGCGCTACAATGGGGATCATGATCGGCAAGATAATCAGCGTACCAAGCGAAGCCAGCAGCAGATAGGCGGCAATGTCGTTCAGATCCGCGCCGGCTTTTTCCGCGAGCAGTGGCACGAATGGCGCACACGGTGCCAAACCTAGCAGGATGAGGCCGAGCGCGTAAGGTTCCGCGAGAGGCAGCACTCTTGCCAGCAAGATCGCTAACGCGGGACCGATAGCAAAGCTCCACAACAAGGCCATCGCGACGAAACGAACGTCACGGAACGCGTGAACAGCCTCTTTCAAAGCGAGTTTCAGTCCCATTTCCAGCAGGCTGCCGGCCATGAAGATTGCGATTGTGACGCCAAGCAGCTTTTCAAGGAGATCCACCATGTGTTTCCCTTTCAGCGTTCACTCGCCAGCTGTGTTTCGCTTTTGGTGCTTGATTTTTCCGTCGTGGCCGCCCAAGCCCTGGGCATCTCCGATGCGGGCGATCGCCGCATCCTCCGGATAAATGAAATTCCTCTCGATCTCGCGATCGAGCAGGTTCAGTTCCTGAACCAGCAACGCATGACGGTGTCTCGGAAGCGTCTGGATCAGGTTTTCGATCATCGCGCGCAGCCGTCTTACAACCTGCAGATTGTTCGACCCGCAGGATCGGATCTCCATGAACGCCAGATGGACGAAGTCTTCCCAGTTGGGTGTCCGGAAAACCACGCGAAGTTGTCCGGAGCCGTCCAGTATTTTGTCGGTACGCAGATGACGGCTGCCAACCATGCGCAGCATGCGGTGGAGCTGGTCGATCGCGAGAACGGCTGTGGTCGGATCGTTGATCGCCGGCGATAACGCCTTGATCGCCATGTCGACCACGATACGAAACGCAAATGTCGGATCCTGATCCAGTGTGCGTTCCGATCCGAAGGCAACCGCCGCACGCAACGTCTCCTCATCGAGCAATCGCGCGCCGCCATACAGGTTGAACAGAGGCTCGTCGGCCGCGACGAAATCGCCGACCTGAGGAACGAATTCGATGACGCCGTTTGATTGCTCGGCCGCGGCCGTTATCATTTTCAGATTGACCGCCAGAACGATGCTCGACGCCCCTCTTCGCTCGATCGTGCGATCCGGCGGACCAAGGTCGATGCTTTCGCCGCCGGCCTCGTCGGACACGAAATTTGGCGCAGGATAAACGCCTTCGATGACCGCGAGCCCGTAGCGGCCGACAAGTGCCAGAATGCTGATCGGACGCAGCAGTCGAGACGCGTAATCGATAAGAAACAGGAACGCTGCGAAGGACAGGATGCCGAACAGTGTAGCCAGCAGCATGACCAACTGATGGACTTCCTGATCCATGAAATTCTGCGCGCTCAGCGCGAACATCATGGTGAATAAGAAAAGGCCGACGGTGTACCTGACGACGTTGTTTCGCAACAGCGTCGTTGCGATAATCCGGGGCGTCATTTGTGCGCTGGCGACCTGAATAGCCACCAGCAGGGAGCCAAACGTGAAGACAACGAACGAAAGCGTCACCGTAACGAAGGATTCAAGCAATGCCTTCGCGCCCGTCACCGAGAGACCCAGGAGGCTCCAGCCAAGCCACGCATCAAGGCCATGCACCAACCGTGTGATTATCAGTTCAAGCGGGATGGCTACGAACGGCACCACCCAAAGCGATGACCTGAGATAGCCCCTCAGTCCATAACGTCGGTTCCACCTCATTCGCATTTTTCTACTCTGGATCCGATCAAGGAGATTTCCTTGTCTGCGTGACAGCGACTCTGACTGGCAGAAGCTCTCGCCTCCAGGGCCATCGCACACGCATCTTGTATTCGTCGAAAGGGTGAACGCTCGTGCGCCCGTTCAGGCGGAGATGGGTTGACCAGAGGATGCCCGCGACGATGATGACGACACCAAAAATCCCGACGCATGTGCCAACAAGATGGGCCCACCTGCTTGGGCTTGCCTCGAAGGCAGGGAGGCGCACGATGTCGGTATCCATCGTCCGATCCAGGATTTGATGGCGCGTCGTTATTCCTGCAGAGCTTGTTTCATCTTCGGACCAATAGGCTCGAATGCGTTGACATGCATCAAGGGGTACGGCTCGAGGGCCGATATTCAAAAGTCGAAGTATTTGGGTATTCGGCAGCTTTGGCGTCCCCATGGCGGATTCGACGAACCACCGGAAGGTGATGGTCTGGCTCTGGTGGTTTCCGCCTGCCCGTTGGCTGGCTGAATACCGCGCGGCCTGGCTGCCTGGCGATATCGTCGCAGGCATCACGCTTGCGGCCTACGCGATCCCGGTTTCTCTTGCCTACGCAAGCCTTGCGGGCTTGCCGCCGCAGGTTGGCATTTACGGTTACCTGTTGGGCGGCCTGGGCTACGCCCTGTTCGGATCATCGCGGCAGCTTGCCGTCGGCCCGACTTCCGCCATCTCGTTGATGATCGCCGCAACCGTGGGCGCCATGGCCGAGGGCGATGCTTTGCGCTACGCCCAGATTGCCAGCCTTACCGCCTTCACGGTGGCCGCGCTCAGCCTCATCGCGTGGCTGTTGCGATTGAGTGCGCTGGTCAAATTGATCAGCAACAGCATTCTGGTGGGGTTTAAGGCCGGCGCGGGTCTGACCATCGCTATGACTCAACTGCCTAGCCTTCTTGGCGTGAGGGGCGGCGGTCACAATTTTTTCGAGCGGGCTTTCCTGCTTGCCGGGCAACTCGGCCAGTTGCAGTACCTGGTTCTGCTTATAGGCCTCGTCGCGCTGGGGCTTATCGTGTTCGGAGAGCGCTGGCTGCCGGGGAAGCCGGTAGCCCTTGGAGTGGTCGCGCTTTCGATTGTCGCGGCGACCCTGCTGGGGCTGCCGGCGCTGGGGGTGCCGATTACGGGAGATATCCCCGCGGGCCTGCCCACCCTGTCCGGTCCAGCTCTCAGGCTCAACGATGAAGAAGGTATTGTTCCCTTGGCCGCCGGCTGTCTTTTGCTTGCCTATATCGAAGGCGTGTCTGCCGCGCGCACCTTCGCAGAAAAGCATGGATATCCGCTCGACCCGCGCCAGGAGCTTCTCGGCATTGCTGCTGCTAATCTCGCAGCCGCGTTGGCGCAGGGTTATCCGGTCGCGGGTGGATTATCGCAATCGGCAGTCAACGACAAAGCGGGCGCACGTACGCCGCTTGCGCTGGTCTTTGCTTCGGCGACGCTTGCCCTTTGCCTGCTCTTTCTGACCGGCCTACTCGAAAATTTGCCCAAGGCGGTACTGGCCGCCGTCGTGCTGACCGCGATCTATGGCTTGCTGGATTTTCCGGCCTTGTTCCGCATGTGGCGGGTAAGCCGGCTGGATTTCTTCGCCGCTGCCATTGCGCTTGTCGGCGTGCTGCTGCTCGGAATCCTGCAAGGCATCCTGCTTGCCGCGCTCGCCTCGATCTTGTTGCTGCTTGCCCGGATGTCGAGCCCGCATATTGCGTTCCTCGGTCGTGTGCCCGGTACCGACAGCTACTCGGACATGGATCGGCATCCCGAGAATGAGCCGCTGTCTGGCGTCCTTGTTTTTCGACCCGAGGCGTCGCTGATTTACGTCAACGCGGACGCCATCCTGCAAGCCGTCCTCGATCGCCTCAACGATCCCAAGACTTTCCCCATCCGGATGGTCGTATGCGATCTGTCGGCTGCGCCCTATCTCGATCTGGCCGGTTGCCGAATGCTCCATGAATTGCACGCCGAACTTGCCGCTCGCGGCGCGAGCTTGCGGATTGTCGGCGCCCACGGTGCCTCGCGCGATCTGTTGCGGGCCGACGGCGTCGAGGAAAAGGTCGGCGGATTGGATCGCACCGCCACTGTCGAGAGCGTGCTCCGCGCCGCTTTGTCATCGCCGAGCTGACGTCTTTTGTTTTGCGGAGATTTGCGGCCAGGCCTAATAGAGCTCCGGAATCCGGGTCATCTTTCGCAGCATCGCCTGGTCGTTGTAGCGGCCATTATCGGAGCGCTTCGGCAATTCGACCTTCTCCTGCCGGATGCGCTTGTAGGGTATCATGGTCAAAAGGTGCGAGATGCAATTCAGCCGGGCGCGCCGCTTGTCCTCCGAGCGGACGACGTGCCAGGGAGCGTGCTTCGAACTGGTGGCCTTGAACATCAGGTCGCGTGCCCTCGAATAGTCGAACCAGCGCCGGTAGGATTCGATATCCATGGGGCTCAATTTCCACTGCCGCAGCGGATCGTCGATCCGCGCCGTGAACCGCTTCTCCTGCTCCTCCATGCCGGCTTCCAGCCAGTACTTGATCAGGATGATACCGCCGTCGACGATGTATTTTTCGACCTCCGGGCATAGCGACAGGAAGCGCTCATGCTCTGCCTTGGTGCAGAAACCCATGACGTATTCGACCCCGGCGCGATTGTACCAGCTGCGATCGAAGATTACGATCTCGCCGGCGGCAGGAAAATATTCCATGTACCGTTGAATGAACATCTGGCTCTTCTGCCGGTCGGATGGAGCAGGGAGCGCGATGGTTCGAAACACGCGCGGGCTGACTTTATCCGTCAACGCCTTGATCGTGCCTCCCTTGCCGGCGGCGTCGCGGCCCTCAAACAGTACGATGACGCGCAGCCCTTTGCTCGTTACCCATTTCTGCAGATGGCAGAGCTCGACCTGAAGCCTGCGCAATTCCTTTTCATAAGGCTTGCGCTTCATTTTCTGACCGTCATTTGCCATCCAAGTTACCCCCGGTTTGCGGGCATGAAGTGTCGGCGAAAACGGATCGATGTCATGCCCAGCTCAGGATGATGCCGATGTCTCCGGGTACGCCTCCGGGGAAGTCGATGACCTGATACGCGATCTTGTAGCCGCGCGGCTGAAGGTAATCCATCCAGAGCTGATAGATCTCCTTTGGGATTCCCGTCAGCGTCTTTTCCCAGCCTGCTTCCATCTGGTTGATCGCCCGGCCCCGGTCCGTGCACAGTATGTTCGGGAAACGGTAAACTTGCACCTCACTGAGACCGTTCTTCACGGCTCGCTGGATCACTGTGGAAGCTTTTTTGATTTTCTCTTCTTCCGAGAGGCCGGAAGGCTTGGTGAGCTCTTCGATCAAGGCCCGCTTTTCGGCCTCGGCCGCAGCCAACAGCTTCTGATGCGCATCAGCCATTTCTGCTTCCTTTAGCGCGGCTTGCTTCTGGATTTCCTTCGCGGTCGGCAGCAATTGGTCGATTTTTGCCATGATCGAAGCTCCTCGGACGTGCGCTCTTCTAGAAAACTTCGCAAGTAGCGGAATCGTCACAAAATAGTGGCCGCGCCGCATGTGTCTGTTGAGCTAGATCAACACAATGATGCGTTGCAGCGATATAGCGAACCGGTCCCGAAAACCTCGAACAGCAGGAGCCCAACATGTCGGTTGAACGCCAGCAGGAATTGGCCCCCAAACCCTTCGGCGTTTTCGGTGCTGCCATTGAATACATGGCCGATGCAGCTCAGCGCAGCGTGTTGTTCTGGGACGTCATGCGCCAGCGTGGCGAACAATATCAGGAGCACCTGGCCGAAACGGTTCCCAACGTTCTCGACTACAAAGCCGAGCTTGTGATGGACGGCCGAAAATTAAAGCGGCCGGTGAATTACGCATTGGTACGCATTGTTCCGCCGGCCGGCGTTCAGATTAACCAGACCCGCCGCCCGTTCGTCGTGGTCGATCCCCGCGCCGGCCATGGGCCCGGCATTGGCGGGTTCAAGGCCGACAGCGAAATCGGCGTTGCCATGAAAGCGGGGCATCCCTGTTACTTCGTCGGCTTCCTGCCAGAACCGATGCCTGGTCAGACCATCGAGGATATCGCCCGCGCTGAAGCTCAATTCCTGGAGAAAGTGATTTCGCTTCATCCGCAGGCGGACGGAAAACCATGCGTGATCGGTAATTGTCAGGCCGGTTGGGCCATCATGATTTTGGGGGCGATCAGGCCGGAGCTGTTCGGGCCCATAATCCTTGCCGGTGCGCCGCTTTCATATTGGGCCGGGGTGCGCGGAAAAAATCCTATGCGCTACTCCGGCGGCTTGCTGGGCGGCAGTTGGCTGACGGCTCTGACCAGTGACTTGGGTGCAGGCAAATTTGACGGCGGTTGGCTGGTGCAGAATTTCGAAAACCAGAATCCAGCCAACACGCTGTGGACGAAACAATACAACGTCTACTCCAAGGTCGACACCGAAGCGCCGCGCTATCTCGAGTTCGAACGCTGGTGGGGCGGTCACGTCAATCTCAATGCCGAGGAAATCCAGTTCATCGTCGATGAGCTGTTCGTCGGCAATAACCTGGCGGCCGGGCGCATCAAGATGTCGGACGGAACCGCCGTCGACCTTCGCAACATCCGCACGCCGATCGTGGTGTTCTGCTCGCAGGGAGACAACATCACGCCGCCGCAGCAGGCGCTCGACTGGATCCTCGATCTCTACGACGATGTCGATGAGATCAGGTCCTTCGGGCAGACCATCGTTTACACGGTCCACGAAACCGTCGGTCATCTCGGAATTTTTGTTTCGGGCGGAGTGGCCAGGAAAGAGCATTCCGAATTCTCCAGCAATATCGACCTGATCGATATGCTGCCGCCCGGTCTCTACGAGGCTACCTTTGAACGCAAGACGGACGATACAGGCAGCCGCGACCTCGTATCGGGCGACTGGGTGATGCGCTGCGAGGCGCGGACGCTGGATGATATACGCGCGATGGGCGGCAATTCACCGGAGGATGAGCGGAGATTTGCGACCGCCGCGCGCGTTTCGGAGATCAATCTTTCACTCTATCGCGCCTTCATGCAACCGATGGTCAAGGCATTCGCCACGCCGGCGGTGGCGGACTGGTTGCAGCGTTGGCATCCGGTCCGGTTGTCCTACGAGGCTTTTACGGACAACAATCCATTGATGCCTGTGTTGGCGAAGAGTGCTGAAAAAGTCCGGGAGCAACGCAGGCCAGCGGCCAAGGATAATCCGTTTATCGTCGCGCAGGAAAAGATCTCCGATCAGATCGTCAGGTCGCTCGATGTCTGGCGGGAGACCCAGGAGAAGCTATCCGAGCAAATGTTCCTCGCCATCTATGGAATGCCGGCACTGCAGGCGGCGGTCGGAATCGAACCGGACGCGGGCCGGCCGCGGCGGCCGGGAAAATCTCCCCTGCATCGTGAACTGGTCGAAAAGCGCATCGCCGAATTGAAATCGCACATCAACGAGGGTGGTCTTCAGGAGTGCACTATCCGTGGCTTGATCTATGTGGGTGCGGCGCGGGGATACGTTGATGAACGCGGTGTCGCGGAGTTGCGTCGGGTGCGTCTCGGCGAAGGATCGAAAATGACGCTTGCACAGTTCAAGGCGATGGCGCGCGAGCAGTTCTTCCTGTTGCTGCTTGAGCCAGAAGCAACCCTTGCGGCGATTCCGAAATTGCTGCCGGCAGACGTTGCAGAACGTCGCAAAGGGCTTGCCGCCATCCGCAACGTCCTGAGCTCTGGAGGCGAAATCGCCGGCGAAGCTGCTGAACGGCTGAAAAAAGTCACCGCACTCTTCGGAGTTGATGAAGGTGTGCCTTTGGTGACAGCTGCCGAAAAGGTCCCTTTCGTACCGAACTCGGACAGGGCCAAGGCGTCATAGCCGCTGCCAGATGGATGGAGTCGAGCAATGAGCGTAGCCCCAATCGGTCCTGGTGAATCCAAGACCCAAAGCAAGTATGAGCGGCTGATTACCGCCGCAAAGCAGGTGCCGTCAGCAGTCACCCTCGTGGTGCATCCCTGTGACGAGTCTTCTTTGAGAGGTGTCTGCGAGGCCACCGCGGTTGGCATCATCAAGCCTGTACTGGTCGGCCCCGCCGGGAAGATCAAGGCCGTTGCGGCGCAATTCAATTTGGACATTTCGCATTTCGAAATCGTCGATGCTCCTCATAGCGAGGCGGCAGCCGTCAGGGCGGTCGAACTGATTCACGAAGCAAAGGGCGAACTTCTGATGAAGGGAAGCCTTCACACCGACGAGCTGATGCGGAGCGTCACCGCCAAAACGGCCGGTCTGCGTACCGATCGCCGCATCAGCCATGTGTTTGCGATCGATGTACCCGGCTACGCCGAGACTTTGTGGATTACGGACGCGGCGATCAACATCTTCCCCGACCTCGATACCAAGCGTGACATCGTGCAGAACGCGATCGATCTCTACGCGGGAATTGGCCTTGGCGTGCCGAGGGTCGGCATCCTGTCCGCGGTCGAGACGGTAACTTCCAAAATTCCCTCGACCATCGAGGCCGCGGCCTTGTGCAAGATGGCTGATCGCGGCCAGATCACAGGGGCCTTGCTCGACGGGCCGCTAGCCTTCGACAACGCCGTCGACCCGGAGGCGGCCAGGATCAAGGGAATCAAATCCGCCGTCGCAGGCCAGGCGCAGATCCTGATCGTGCCCGATCTCGAAGCCGGCAATATGCTCGCCAAGAATCTGACCTTCATGGCGAAGGCGGACTCGGCTGGCATCGTGCTCGGCGCGCGTGTTCCAATCATTCTGACCTCGCGCGCCGATTCTCTCCGGGCGCGCATGGCATCTTGCGCGATTTCGGTGCTGTATGCCAACGCCCGTCGTCGCGCAGCAACTGTCGCCGCCGCGTGAATGCCATGGATACGATTCTTGTCGTCAATGCGGGCTCCTCGAGCGTCAAATTCCAGACCTTCGAGATCGGGCAGGGCGGCGCGCTGAAGCGACAGCTCAAGGGGCAGATCGACGGGATCGGGACCCGGCCACGGCTTCGGGCGGCGGACGCAGACGGTAATGTGCCGATCGACCGCGTTTACAAGAGCGAAGAGGTCCGTGACGTGACCATGGCGCTGGCGACGGCGGGCGCATGGCTAAGGGGCGAGTTGAAGATCGACCCTATTGCGATCGGGCATCGAGTGGTGCACGGAGGGCCGGATTACGACAAAGCGGTCCGGGTCGATCAAGACGTTCTGGCGCGGCTCGAACGATACGTTTCGCTGGCGCCGCTTCATCAGCCCTATAACCTCGCGCCGATCCGGTCGATCCTTGCGAGCTACCCCGATCTGCCCCAGATTGCCTGCTTCGATACGGCCTTTCACCGCGGTCACGGGGCGCTGGCGGATTGTTACGCCATAACGCGGGAATTGCATGCCGAAGGCGTGCGGCGCTACGGCTTCCATGGCTTGTCCTATGAATATATCGCAAGCGCTCTTGCGCAGGTCGCGCCCGAAATAGCCGAAAAACGCGTGATCGTGGCACATCTTGGCAGCGGCGCCTCGATGTGCGCGCTGCAGCAGGGCAGCAGCGTTGAGAGCACGATGGGATTTACCGCCCTCGACGGAATACCGATGGGTACGCGGCCGGGCCAGCTTGATCCCGGCGTCGTGCTTTACCTGATTTCCGAAAAAGGCATGTCGGCGGGCGAGGCGCAGGATTTTCTCTACCGCGAATGCGGCTTGAAAGGTCTCTCCGGCATCAGCAACGACATGCGCGAGCTTCAGGACAATAGCGATCCGAGCGCAGCCTTTGCCGTCGACTATTTCGTTTACCGCGTGGGCCTGAACGCTGGAATGCTTGCAGCCGCGATGCAGGGTGTCGACGGCTTCGTCTTTACGGCCGGCATCGGCGAAAATTCGCCGCAGATCCGCGCGGCCATCGTCGACCGGCTTGGCTGGCTCGGCGCGTCCCTGGATGCGATCGCGAATGCCTCCAGCAAGCTCGTGATTTCAAGGCGCGACAGCCGCTTGCCCGTTTACGTGGTGCCGACCGACGAAGAGCTGATGATTGCCCGGCACACCCTCTTGCTGCTTTCGAAAAAACCAGCGAGTTCGTCAAAACAGGCGAGGGCGTCATGACGATTCCTGTTTATCCGGAAACCAAGGTCGCGCTTCAGGGCAAAAAAGGCCTGGTGGTCGGCATCGCCAACGAAAGTTCCATTGCCTGGGGCTGTGCAAGAGCGTTCCGCGCACTCGGAGCCGAGGTGGCCGTGACTTACCTGAACGAGAAAGCGAAAAGGTTCGTCGAACCGCTCGCCCGGCAGCTCGAGTCGAAAATCTTCGTGCCGCTGGACGTCATGGTTCCCGGACAAACGGAGGCCGTCTTCGAGCGGATCGGAAAGGAATGGGGACAACTCGACTTCCTGGTACACTCCATCGCCTTCTCGCCCAGGGAAGCCCTGCACGGCCGGGTAATCGATGTCGGTCGCGACGGTTTCCTCAAGACGATGGACGTCTCGTGCTGGTCGTTCATCCACATGGCCCATCTGGCTGAACCATTGATGAAGAACGGAGGGACGTTGTTCACGATGACCTATTATGGTAGCCAGATGGTGGTGGAAAATTACAACATCATGGGCGTTGCGAAGGCAGCGCTCGAGTGTGCCGTGCGGTATGTCGCCGCGGAAGTCGGGCCCAAGGGTATCCGGGTTCATGCCATTTCCCCGGGTCCGCTGGCGACGCGCGCAGCCTCCGGCATTCCCGAATTCGACGAGCTATTGGCAAAGGCGCAGGGAAAGGCGCCGACGCGAAGTCTCGTCAGCATTGACGATGTGGGAAAGGCCGTTGCTTTCCTTGCCCTGGACGGTGCGAAGCTGATGACGGGCGATACGATCTACATCGATGGCGGCTACCACATTATCGACTGAAAGGAGTCGGAAACCGACCTGCCGGGCCGCCCGGTGCGGCTAAAGTCAACGTCAAAGCCGGGGGGAACCGGGGTTCCCCGTTGATTTGAATCAACGGGGCCAACCGGAACTTTGCTACCCGTTGGCCCCAAATGGCCCGACAAACTGCCACCGGTATTCGGGAGAAGTCTTTTGACAGATTCAGCTTCAACCGCAGCTAATCCGATAGCGACACACCACCTGCCATTCTTTATCACGCCGCCGGGTGAGACCGATGTACTCTACAATATTACGCTGGTTTTCGTCGTAGCAGCCATCGTGTTTACCGGCGTCCTCTTCCTGACGATCCACTCGCTGCCGGAAAGAATGGCGCACAAGTCAAGAAAAATTCAGATGGACCTTATCGCGGTCCTTTGCCTGTTGGCTCTCCTTCTGCATCTGCATGTCTTGTGGTTAGCGGCCCTCATCCTTGCTTTCATCGACATTCCCGACTTCCTGACCCCAGTCAATCGCATCGCATCTTCGGTAGAAGCCATGGCCGGGCAGGAAGTCGCCGACAGT
>Ga0075029_100000653_pt1 | contig 19962 bp, 18 predicted proteins | sample LitLauG_LLR_2013_FD_71391 | JGI IMG/M metagenome (GOLD analysis project Ga0075029, IMG submission 71391) | Freshwater sediment microbial communities from North America - Little Laurel Run_MetaG_LLR_2013 | ecosystem: Environmental > Aquatic > Freshwater > Creek > Sediment | place: USA...
GCTTTTACTTTCGGCGGAGTGTTTTGATGCAGCAACTCGTCGCGCACTGCTCCAGGAATCAACACCTGGTCGAAGAGTTTCCCGAGGATGCCCGCGCAGTCAATCAGAACGAGGTAATGAAGCGGACCCGCATCGGCGACGACGATGCTCGTCATTTACTTGCTGATGCTCCGCAGATGCGCCAGATCGGCTGAAAATTCTTCACTTTCCCAGGCGCGGTGTGCTTGAGCAGACTTGAGAAAGGCATCTGTTTCCCAACGGTCCAAACCGAGTGCTTCACCCACTTGCGCGTGGGTGAGCTTGCCAGCGCGATAAGTTTGCGCCACGAGGGCTTCCAAAGTTTGACGCGGTAACTCGGCAGCGTTGTTTCCCAACGCCCGCACCAGATTGTCCGGCAATGAAATTTCAATCGTGGCTGACATACATTCAAATTCCTGAACAGCGACAATATAGCACAAACGCCGGCCTGCCGTCCACAGCGGGAAAACCGGACGTTGTTAGCGGTTGCCAATAAAATTTTGCAGCTTACGATTCCAGCCGAACCGAATGGGAACCGAGGCTGATACCTGTCGAACTCTGATCACACCGAAGCTGCAAGCTGCCGGTTGGGAAAACGAGCCTCATTCCATCGCTGAACAACGCACGTTTACGGATGGTCGCATCGTTGTTCACGGCAATAAAGCCACGCGCCGCCCTGGCAAGCGGGCTGATTACCTGCTTCGCTACACGCGGGACTTCCCTATCGCGGTCACCGAAGCCAAACCTGAAGACCAGCCCGCCGCGACCGGGATGCAGCAGGCAAAAGTCTACGCGGAAATCCTGAAACTTAAATTTGCCTACGCCACCAACGGCAAGGAGATCATTGAATTTGATTTCATCACCGGCATCGAGCGGATCATTGAAACTTTCCCCACGCCCGCCGAATTGTGGTCACGTCTGCGGGCGCATGAAAAGCTGACAGACGATTCCACCGCGCAGCGCATTTTGACCCCGGCCAATCTGACCTCTGGCAAAGAACCGCGCTATTACCAGCGCATCGCTATTGACCGGGCGGTGCAGGCGATTCTGCAAGGTCAAAAACGTGTGCTGCTCACGATGGCCACCGGCACGGGCAAATCCGCCACGCCTGGCGCACTACGATGAAGCCAACGACATTCGCCTTTATCACGGCAACTGCCTGGATCTCCTCGACGAAATCGCGGGCAAATATCCCGATGGAATTTTCGACATGGTCTTTGCGGACCCGCCCTATTTTTTGTCCAACGGGGGTTCGACCTGCCAGAACGGCGAGCGGGTTGACGTCCACAAAGGCGACTGGGACAAATCACGGGGGCAGCGGGCGGATTTCAAATTCACCGTCGCGTGGCTGCGCCGCTGCCGGCGCGTCTTGAACCCCGGCGGCACGCTTTGGGTCTCGGGCACGCATCACAGCATCCACGTTGTGGGCTACGTGCTCCAAAAGCTGGGGTTCAGGATCCTCAACGACATCGTTTGGGAAAAGCCCAACCCGGCGCCCAACCTGGCCTGCCGCCAGTTCACGCATTCAATTGAAACGCTCCTCTGGGCGGCTCGCGACGAAGACGCCGGGCATGTCTTCAATTACGATTTAATGCGGCGGATCAACCGGGGTTCACAAATGCAGTCCGTCTGGCGAATGAACGCGCCGGCCGCGGAGGAGAAAGTTTTTGGTGCGCACCCTACCCAGAAACCAGTGGCCCTGCTCACCCGCTGTTTGCTGGCGGCCACCTGTGAGGGCGATTTGGTGTTCGATCCCTTTCTGGGTAGCGGCACGACGGCGGTCGCCTGTCTGCGCCACCGCCGGAGGTTCGTTGGGGTTGATGCGAGCGCGTCGTATGTCGCGCTGGCATTGAATCGAAGCCGGGCCGAGTGTGAACAGGCCGCCGACCTTTTCGCGCCCCAAACGGCAAGAAAATCGTCGGCGGATTCCTTGAGGCAAGGGCTCGTGGTGACAGCGTGAACTTGGAGTGTGTCCACATTTGTGCCTGAAATCAGAACGCTAGAAACCACACGATTCCAACACAAAACCGGCTTCAGCTTGTTCACATTGGATCACAGGTTCTCGATTATCGAATGGATTCAACTTTTCCGCTGGTCGGATGCCGACCATCTCCTTGCATTTTTTAGTAAATGTTTTCTTCGTTTCTTACAGTTGCAGCGTCAACTGAAATCAGCGAGCCACTCCAAAAGTCCTGCGGCCGCTGGCACTTTTTATTTTGACGCCAGAGCAAATCTGAGCGTGAACAGGCCGCCAACCTATTTGCACCCCGAGCCTTAAGGCCGTTGCCGGTAGATTCTTTGATGCAAGGTTTGGCTGTGACAACTTTAACTTCAGAGTATGATTTGCGACAAGGCGCCCGCCTGGGTTCTGCAAAGAGGCCGGCTCCTACACACCAGAAAATCTACGCTTATCTGAACAGCAGCTGCAAATTTGTTCTTCGTAGCTATTGAAATTTTTCGCAACTTCCTCGCACAGGCGAAAATTTTCATATTTTTTGACCCCCGCTTCTACCTGAATTAAACCTAATTTCAGACTGTTGTCAGTCCGTGGTGCGCAATCAGAGCCGGGTGTTTGTGCCCGAGCGTCGACATTACTGGATTGTTAGCCATTATTGAAGAAACCTTTTACACCGATCAAACATGCAACCAAATTTAAATGGCGAGGCCCGGAAGAACTCAATCACGACGCCCATGGTTAGGAAGCAACGCGCTATCACGTTTGAGGTGAACCAGGAAATCATTGCCGCCGAGGTAAATCCGACCATCAAAGATTCTTACTGGAGACGCAGCATTGCACCCGAGCCGATGCGTCGAAAGCGCAATCAGATGGACCATGGATTAATTGCCTCCAGCGCGTTCAAGCAGCGCATCGCACTAATAATTAACACCTTGTGAATTTTCGCAATTTCCAATTTTTTGTTGACAAAAGTAAACCGCCTGAGAGGATGCTCTCAGGAAGTTTTGGATTCGCATTGCAATTAATTTGTCACGTCGGCGTTGTTCCTACGGTCATGAGTCGTAAGAGAAATATTTTATGTGCATTTATTTCATTTGCTTTTCGCTTTCATTCCGAAGCTTTTGGAATCACGCATCCAGCCGCCAGCAATGGTGGAATCATTCCGCACTTCCTAACCCCCTAGAATCCTATGCTTATTAATTCGCATCTCTTCCAGTTTCGTTTAACTGTTTCCCCAATCGCGAGCTTGCGTAGAATCAAAGGCCGAAGCAGCTTGCTCCTGGTTTGTTGGGCTGTTGTTCTGGGCTATGCACTGCCCGTTCTAGCCCAGCCTTTCAGCATCAGTTCAGCAAGACTAACAAATGGCGCCATCCAAATCACTTATCCCAGCAGGTCAGATTCGTATTACTGGTTGAATTTTAGTCCGACCTTGACGGTCCCATCACAGCCTGTAGTCCCGTTTTTGGGGATTAACGGAAGTCAAGCATTCCAATATCCAGTGAACCGCAGTAACGGGTTTTTCCGTGTGCAGCAGCTACCTTTGAACAGTGCGAACAGCCTGCTTGGAGATGGCATCCCGGATGGCTGGAAATTATTGCATGGACTGAATCCTTTGGGCCCGAGTGTTGCCAACCTGCCTCCCTGGGGGACGACCAATACCTGGCGGCAGCTTTATTCGAATGATGTTCAGTATGCCAATTTGCCAGTCGCCTATTTCCCGCAGACTCAAGCGACCGTAATTGCAGGTTCTTCGAATGTTTCCGTTCAAGTATATTTTTCCAAACCTTACAACGGCCTGCTTCGATATCAGTTGAGCGGAACGGCCGCTCCGACAACGGGCTCCACGGTGAATGATTACACACCGCCTAGTGGTCTGGTCAACGTCGTGAATGCCACGAACGCCAATATTCTCATCAATCTTGTTCCTCATCCGGCGGTCGAAATTGCGAAAACCATACTGATTTCACTGTCAACATCAAATCCACCCGCATCAACGCTCAATAGCAACAACTACAATCGATTTTATACGCTAGGTACGAATGCAAGTGTTTGTCAGGTCCAAATTGCGCAAAGCACGTTGGGCATATTTTCGGGAGTGCTAACTTTCTCGGTGATACAGCTACCGATTCGAATTAGGCCCATTTTAGGAACGCCTGCGGTTACAAACGGATTTTTAGTCCCGGCGCAGCCTGTGAAAATGGCTCTGCGTCCGGTTAGCGGAGGCAATGTCGGGTATTTTGACGTGACTGGCAGCGCTCTGTTTGCAGGCACTTTCTCTGTGCCGGTAAACGCAAATACGAACGGCTTTCAATTTACTTCCAGCTACATGCAACAGTATACCAATACTTTCCTTGGTCGCACCCTCACAATGACACTCGCGTTCGGCGCGACTCAAACGCCGGATAACAGTTCCTACGCTACTCCGGTAACCCTCACATTAAATGGATTGACTGCTTCAGGATTGCCGTACGTTGCCAATGGACTTCTTAACCTGACGCGGGTCCAGTAAGTCCTCAATATTATGAAAAATCGCATTGCCTCACTTCTTATACTGTTAGGCTTGGAATTCTTTGTGAACCAACTGAATGGGGAGGTGTTTCTTGAATCGTCATGGCAGAACCCGGTGACAAATCCGAGTGTGGCCATTTGGGGCGGTGGAAACGAGTCCTCCGGCCTCACAAATGATTCGCCCCATTCCAGCAATGGGATTTGCCTCGCTGAATCGGCCATAGGACAAATCACGCCGCAGACGCTCGGCTATCCTGGCGCGGCCGCAGACCTATTGACTGTGGCTAATAACGCCATATCCAATGCCAGCCCGTATCGTTATACCTCCGGCATCTTCGGAACTGTGAGCAATCCAGCCGTGGCGCTTATCCTTGTCTATCCCGGCGGATTTAATCCCTCGACCGGACAAGTATATGGTTCGGGTCTTGCCAACACCTACATCTCTTCCCTGGTGGATCAGGCTGATTACGCATTAAGAGCCACACTGCGTGTTGACCCTGCCAATGTCGCCGCGGCACAGAAGCTGGTTTTGCTTTTTGAGGACCGGTCATTTCCCTCTGAGTTTTGCGGTTCCGAAGCTTACACCTATTCTGCCAAAGGTCGGCTCCTTGGGCAAAATGCCGCCCTTCAACAGATCCCGGCTTTGGCTTTGTCCAGCAGTTATTTTAAGCAGTCCTGCGATGCGTTTAGCCAGATGATGGGAAATCCCTTTGACGCCGCGCTGGTGGAAGGGCAAAACCCATTGTTGTCCTCGGCGGTAAGCAATCAAGTACAGCAGGTCATTGATGATTACGCGCGAGTGCTCGCGGATTACGCTTCCGCCTCCTTTGCCTACCTGTATTTGACAAACCTTTCCAATTTCGTTGACCCGGCACAGAATCAACCCTTGCCCCAAGCGCTGTTGCAGCAAATTGATTCGACGGCCAATGAGATTCAGTTGAGGTTGTTGCTGGCCTCACCGTTTCAGGGAATGCCGGTTTACACCTTCAGCGAAGTCGGACGGGCGCAAGGGTATTTGCAGCAGCTCAATCGCCTTCACGACTCGATTGCCCAAGGTCGAATAACGTTTATTGCCAACGCTGCTTCACCGGGCAACAATGTTATCGCTCAATTCGGAGAATACAATTCATGGTACGTGCCCATCTTCTCAGGATTGCTGACCTCGGACAGAAACAATTTCACCACTGCCTTTAACCAGGCCCAGACCTATGTCACCGCCTGTGCGCCGCTGGAGGCAGGTGAGCTTTCGGACATCAATCAGGTTCTCCAAGGGCAGTACAACTACCAAACTGATCAGAACAATCTGCAAGGCCAGTATTATAGCCAGATAGAGGCGTTATGCGGATATTTTTACGATGATCAAAACAACCCATTTCCAGACGTGCTCTTCGCTGCATTGCCACCAGGCACCCGCGAAAGCGTCGGGGAGACCAATATAAACAATTATTTCTTGGGCGCAAATGGGGCCATTTATCAGCAATGGCAGGTATACCAGCAGGCTCAAACCTCTTTCCAACTGGCCGTTCAGAACCTGACCAACACTTATGCGCAGATGATCCAAAAACAACTGACCGCGATTGCGATAGCAAGCAACTATCAAGCCTATGCGGGCCTCATCCTGACCAATGGACAAACCTTGGCCGCCTATGAGGTTCAAAAAGGCGAGGTGCTGGCTAACCAATCTCTTCAAGTTGCCCAAATCCAGGCAGAAAGCGCCATTACAGAGGGTGAAACCTCGGGGTTTTTGGGAGGAGTTGGTGCTGTAATTGATATTGTTAGTTCAGATCCTCATACTGGTTTTTCAAGTCTCGGGAACTCCCTTGCTGCGATTGCCAATGGCTATGAAGCGGCGGCAGCCTATTTGCAAATTGGCCAGGTGCAGGCCCAGGCAGATCGGCAGCTTGCCACCATCAACTCGCAGGAACAGCAGTTAAACGCTGCCGAATCTGCCGCGGCACAGTATCTGCAAGCCGACAATACGATGATTCAGTTGTCTCAGGACCTGAACACCCTAAGACTTGAAGCGAAGAGCCAGGCCATCCAAATTGATTTGGCCGCTCAACAAATAGACCAGGAGCGCACCAAGCTTTCGACCATGTTAGCCCAGGTGGCCTATTTGCTAAGGCAATATTCGCGGTCCCTGAATCTGTTGGTTCAGAATCCACAACTCAGCCAGGACTTGATCATTGTACGAGATAACGTGATTCAACAGGCCGAAGATACTTTTGTGCTCGCCCAACAATGGTGCTTTTTGGCGGCGCAATCGTTTTATTATGCCGACAATTGTCCCGATGCCTTAAGTTATGGATTTGTCAAAAGCGTTCTTTCAGCACAAAACTGTAGCCAGTTGCAAACCGTGCTCAATAACATGCAAAATGCCTACCTGCAGGTCGGGTCTTCTGGATGTCAGAATTCACTGCAAACTCGACTGGTGCATTTGTCTCTGCGCAACGACGTATTTCAAGCAAACAGAACCAGCGGCCAAGGCACAAACACTCAATACTTTCTATACGAGCCGGTTCTCACCAATGGAATACCTGCCACAAATGCAGCGGCGAGCGATGCCGCGTGGGCGGCGTTTCTTACGCAAAGCGTCATCACAAATGGTAGCCTCCAGCGGGTCTTGAATCTCGATTTCGCCACCTCCCTGACCTGGCAGCATGTCAATGGACTCCAGCGCAATCCATTTTTCACCTGTGATGACTTTGGTGCCATAATTTCGCCGACGCCGTTCAACAACGGCGCATTGGCGCTTTACGGCATTCAAGTGAGTTTTACCACCAAGGGTTCTTTTTCTTTCGCTAATGGGGCTGGTCAAGGTTTTCAGATAAGGCTTGGTCAGTTGGGAACCAGTTCATTGCGGAGTCTTGGATATGGTTGTCCAAGCACGACATTCCGCTATTTCAATTTCGGCGTGTTTCCTGTGGGCATCACGGCCGGCGCAAATAACCTCAATGCTTTTCCCGGCTCTGCTTCCGCAAATACATTTGCTTACCGGAGTCCGGCGAATGATCATTGGCGACTATCGGTCAATGAAGGTGACGATGGGGGAAATGGCAATAATGCCTCCCTGCTGAACCAGCTTGATCACATCCAAGACATCGAGCTTCAGTTTGTCGTTCTGAGCTATATCGATCCCTGTGCGTACCTGAATTGCACCCAATAAATATGCTAAAGCACCTATTATCGATAGCACTATGGTTATGCATTGTCAGCTTGTTCCGTTCGCCCGGCGCAATTGCCCAATCTGTTCCTTCAATGATAAATTACCAAGGCCGCTTGACTGATCAGACTGGTGCCGGTGCTGCGGCGGGCACTTACGTTGTCCAGTTTCGGCTTTGGGATTCTCCGACGGCAACGGCCACCAACGACTTGGTTTGGGCACAGCAACAAACGGTGACTGTCCAGGCCAATGGTGGTTTCAGTACAATCCTCGGCTCAAGCAGCGGTTCTCAAGTTTCCGGGGCAACGCCACAGGTAAACGATCTGTCCCTGGCATTTGGCCAAACAAACCGTTACATCGGGGTCACCGTTACTTCAAGCAACGGAGTAGCGATCCCGGCTCCCAGCGAGATTCTGCCACGCCAGCAAATGATGACCTCGCCTTACGCGTTTGTGGCGGCAACTGCTCTTAACGTCATCAACGGTATACCGCCTGGTACCGTATTACCTTTTGCTGGGAGCGCTGCGCCGACAGGCTTTCTACTATGTGATGGTTCAGCGTACAATGGCACCAATTATCCTGGCCTTTATGCCGCCATCGGCACAACTTGGGGAACCGGCACTGGGGTCGGCAGTAGCTTCAACGTTCCAGATTTTCGGTCACGTTTTCTTCTTGGAGCCGGCCAAGGAATTGGTCTAACACAGCGCTCAATTGCCGGCAAGGGCGGTGAAGAAACACACCAGCTTAGTCTTGCAGAAATACCAGCACACACTCATACCTACGCCGTTGCCAATCAAGGATATAGCGATAGCCATGACAATCCTAATTGGGCGTCATCTGGGCATTACTCGGTGACTGGAAACCCAAACACGAGCTCAGCGGGTGGCAGCCAACCGCATAATATAATGCCCCCTTTCGCAGTTGTGAATTACATCATCAAGTATTGAATCGTGAAACTACTGCTCACATTGTGCATTACCGCTGAGATGTGTCTTTCAGTTCTGGCTCAATCAGTTCCCAGTCTAGTCAATTACCAAGGCCGATTGACCGACCAGACCGGATCGGCATTGGCACCAGCAGCGTACGGGATTCAATTCCGATTGTGGGATTCTCCGACGGGTACAAATGGCGCAGGTTTGGTGTGGGCGCAACAGCAAATTGTTACGGTGCAATCAAATGGTGTGTTTAATGTGATACTGGGTTCGGTGGGTGGTAGTACAATCGTCGGGGTCACGTCGCAGGTAAATGATTTATCGTTAGCTTTTGGCTTATCTAACAGGTTCATCGCAGTCACGGTCGTATCGAGCAACGGCGCTGCGATTTCCTCGCTTGGTGAGATTCTACCAAGACAGCAGTTGTTGACCACTCCGTATTCGTTTACATCTGGTCAAGCGGCTTCTGCAGTAGTAGCTACACATGCTTTAGATGGAATCCCCGTTGGCACTATTCTGCCTTTCGGAGGAACTGCAGCCCCGCCCGGATTTCTTCTTTGTGACGGCTCTGCTTACAGCAGCGTGAACTATTCAAATTTATTTTCTGCCATTGGCACGATTTGGGGAAGTGGTAGCGGCGGCGGCAATAACTTCAATGTGCCTGATTTTCGAGGGCGGACTTTGATTGGATCGGGCGTAGGCGGCGTGGATATAAATGGCGTGCCACTAACCGCACGCGCTGTCAACCAAAAAGGAGGAGAGGAGATGCACAAACTTACTATCTTAGAAATGCCTTCTCATGCACATAACTACTCCGGTGCGTATGGAACTGGAACAACCGGTCGAGGGCCAGACGGGGCGTCGTCAAGCACAGCTACCAGCTCAACCGGGGGAGACCAGCCACACAATACTATGCCACCGTTTGCGGTTGTGAGCTACATCATCAAATATTGAGAAGCTATGAAACCACTTATTTTGTTGCTTTTTGTGGTGTTCCTAGCAATCAGCTGCGGTGCCTCAGCACAAGGAATTCCGCCACTTGTTAACTATCAGGGACGGCTCACTGACCAGACAGGTGCGCCCCTTTCATCGGGCATTTATAGTATTCAGTTTCGCCTGTGGGATTCCACTACAGCGACCAACAGCAGTGATTTGATTTGGGCACAACAACAAACCCTCGCTGTTCAAACCAACGGTGTCTTCAGTGTCATTCTTGGTTCGCCAGGCGGAAGTTCGATTCCGGGGACCACACCGGCGGTCAACAACCTTGCGTATGCCTTCACTGGGAGCAATTGTTTTCTCGGCGTCACGGTAACCGTTAGTAATGGGGTTGGATTTTCAGGCGCTTCAGAAATCCTGCCGAGACAACAATTGTTGAGCGTGCCGTTTGCGTTCCAAGCACAGCAGGCTTTTCAGGCACAGGTCGCTTCTTTGCTAGTGTCAAATCTCGCCAATGCACTCTGTCCGCCAGGGACAGTTGTGGCTTACATGGGAACGAGTGCTCCTCCGGGTTGGTTGCTTTGTGATGGCTCTTTGGTGAACCGGACGACTTATTCTTCCTTGTTTGCGGTGATGGGTACAGCTTCTGGCAGTGGTGATGGCGCAACGACGTTTAATTTGCCAGACATGCGCGGTGTTTTTTTGCGTGGCGTAAATGGATCAAGAAGCGACGCTTTCGCCGATCCTGATGATGTCGCATTTCGAATTAATGTTTCCCCGGGTGGAAACACGGGCAATGCCGTTGGTAGTTATCAGGCAGATATGTTTGCAAGCCACAACCATTCATACTGGGAACCGGCAGCGAATGTTGTTAACGCCATTCCAAACATCAATGGGACCAATCCTGGAGCTGAGGCCTCTCAAACAGGAAGCACTGGCGGCAATGAAACCCGCCCGAAAAATATATATGTCAACTACATCATTAAATACTAATAGACTGTGAAAAGTTTATTTTTTGCGATTTCAACCTGCTTTTTAGTTTCTGCCTTGAGTACTTCGGCTCAATCGGTGCCTCCACTTATCAACTATCAAGGCCGCCTGACGGACCAGAGCGGAGCGCCCCTTACAGCGGGACTATATGGTATTCAATTTCGCCTTTGGGACAGTCCGCTCGCCACCGGGACGAACGACCTAATTTGGGGTCAGCAGTATGCGAATCTTGCCGTTCAAGCGAATGGCGTCTTCAGCGTCATCCTCGGCTCGCCGGGCGGAACTTCGATTCCGGGAACGGTTCCGGCGGTTAACAACCTCGCGTATGCGTTTGCCTCAAGCAATGTATTCCTCGGAGTTACGGTTACGGTCAGCAACGGCGTTGCCCTCACCAGCCCGTCTGAAATTCTGCCGAGACAACAACTTTTGAGCGTGCCGTATGCCTTCTCAGCAGTGAATGCCAGCACCGCGTTAAGCGCTAATTCGGCAACGCTGGCGGCGTCGGTGCTTCCCGGTTCAATTGTCAACGCATCGCTGGCGGGCGGAATTATTACCTTGACGAACTTGGCTCCGCGGCAAATCGGAACGAATGTTTCAATTGGAGGAATCGCCATCAGTTCGAAGTCGCCGAATGGGGTCGTTGGCCTAGGACCTGTCCCCAATATGGTGGTTTCCTTGGTGACAAGTGGAAGACCGGTTTTGGTTTTTGTTACGGCGGCGGACGCAACCGCGTCATGTCAGTTGTGGACTGACCAGCAAAATCTTGGTGGGGGAAACGCAATCGCATTTCAACGCGACGGCACAAGTGTCGGAATATACGCATGGGCTTTACAAGGCAATATTAATGCGTTTTCCCTTCCCGGATCATCCCTGATATTTTTGGATACTCCACCTGCCGGATCACATACGTACAGCCTGCTTGCGACACAGGGTTATGATTTTTCACTTTTTAATGCCAAACTTGTGGCCTTCGAACTGTAAAGGCCATTCTTTTTGCTTCATGAAGATTGGATGTTTGCCCGTTACTGTTTTTTTGGTGGCGATTTCTTGGTCAGCTTTGTCACAGTCTGTTGCTCCGCTAATCAACTATCAAGGCCGCCTTACAGACCAGAACGGCGCGACGCTGGTGGGTGGTGTTTACGGCATTCAATTCCGCATTTGGGATTCGCCAACCGCCTTTAACGCCAGCGACCTGATTTGGGGACAACAATATGCAAATCTCGTTGTGCAATCCAATGGGGTTTTCAGTGTGATCCTCGGCTCCCCGGGAGGCAGTGCGATAGCTGGAACCAGCCCGGCGGTTAACAGTCTTGCGTATGCTTTTGGTTCAAGCAATGTCTTCCTTGGTGTTACCATTGCAGTCAGCAACGGCGTTGCCCTCACCAGCCCGTCTGAAATTCTGCCGCGACAACAATTGTTAAGTGTTCCATTCGCCTTTACCGCGGCGAATGCCGGAACAGCGGCAAGTGCGGCAGTGGCCTCCACGGTATTGCCGGGTTCCATCACGACTGCTTCTTTGGCGACCAACTCAGTCACCTTGACCAATCTGGCCCCTCGCGTGGTTGGGAGCAGTGTTTCCCTCGGTGGATTTGCCATCAGTGCTAGTTCGGGAAATTATTTTACTGCCGCGACTGGTGATGTTCCAAATCTTGCAGTAACAATCACCACCTCTGGAAGACCCGTGTTCGTTGGGCTTATACCGGATGGGAGTGCAAATCTTGGTTCCATTGTCTGCACGCGACAGAATGCATCAACTGATCTTGTGGCTGCGTTTATTAGGGATTCGAACTTGATCTCATACCATTATCAAGCTAATCAGGTGCAAGGTGGACAGACTGACTATTTTGATTTGCCGCCAGGCTGTTATTACTATTTGGATTCGGCCCCCCCGGGTGTGCATACCTATACTTTCAGACTCTTTGCGGGTAATTCATCATACCAAATTTCTTATGTTTAGCTTGTTGCTTACGAACTATGAATTGCAATTTATTAAACCATGCGACATTCTATTATTGTGCTCCTTAGAGCTTGTTTAGTGGCCATTTCGACAACCGTTCTGGCTCAATCCGTCCCACCGCTCGTCAATTACCAGGGCCGGCTGACGGACCAGACCGGCGCACCACTGACAGCGGGAGTTTACGGCATCCAGTTTCGGCTGTGGGACAGCGCGCTCGCTGCTGGAACCAACGACCTGATTTGGGGCCAACAATACGCAAATCTCGCCGTGCAATCGAACGGCGTCTTCAACGTCATAATTGGCTCGCCGGGAGGGACTTCGATCCCAGGCACCGCGCCCGCCGTAAACAACCTCGCGTATGCTTTTGCCTCAAGCAATGTATTCCTCGGAGTTACGGTTACGGTCAGCAACGGCGTTGCCCTCACCAGCCCGTCTGAAATTCTGCCGAGACAACAACTTTTAAGTGTTCCTTTCGCTTTTACAGCCAACTTGGCTCTAAACGCCGTAAACGCCAGCAATGCCGTCATAGCGTCAATTGCTGCGTCCGTGGTAAATGGAAGTGTTGGGTTAACCAACCTCGCGCCGCGATTAGTAATAACGAACTCCACTCCTCTACTTCCCGCGCCAATAGGGAGCATTGTCGTCAGCGGCAGCTCTGGGAATTTTCAGGCCGCAAGTTCTGCAGTTGTAAGTAATTTGAACCTTACGATTACTACATCTGGCAGACCTGTCTTTGTCGGTTTGATATCCGACGCTCAAACCTCAAATAATTCCTATATCGGACTTTATGCGAACAATGGAGTTGGATCAGTTTTATTTCAAATAAATCGCAATGGTGTCCAAGTTGGAATTTACAATTTGACTTCCTTTAATATTATTGCCGTACCAAGCAGTTCGCTATATGCAGTTGATTTGCCTCCAGGGCCCGGAACCTATACGTACAGCGTGTCAATTCTAAACCCAAATCCTCTGGCGTATTTATACCAGAGCAAATTGATTGCATATGAATTCTGAGCGTCTTCGCTTTGTTAGCTGCTGTACTTTGAAAAACAATAGTAATACATTATGAGACCTTTTGCTTTGCTTCTTACAGCATCTTTAGGAATGATCATTATCGAAATCTCAGGTCAATCGGTGCCTCCACTCATCAACTATCAGGGCCGGCTGACGGACCAGAGCGGAGCGCCCCTCACAGCGGGTCTATATGGAATTCAGTTTCGGCTGTGGGACAGTCCACTCGCATCGGGCACGAACGACCTGATTTGGGGCCAGCAATTTAGCAATCTTGCCGTACAATCCAATGGCGTATTCAGCGTCATTCTCGGTTCACCGGGCGGAAGTGCGATCCAGGGGGCGACACCGGCGGTCAACAATCTTGCCTACGCGTTTGCCTCTAGCAACGTATTTCTTGGTGTTACAGTCACGGTTAGCAATGGAGCGGCTGTTGTCAGTCCGTCTGAAATTTTACCGAGGCAGCAACTTTTAAGCGTGCCCTTCGCCCTTAGCGCGGCCACCGCCGGGAGCGCCATAAACGCTAGCAATGCCACTATTGCCGCCATGGTTGTCCCCGGCTCGATCAGTAGTCAATCCTTGGCAATTGGGGCAGTGACTTTGACGAATCTTGCCACTCGTATAATCGGACCAAGCGTGGGTGTTGGCGGGATCGGGCTTAGCCCTTCTTGCGGAAGTGATAACGTCCTCGCATTGTCCTTGAATCTCACAACTAGCGGCCGGCCGGTTTTCGTGAGTCTGATTCCCGATTCCACGGTTAATCAGTCCTATATCGGGGTGCAGTGCAATGCTGGACAGACAATAGGTTACGTAAATATTCTTAGGGATGGAAGTATTATTGCCACCAGTATGCTTTTGTGTAACGCCAACGCGGTCTCAACGCCGCCAGCCGTCGCCACGACCATAGACTTTGCTCCACCAGGACCGCACAGTTACTCAGTTACGATAGTCCCGCTCGCAGGCAGCGCTAACAACAAAATGTATGTTTACTATTCCAAATTAGTAGCCTTTGAGTTTTAGACACTTTAGCTAAAGGTTCAGTGTATTAAAAATGTGTAATAACGAGTCAATAATCTATTCTTAGGCCGTGTGTGAACTACATCACAAACTATGAAACATCTCCTTCTGCCGTTGTTAGCCTGGTTGGCACTTGGCGCATTGATAGGTTCGGCTCAATCGGTGCCACCGCTCATCAATTATCAGGGCCGGCTGACGGACCAGGCCGGTGCGCCGCTGCCGGCGGGTCTTTATGGAATTCAGTTTCGTTTGTGGGACAGTCCGCTGGCATCGGGCACGAACGACCTGATTTGGGGCCAACAATATGCAAGTCTCGCCGTTCAATCCAACGGCGTCTTCAACGTCATCCTCGGATCGCCTGGAGGCTCTGCCATTCCCAACGCCACCCCGGCGGTGAACAACCTCGCGTATGCCTTCAACGGAACGAACTGTTTCTTGGGTGTGACGGTTATTTCTTCAAATGGAGTGGCTATTCCAGCGCCCGGCGAGATTCTGCCCCGGCAGCAATTATTGAGCGTTCCGTTTGCTATCGTCGCCAGCCGGGCCGAGACGGCTAATTTTGCTACAAACGCCATGCTCGCAAGCAGTGCCGTTACCGCCCAACTGGCAACGAATCTCGCCCCTGGCATTGTGGCGCTTACGAATTTGGCGCCGCGTGCAACCAGCAACCCTGCTGGTGTCGGAGACGTCGCTGTCGGCTCAACGACTAGCTTTAATGCCGGTGGCCCGAACGAGGCCATCTCTAGTTCACAAATTACGATTACAACCACTGGTCGCCCGCTTTTGATTCTTCTTATTTCTGGAGGCGCCAACCCTTGCTACTTGTACGCTGGTAACAATGGGGATCTGGCTGTCCAGCGCGACGATGGTGTTATCATCGGACATTACTCCTTTTCTCAAACAACCGGTCCAATTGCGGTGCCTGGGTCGCTTGTGTTTCTCGATACTCCCGCCCCCGGAACTCACTCGTATTGGGTGTACGTCGCGACGGCTCTGGGGCAGCTGCTCTATGCAAAGCTAGTGGCCTTTGAACTGTAAGATCCAATATTCTAATAAATAATGAAAGCTGTATCCTTGTTCCTTTGCACCTGTCTGGTTGCCATTTCGACAACTGCTCTGGCTCAATCGGTGCCACCGCTCATCAATTATCAGGGCCGCCTAACCGATCAGACGGGTGCGCCGCTGACAGCGGGGGTTTACGGCATTCAATTCCGCATTTGGGATTCACCAACCGCCACAAACGCCAGCGACCTAATTTGGGGGCAACAGTATGGAAATCTCGCTGTTCAATCAAATGGAGTCTTCAGTGTCATCCTTGGCTCGCCGGGCGGAAGTGCGATACCTGGAACCAGCCCGGCGGTTAACAGTCTTGCGTATGCTTTTGGTTCAAGCAATGTCTTCCTTGGTGTTACCATTGCAGTCAGCAACGGCGTTGCCCTCAACAGCCCGTCAGAGATTCAGCCCCGACAGCTACTTTTAAGTGTCCCCTTTGCTTTTACCGCGGCGAATGCCGGAACAGCGGCAAGTGCGGCAGTGGCCGCCACGGTCTTGCCCGGCTCGATCACAACTACTTCTTTGGCGACTAACTCAGTCACCTTGACCAATCTGGCCCCTCGCGTGGTTGGAACAAATGTTCCTCTTGGAGGATTTGCTATAAGTTCTAGTTCTGGTAATTATATCACCTCTTCCCTTGGAGATGTTCCGAATCTTACTGTGACCATCACCACTTCAGGAAGACCCGTTTTCATCGGGCTTATATCGGATGGCAATCTTAATTCCTCTTATGTTTTAAGTACCCGAGCGGCAGGTGAAACTGATGTTGCTACCGGTTTCACTAGGGATGCAAATGTTATTTCCTCACAGTATCAACGCCTAGATGCCAGCAGTTCGACATCTGATGATTTATTTTTGCCGCCCAGCTCCAACCACCATATTGATATAGCTCCACCCGGTGTCCATACTTACACATTCAGAATTCTGGCGGGTAATTCTTCGTTCCAAGTTGTTAATGTAAGACTTGTTGCATACGAATTATGAGGCAAACCTCACTTTGGATCATGAAATATTGGGTACAAAGCTGAAGTGTTTTTGCATGACTTAATTTATGCGTTGCTGGCTTTTATCGGTTGCTTTGATTGCAATCACTGCTATTGCAGCGGCTGATCAGTCTGGCGTCTCACCCCAAGCCATTTCGCTGCCCACCGGACCTGGCTCGATGGAGGGCTTGGGCGAGAAATTCCAGCCGCAAATCAATACGGGGAATTTCACCTACCAAATCCCGCTGAAACTGCCGCCAATACGCGGTGGAGCACCATCACTGGCGCTGGAGTATAATCCTGGCGACGAGAATGGCCCGCTCGGCCTCGGCTGGGCTTTGCGGATTCCGTGTATTCAACGTCAAACGGACAAGGGATTGCCGCAATACATCTCAAGTGATTTGTTCTGTGATGAAAATGCCGAGGAATTGGTTCATCTGGCCGATGGTTCTTATCGTCAAAAAATCGAGGGGCTGTTCATTCGCTACCAGCAAACCAACAATGGCGGCTGGGTGGGAAACCTGCCCAGCGGAACTATTCTGAGGTTTGGCTCGACGAATCAGTCGCGCTTGGACTGGGCCGGTCAAGGCACCTTTCGCTGGATGATTGATTCGTCGCAAGATCCCAACGGCAATCGGGTCCAGTATGGTTACATTCAGGATGGACAGCAAATTTACCCCAGCCAGATCGTTTATGGGCTGCACGCATCACAGGACAGCGCCACCTTTACGGTGGACTTTTCCTATTCCAGCCGGCCTGACCCCTTCGTGGATTGCCGTCCTCGATTCGCCTGCACGAACCGGCTGCAGCTCAACTCAATCACGGTGTTTTCTGGCTCACGCCGCATTCGCCAGTGGCAATTCGGCTACAACACCAACGCCAGCGTTCTGCTCTTGAGTTCCGTCACCGAGTTTGGCGATGATCGCAGCCTCACCAACTCCAGCGCCCAGGTCAATGTGGATTATCTGCCACCCACGCAATTTGGTTACACCCCTTTCGCCTTCACCAATCAACCGGCGGTGCAAATGATTCGTTTCGACTCGCAGGAGCAAAACTTTTCTTTCGATGGTGAAGGAGGCGGCAGCCGGGCGGAACTGGTGGACATCAATCACGACGGTCTCCCGGACATTTTAATCAGCAACAATGGTCAATGGCGCTCGCTGGTCAATCCCGGCCCGGTGACCAATACCTGGCCGCTCTCAAACCTGATTACGAATCCGCCGCCCGTCACCGGTGTCATGCTTGGCCAAGCCGGTGTCCGACTTGTGGACCTGAACGGCGACGGCAAGGCGAAGCTCATGATAGCGCGAGACAACACTGACACCGCCTTTGATTATTATGATTTTATCTCGCCGTACTGCCTGGGCCCAAGCCAGGGCTATCTCACGTTAAATGGTATCACCTTGGGCGACAGCCAAGTGCAGTTTGTGGACCTCGATAACGACAAGGCGATGGACCTGATTCGCATCAACGGGACTTCGCCGTCTGGCTTCTTGGAGGGACTTTACACCCGAAATTATCTCGGTCAGGCCAACCAATACCAAACCACACCCAATTCCTTCGGATTCGACTTTACCCAAAACTGGCAGTTGGCGGACATGAACGGCGACCGCCTGCAAGATTTTGTATTCCTCAACGGAACTGACAACACCGAAGTGAGCCTGAATCTCGGTTGGGGAGTTTTCGGGTCGCCCTACATCATGTCAGGCGGACCCGATTGGAACACCCTGCACGACACGTCCACCTCAGGCCCCCACTTGGTGGACCTCAACCAGGATGGCTATGCCGATTTGGTCATTGTGGAAAACGGCGCGGTCACCATCTGGTTCAATCAAAATGGCACGCGCTGGTCGGATCCGGTGGTCCTTTCGGGGACACCAAATTATCAGGTTGGCCATACAGCGGTCCGGTTCGCCGACATCAACGGGAACGGTTCCATAGACATTATTTGGCATCAGGATCAGGATGCGTTTATCCAATTCGTGGAACTGTTTCCGGCGGGCAAAGCCAATCTGCTCAACCACGTCAGCACCACGCTGGGTCGCACCTTGGACATCAATTATCGCAGCTCGACAGATTACTTGTCGGAATCCGCCGGCACCACCAATCAATGGACGGTATTCTCTCCCTTTCCGGTGCCGGTCGTCGCGCAAATTGCCGAAGGTGACGGTCTCGGCAACCACTACACGAATGTATTCACCTATCGCAACGATTACTATGATCCGGTTGAACATCAGTTCCGCGGGTTCGAACAGGCAGTCCAGACGGAATTGGGCAGCGACAGCCAGGGCGCGCCCTCGCTGGTGACCCAGTTTCAATTCGATACCGGCCAAACCAACGAGGCGCTCAAAGGCAAAGTTTTGCGAACCGAGGCAGACACTGTAACTGGCGGAGTATTTTATCGCGAGACAAACACTTGGATTCCCCGCCCGCTGAACCTGCCACTCGCCCCCGGCGAAACCCGGTCCGTGAGCTTTGCCTTCCTGACCAACAAGCTCACCCAAGAATTGGAGCTCGGCCCCGCCGCCAATTCCGTGACACTTGAGGAGGCGTTCAACTACGACAATTTCGGCAACCAAATCTTTGCCGCCGATTACGGTCAGGTTGTGAATGGCAATCGCGCAGCCGGGAACGACGAGCGGCTTTATTACCGCCAGTTCTCGGCCGAATTCCCCAGTGGCACCAATCTCTGGCTGCTGGACCGACTCGTCGAGCAGGATACCACGGACCTCAGCAGCAATGTCTTTGCCCGCACGCAGATATTTTTTGACGACCCATCCTACTCGGGAAACAACCTTGGCGTTGTTTCATTGGGAAATCCTACGCTGACCCGTGACTGGATCAACATCACGAACAATACTTTCCGTTCGACGGTTCGGAAGCAATTCGACGCCTTCGGCAATGTCACCGGAACTTACGATCCCCTCGGCGTCCCCGGCCAACCCTCGCAAGGCCATTATCGCCAGATTGGGTTTGATTCGCAGATTCACACCCATCCAGTCACCGAAACCATTTATACCGCCAATCCCGATGCCATCGCCGCCGGCAATGCCCAGCCTTCCCTCGTGATGCAGGCCAATTACGATATTGGATTGGGCGTGATGACTTCTGCGACTGATTTCAATACTAACACGACACTATTCAGCTTTGATACCTTTGGCCGGATTGCCTCCATCACCAAACCCTACGACACCACCAATTTGCCCACGGCTGCTTTTGCCTACCAGTTGCAATCCCCGGGAGGTGGCAGCCAGACCGTCAACTACATCGAAACCGACCTGCGCGAAGTGGCCGGGCAGCCCGGCACTTTCTCCTCACGCGCGTTTTTCGACGGCATGGGCCGCAAAGTGATGACCCGGACCCAGAGCGAAACCAACGGCGTTGTGGTGGTGAATGACGCAAATTTGTTCAATCAGCGCCGAAACCTCTGGCGG
>Ga0075029_100000658_pt1 | contig 19853 bp, 12 predicted proteins | sample LitLauG_LLR_2013_FD_71391 | JGI IMG/M metagenome (GOLD analysis project Ga0075029, IMG submission 71391) | Freshwater sediment microbial communities from North America - Little Laurel Run_MetaG_LLR_2013 | ecosystem: Environmental > Aquatic > Freshwater > Creek > Sediment | place: USA...
AAAAAAATGTCGACAGGAAACACTGGCGCCACGGCCATCGATGTTGCCGAGTTCATCGATGCGCAGCCGGTTGGCCGCTTTCAGATTCGATTGCTGTTGATGTGTGCTGCGGTGTTGTTTCTGGATGGCTTCGACACCCAGTCGATCGGCTATGTCGCACCGGCGATCGCCAGGGAATGGAACCTGGGCAAGGCTGCACTTGGCCCCGTGTTCAGCGCGGGGCTGTTCGGGCTGATGATTGGCGCGCTGTTGTTGAGTCCGGCTGCGGACCGCATCGGGCGCAAGAAGATCATTATCCTGTCCACGATCGCATTCGGCGCTGGCGCGCTTGCTACCGCCTTCGTCGAGAGCGTCGGCGCGCTGATCTTCATCCGCTTTCTGACCGGCCTGGGATTGGGCGGCGCGATGCCCAACGCGATCGCCATGACTTCCGAGTTCAGCCCGCGTCGCCGCCGTGCCACCATGGTGATGCTGATGTTCTGCGGCTTTTCGATCGGCGGCGCGCTCGGCGGTCTGGTGTCGGCGGCATTGATCCCGCGTTTCGGCTGGCGGATGGTATTTATCGTCGGCGGCGTCGCGCCGCTGTTGATGGCGCCGATCCTGGCGCTGAAACTTCCGGAGTCGGTGCGTTTTCTTGCGCTCACCGGCAACGCGGATGGGAGGGTCGGGCAATTGCTTGGGCTCGTCAACCCGAAGGCGGCATTCGCACTGGCGACCCGGTTTGTCGTGAATGAGCCGGAATTGAAGGGGATTCCGGTCAAGCATCTGTTCAAGGGCGGAAGAACGCTCGTCACATTGCTGTTGTGGGTGTTGTTCTTCATGAGCCTGCTTGACATCTATTTCCTGTCGAACTGGCTGCCCACGGTTCTCAGCGATTTCGGCGCTTCGGTATCGAAAGCGGCGGAAGTCGGCTCGTTGCTGCAAATCGGCGGCGTCGTCGGAACCCTCCTGCTCGGCAGCATCATCGACCGCTTCTCGTTTCGCGCGGTCGCTCTGGTCTATTTCATAGCGGTCTTCGCCATCGGTGCGATCGGTCAGCTCGGACATTCGATTGTCCTCATCAGCAGCGCGATCTTCGTGGCGGGTTTCTGCATAGCCGGCGGCCAGATCGCCTCCAACGCGCTCGCCGCTGGATTTTATCCGACCTCGGTCAGGGCCACCGGCGTCGGCTGGGCGCTCGGAATCGGCCGGATCGGGTCGATCGTCGGCCCGCTGGTAGGCGGTGTCCTGCTCAGCCTGAAATGGAGCGCAGGCGAGGTGTTCCTTGCCGCAGCCGTCGCGGCGCTTTGTGCGGCGCTGGCGGCATTTTCGCTGAGTCGGATCGCAGGCCTTGGCGGTGAGGATGCGCCGGGTTCCAGCGCAGCGTTCGAGAAGACCTTGCATCCGTCGACGGCGGCGCAAGCCTAGGCTAGATTGGCCGCCTGGCACTTCAGGATGAAGGGCGTTTGGCCGTGAGCGATCAGAGCGAGGAAAACAAGCAACGCAATCGCGAGATCGCCGGGAACGAAAGCGAGCGGCAGACCATCGGCGACATCCGCGTCACTGTGTGGGCCGTCGCGGTCGCCGTCATCATCGGGCTCGCGGCCTTCGGCTGGGTGCTCTTGAACAACAAGTAGCTGGCGGTTCGTCATGCCCGGCCTTGAGCCGGGCATCGATCGACCCTTGAAGAACTTCTTGCGAAGGTGATGGGTTGCCGGGTCAGGCCCGGCAAAGACGACGCGAGTCGCCGTCGCCACGTTGCCGCATCACCCCACCGCACCCGAAGCCCGTAAATTCCGGATCGAGGCCTCGTCGTAACCCGCCTCGCGCAGGATTTCGTCGCTGTGTTCGCCGATCGCCGGCGCGCGCCGCGGCTTGACCTTTTTGCTGCCATCCACCCAGATCGGGCTGTTGATCGTGAGCATGGTGTCATTTTCCAACGGAACCAGCACGTCGTTGGCGATCATCTGTCGATCGTGCGGAATGTCATCGAGAATGGCGACCACGCCGAACACCAGTCCGTTGCCGTCGAGAATCGTGCGCCATTCGGCGAGTTCCCTTGTGGCAAAGATTTCATCGAAGATCCTGATCAGTTCCAGGGAACGCGCATGACGATCGGGCCTGGTTGCGAACCTTTCGTCGTCGATCAGGTCTTCCCGGCCAAGGCAGCGGCAAAGCGTCGGCCATTGCCGTTCCTCGTTGAGCAACGACAGGATCAGCCACCGCCCGTCCTTGCACTGGTAATGGTTGGTGACTGCGTTGAGCGCACGCTCGCGCGGGCGCCGCTCTTGAAATTTCGCTCCGCATAATTTCGCTTGCGCCAGCACGCCAGCCGCCCAGACGCCGTTGGCCATCAGGTTGGAGCTGACATGCGAGCCAGTTCCCGTCCGCTCGCGCTTGTAGAGCGCGGTTACGATCGCGCCGTAAAAGGCCATTGCGCAGGGGTGGTCACCCATGCCGGCAACCGAACGCGCCGGTGTCGTGTTCTGGTCGGCCCGCACCAGGTCCATCAGGCCCGAGCGCGCCCAATAGGCGTTGCTGTCGAAGCCGGGCTTGTCGGCCTCCTCGCCCTTCTCGCCGTAGCCGGTGAACGATGCATAGACGAGGCGCGCATTGAGCGGCTGAAGCTCCTCGTAAGTTATTCCAAGCCGCCGGCGCACCGCGGGCGGAAAATTGGTGATGAAGACGTCGGCCTCCGCCACGAGGCGATACAGCACCGCCCGGCCTTCCGGCTTGGAGAGATCGAGCGCCAGGCTTCGCTTGTTGCGCGACTCCAAAATCCACGCGAAATTATGCGGGCTGATCGGATAACCTGGCAAATTCGGCAGGTTGCGGTAGGGGTCTCCCGATCCCGGCGGCTCGATCTTGATCACCTGCGCGCCGAAATCCGACAGCACGGTCGCGGCCGCGGGCGCTGCGATGAAACTCGCGCAATCAAGAACCTTCAGCCCTTCGAAGATGCCGTCTCCCATGATGAGGTTGCTCCGCTCTCGTTTGTTTCCGGCGTAGTTGCCGTTGTTTCCGCGTACCGCAATTTGCGGCGGCGGGCTCGGTAGATTGATGCATTTGACCCATGTCGGCTGCCGATGCAACGCCCGCTTTTTCAATAGTGTCTCGAGGGAAGGGGGCGGCTGGAATCCGGCTGGAGCGCCGGTTCAGTTACGGAATTCTCACCCTTTTGATCACAAGTCCGACCCGGTCATCGACATCGGCACTGAATATGGCAATATGCTCGCTGCAGTTGTGGAATTTTGAGCAAACTACCGACATGCGTCCAGAGTCGCCCGAGTTCAAAATCGGTCTTAAGAGAGCGAGCAAGATGTCGTCCTTTCGCTTCCGGTTGCTGGCGTCGCTTGCGTTCGTTGCGCTGTGCTGGGGGCAGGGGCAGGCCAGGGCCGGCGACCTCGAGGAGTGTTTGGGGCCCGCCCTGGAAAGAACCGAGGCCGCCTGCACGGCGATTCTCAACGACGTGGAGCGGCCGACGGAGGATCGCGTCAAAGCCTATGCGGCCCGCTCGCGTTTCTTCAACGCCCGTGGCAAGTTCGATGCGGGTCTGGCCGACGCGGAGGCCGCCCTTCACCTCAATCCGCAAGCGGTCGGCGCGCTGCTGTCGCGTGCCTACGCGCGTCAGCGCACCGGTAATTTCGATGCAGCGCTGGCCGATTATAACCATGCGCTCGAACTTGAACCGAAGAACCCGTCGGTTCTGACCTCGCGCGCCGGCCTGCGGATCGATCGGAAGGCATGGTCGGAAGCGCTCGCCGATCTCGACCAGGCGATCGTGCTGCGTCAGGACTATGCGCAAGCCTACGTCGCGCGGGCGCGCGTCCATGTCGAGACCGGTCAGCTTGACCAGGCGTTGAGCGACCTTAACGCCGCGCTGTCGATGAATTCGACCGTGCAGAATGCCTTCTTCTGGCGTGGCCAGGTTTACCGCCGCAAGGGCGACGTCGACCGCGCCATCGACGACTTCTCGCGCGCGATCTCGCAATCGCCGCAAAATGAGCGTGCGTCCTATTTCGCGCGTGGACAGCTCTTCATCGCCAAGGGCGACTATGCCCGCGCCATTGCCGATTTCGACAAGGTGCTGTCGATCGCGCCCGACGACAAGGCCGCCCAGCAGCAACGCCAGGTAGCCGTGGCGATGCGGGCCGAACTTGCCAAGGTGCACGACGCCGAGGTCGCACCGGCGGCTTCACCCAAGGTAACTGCGGCCGCCCCCGTGACGGCGGCGGTGCCGCCTGCGTCCTCGCCCTCCTTGCAGGCGCCACCACCCCCGCCAGCCTCGGGCCAGCTCGTCGCGCAGGCGACCCAACTGACGAGCCAGAGGAAGTATGCCGATGCCGTGGCGGTTCTCAATCAGGTGCTTGGCACCAATCCCAGCGACGAAGCGGCGCTTCGGCTTCGTGCCGTCTCGCTGGGCGCGATCGGCCGCTATGCCGAAATGCGCGCGGATGTCGACGCCGTGCTCAAGCTGAAGCCGAGTGATTCACAGATGCTGGCGAGTCGGGCGCTTGCATCCCTCGGCTTGCAGCAGCTCGACCAGGGCCTGGCCGACGCAAATCGGGCAATCAGCATCAATCCGAACAGTGCGGCAGCCTATGCGACCCGCGGCGCGGTCTATCGCGTCATGGGAAAATTTCAGGAGGCGCTGGCTGATTTCGATTCCTCGATTTCCCTCAATCCGAAGGGGGACTCCTGGGCCTTTGCCGAGCGCGGGCAGGCCTATGTGGGGCTCAGCCAATTCGACAAGGCGCTGGTGGATTTCGATCAGGCGCTTGTCCTTAGCCCGACCAACGACACCGCGCGCGCCATGCGAGGGCTGACCTTGCTGCTGAAAGGCAACAACGCTGAAGGCACGGTCGATATCAAGAATGTGCTCGATCGCAACCCGAATAATCAGATTGCCGAACTCGGCCAGGGGCTGGCGATGCTGGTTTCCGGCCAGACTGATCGGGCGCTGTTGGCGCTCAACCAGGTGATCGGAAAGAGCACGGCCTATGACAGTCTGGCCCGGGTGCTTCGCGCCAGGGCGCTGCTTGCGAAGAACGATCCGACCAACGCGCTGATCGACGCCAACATCGCGCTCGGCAAGTTTCCGAACGATCCGGGCGCGCTGCAGTTGCGCGGCCTCGTCTGGCTCGCCAAGCGCGACTACCACAAGGCGCTGGACGATCTCAGCAAGGCGATCACGAAGCGCGAGACGGTCGAGGGTTATTTTGCGCGCGCCAGAGTCCACGAGGCGCAGAACAATTTCGACAAGGCGACGGACGATTATCGCCGGGCGACCCAGCTCCCCGCTGCCGGCGTGTTCGACGTGCTGGCACAGGCGGCGGCGCGGCAGAAAATCCAGCAGCTCCCGAAGAAAGTGCCATGCGGCAATTCCACATCCGGCACGGAAGGCACCTGCCTGTGAAGGCTATTCCTCTCCCGACATCAATGCCGCGTTGCCGCCTGCGGCCGCCGTGTTCACGCTCACCGTCTGCTCGGTGGCAAAACGGGGCAAATAGTGCGGTCCGCCGGCCTTGGGTCCGGTGCCCGACAAACCATGCCCGCCGAACGGCTGCACGCCGACCACGGCACCGATCATGTTACGGTTGACGTAGACGTTTCCGATCGGGAGGCGATCGACCACGGCTTCGATCATGTCATCGATGCGCGAGTGGATACCGAGCGTCAGTCCGTAGCCGGAGCGTTCGATTGCCTGCAGCACGCCATCGAGCCCGCCCGCGGCATAGCGCACGACATGCAAGACGGGTCCGAACACTTCCTCGGCGAGCTGATCGGCGCTCGCCAGTTCGAAAATATGCGGCGCCACGTAGTTACCCGCGGGCGCGCGCCCTTCGAAATGCAAGCGGGCTTCACGCTTCATGCGCGCGATATGCGTTTCAAGCCGTTGTTTCGCCTCGAGGTCGATGACGGGCCCGATCTGGTTTGCGACGTCGCGCGGATCGCCGATTGCGAGCTCGTGTGCTGCACCGGCTATCATTTCGATCATGCGGTCGGCAACGTCGTCCTGGACGAACAATAGCCGCAGCGCCGAGCAGCGCTGGCCGGCGGAACGGAACGCCGAGGTGACGACATCGTCGGCGACCTGTTCGGGCAACGCAGTCGCGTCCACGATCATCGCGTTGATACCGCCGGTCTCGGCAATCAGCGGCACGATTCCGCCGTCCTTGGCGGCAAGCCTCCGGTTGATGATGCGCGCCACCTCCGTCGAGCCGGTGAATACGACACCGGCCACGTCGGGATGCGCTGCCAGCGCCGCGCCGATGGTGCCGTCGCCAGGCAGAAGATGCAGCGCGAAAGGGGGCACGCCTGCCTCGTGCAGCAGCCGAACGGCTTCAAAGGCGATCAACGGCGTCTGCTCCGCGGGCTTTGCCACCACCGTATTTCCGGCCATCAGGGCCGCCGTCACCTGCCCCAGGAAGATCGCCAGCGGAAAATTCCATGGCGATATCGCGACGAACACGCCACGTCCCCGCAAGCCCAGCATGTTGCTCTCGCCGGTCGGTCCCGGCATGACTTCGCCTGCGCCGAACAGATCGCGGCCTTGCGCAGCATAGTAACGGCAAAAATCCGTCGCTTCGCGCACCTCCGAGACCGCGTCGTCGAGTGTCTTGCCGCCCTCGCGCTGCAAAAGCCCGATGAAGTGGCCTCTGCGTTGCTGCAGTAGATCGGCCGCACGTTCGAGAACATGGCTGCGATCTTCGGCCGGCGTTCGACACCAGGTGGGAAAACCCTCGCGTGCGGCCGTGATCGCTGCGTTCACGTCTTCAACGGCAGCTTCGATCACGCTGCCGATCGGCGTGCTGTGGTCGATCGGGCTGAACAGTTGCCGCGCGCCGCTGCCGCGGCCAGGCTCGCCGCCGATGATGGACGTTGCCGGAACGGGCGCATTCGATGCCCTTGCCGCGGCCAGCAGCTGGTCAAGCGCCGCGTGGTCGCCGAATTCGATGCCGCGCGAGTTCCGCCGTTTTGGCTGATAGAGGTCGCATGGCAGGGGAATGTTCGGATGCGCGGCGTTTGCGGGGGTGCCGATGATGTCGGCCGGCCGCCGCAGCAGGCTCGCCACCGGCACGGAATCATCGGCCGCGAGCGCCACGAAGGACGAATTGGCGCCGTTCTCCAGAAGGCGGCGCACCAGATAGGCAAGCAGGTCGCGATGGCTGCCCACCGGCGCATAGGTGCGGCAGGCGATATCGGGATGATCCTCGCCCAGTTGGACGTAGAGCGCTTCCCCCATGCCATGAAGCCGCTGGAACTCGAATCCGCTCGCCCCATCCGCCAATTCCAGAATGGTTGCCACCGTCAGCGCATTGTGGGTGGCAAATTGCGGGAACAGGCGCGGGCGCAGCGCAAGAAGCCTCTGCGCGCAAGCAGTGTAATTCAGATCGGTCATCGCCTTTCGCGTGAACACCGGATAGTCGGAAAGCCCGCGCTCCTGCGCACGTTTGATCTCGGTGTCCCAATAGGCGCCTTTGACGAGGCGCACCATCATGCGCCGGTCAAGCATCGTCGCGAGCTCGTTCACATAGTCGATGACAGCGGCGGCCCGCTTTTGATAGGCCTGAATGGCAAGACCGCAACCGTCCCACCCCGCGAGCGAGCTGTCCGCGAACGCGCTGCCAATCACCTCGAGCGATAGCTCCAGCCGGTCGGCTTCCTCGGCATCGACGGTGAAGTTCAGATCGTAGGCCTTGGCCCGCCGCGCCAGATCGACCAGCCGCGGCACCAATTCCCTGATCACCCGCGACCTGCTCAAGGCCTCGAAACGCGGATGCAGGGCCGAGAGCTTGACCGAGATGCCTGGCCGGTCGGGGAGGGGGCGATCGTCGGCGGAAGCGCCGATGGCCAGTATCGCGCTTGCATAGGCATTGAAATAACGCTCTGCGTCGGCTGCGGTACGTGCGCCCTCGCCGAGCATGTCGAAGGAATAGCGCGGCGCGCCGTGCGAATGCGCCCGCGCCAGTGCCGCCTCGATGGTCTCGCCCAGGACAAAGTGGCTGCCCATCAGGCGCATCGCCTGGCGGGTTGCGGCTCGCACTGCCGGCACGCCGAGCCGTTTCGCAAGCCGCCCGATCGTCCCTTGCGGGGTTTCACCCGGCTGGATGACACGCGCTGACATTCCGAGCGCCCACGCCGAGGCGTTCACCAGGAAGGCGCTGGACTTTGTCTCGTGATGGATGAAGTCGCCCTCGCCGAGCTTGTCCTCGATGAAGCGATCGGCGGTGCGCGCGTCCGGCACACGCAGAAGCGCTTCCGCCAGCACCATCAGCGCGAGGCCTTCCCTGGTCGAAAGCGCGAATTCGCGCAACATGTCCTCGACGCCCCCGAGCCGATCGTCGCTGGACCGGATGGCGTCGATGAGGCTGGTCGCGGTGCGGTCGATCCGCGCGTCCTGTTCCGCGGTCAGGCGGGCAGTCCCGAGAAGCCGGCTGGCGATTGTCCGGTCGTCCGGCGCAAATGCGGCTTCGAATCGTGGAACCGAGACAGGGTCGAGTTTCATCGCTTGCCCTGGCGCATGAGTCGCCCAAGCATACAATCAAGCCGCGCCCAAAGGAATCGAAGGTAAGGGGTGCTCAACCCCAAATCGACGCGAGCCCGAACAGGCCTGGCAACTCAGCCGGCCTTGAGCGAAGCCGTCTGGCCCATCCGTCCGACACGCGGGTGATCCTGCCGCTCGGACCATGCAACGTAGACGGCGACGAGCGTCATGATGCCAATTCCGGCAAGGCTTACAAGGATCTGCTCGACGAGCGAGCCCGAACCGGTCAGAAGGACGAAATGGCCGGCAAAGGAGAGGAATACGCCGGCGCAAAATACCGCAAGCGACTGCTCGCCGCAGATGATCATCGGCTTGAAGATCGGCCAGCTCAGCCCGGCCCAATCCCTCGGCATCAGGCGCGTGGCAAACAGGGCGATGATGATGAAATGCAGCAGGCGATAGGGCGCGAGGTTGGTCTTGTCGTTCGGTATGAACAGATCCCGCAGCCAGGCGGGAAAGAATTGTTCGAATGCCGGGTAGTTGGCCGCTATCGTGACGGCAAGCGCAAAGATCAGGTAGGCGATACCGAAATAAATCGCCAGCGGCGAACGGAAGCTCTTTCGAATGCGCCTGGCTCCGCCCAGGGCGCACCATGCACCGAGGACAAAAAGCACCTGCCAGCAAAGCGGGTTGAAATACCAGCTTCCCTCGGGGAAAGACGGCAGGTTCCAGCCGAATTGACGTGCCGCGAGATAAAGCGCGAACGATGCCGCCATGGTCAGGTCGCTCTCCCGCAACATCATCCACAACACCGCGGGGAAGCAAGCCATCAGCAAAACATGGATCTGCAGCACGTCGAGGTTAAGCGCTCTCGACTGCAGCAGCAGCCCGTGAGTCACGGTACGGACCGGCTCTTCGAGCAGGCCCGCGATATTGAATTCATAGATGATGTCCGGGGCGGCAAGGCGCGTAGCCGCATCGCCGATCGACACCGCATAGATCGCAAACAGGACGATGAAGGCGGCGTAGAGTTGCCAGGCGCGCCGGAGCAGGCGTGTGGCCCCGATAATGGTGCCCCGCTCCAGCATGATCTTCGCGAACAGAGCTGCCGCGGCATATCCCGAGATGAAAATGAACACGTCGGCGGCGCCGCTGAAACCGAAGTTGCGCAGCGTGATCCAGTTCACCCTGTTGTTTGGAATGTGGTCCAGAAACATGAACCAGTTCGCTATTCCAAGGAACAGAACAAGCCTCGTATCGCGCGAATTATGCGCGAGAATTGCCTGGGTATTCATGGGGCTTTCTACGCAATGGCAATCGGGAATCGATTTCTCCGAGAGGGGCCGCTGATATAGTGCTTGACACGCGCGACCCAAATAAAATTCCCGGTAGAGTTAATGTGAACGGATCGTTACCGGTTAAGTCGATGCCGAGATCGGACCGCGAATTCGGTTAACGCAATTGTGAGCACGCGCGGCTGCACGAAGAATGATGTTTATGGCTGCGCGCAATCCGAACGCCACCTGTTCTCGAAAGAAGCAGCCCGAGAGAACAGTCGGTTTCATGTCGAGGCCGGCAGCCTAGGTTTCGATCGGGTGTCCTTGCCAGGCGGCCACGGGCTTTGCATCGTCAATCAACGCGGCAAGCAGGCTGGCGCTTGGGACCGTGCGGACGGTCATCGGCTCCTTGCGGCCGCGAATTTCGACTTCCTGGCGCGGCAAGGCATCCTCGGCAAGCTTCGCCGTCGTGCGAACCTCTTCGGAGAGGATAGCCTCGCATTCCAGGCCCTTGGTCATGTCCTGAAGCCGCGCCGCGACATTGACGGCATCGCCGAGTGCGGTGAAGACGATGTGATCGCGATAGCCGATGTCGCCGACGATGACTTCACCTGCATGAATGCCGATGCCGAAGCGGATCGGTTCGCGCAGGTCGTGCTTGAGAAATTGATTCAGCTGTTCGATGTTCGCAGCGATCACCGCTGCTGCCCTGAGCGCTTGCCGGCACGCGGTCTGCCGGTTGGTGGCGAGGCCGAACAGGGCCAATTGACCGTCGCCGAGGAACTGGTTGGGTTGCCCGCCACATTCGATGACGGCTTGCGACACCGCACTCAGGAAACGATTGACGACGAACACCGTGTCGAATGGCAGCCGGTTTTCCGCAAGCCGGGTCGAGCCGCGCATATCCACGAACATGCTGACCAGATAGCGCTCCTCGCCGATATGGGCGGGGCCCGACGCGCCGGCCGTTGCCGCCTGCGGCATGAAAATCTGAAAGAAGGAAATATCGGTTTCGGGCCTGAGCTGGCAGGCGAGACGGATCGCCGGATCGGAAGCGCTGCCGACACGGCTGAGCACGAACGCTTCCCGGTTGGACGGCTCGGGCAATGAGCTGCAGTCGCCGATCACGCGAATGCGACAGGTGGAGCAACGGGCGCGGCCTCCGCAAACGCTTGCATGCGGAACCTGATGGCGCAGGCTCGCCTCGAGCACCGAAAGGCCCTTCGGCACCCTGATCATCCGGCCATTGCCGTAGGACAGGGTGATCATGCCGCGCCGCCGTTCATTGACGGCGCGCACGCCTCGTGCCGCCAACACTAACGCGATCAGGCCGAGATAGCCGAACAGGATACGGCCCGTAATCTTCTCCAGCGTGTCCTGTTCGGGCGGCGTGCCCAGCTTCTGCGACGAGAGATTGGTTGCGCGCCACTCGGCATTGGTGCTTTCCCGCGCGACAGCGCGTCCACCCTGGTAGAAGCCAAGCAGGGCAAGCGAGGGCACCAGTACGGCAGCGGCAAGCAGGAATGGCGCGGCCAGCTTGAAGAACGGCTTCATCCGAAGCCAGAAATAAAGACCGATGCTGCCGTGGACCCAGGCGATGACGAGAACCGACAGCGTCATCAGGGTTCGCTGGGGCATTCCGAACCAGTATCCGTACAACACTTGCGGATACTGCTTGGTCATTCCGAACAAAACCGGCCCGAGCCGCGCGCCGACGACGTGGGTCACGATCAGCAGGGGAATGCTCAAGCCGAGGACGAGCTGCAGCGGTTCGATCGCCTTCCAGCGAAACTGCCGCCGCTCGTAAAACGCCCAGATACCGAGACCGCCATGCACCAGTACGGCGGCGTAGAACAGGATCGCCACGGGGGGAAATTGCCAGAACAAAGTGTGGTAGCGCAGGCCGCGCGCAAGGGCGTCCAGCGATATGTTGCCGAGCGCGTGGTTGAGGAAGTGGCTGACCAGATAGGCATACAGGATCAGCCCGCAAACCAGGCGGATTTGCCGGACACTGATGCCGCGGACTTGTCTTTTGATCCGGGCCCAGCTTGCTGTGGTCTTGGGTGTGGTCATGCGCCCTGCCGTTATACGATAGACCGGCGAAATTGGCGGTTAATTCCGGGAAAAGTCCGTGTCATGCAGGAATCGCCAAACGCCCGGCGACGTTGACACCTCCGGCGGAGTCGGACAGAAAGCGCCGTGACGATGGCTCATCCAGAGATTAGGCGCGCAAAAGCCGAAAATCCCGCCCTGCGGCAAATGGTTGGCGTCATTGCCTTGATCGCAGCGATGACCGCGATGCGGATCGTATACGCGAGCCTGCTCGATTTGCGCACGGACGAGGCTTACTACTGGACCTGGTCGAAGGAAAACGTGCTTTCGTTCCTCGATCACCCGCCGATGATCGCGTGGTTCATCCGCTTCGGCACGTCGATCTTCGGCGACACCAATTTCGGGGTGCGCTTCGCGGGCCTCGTCGCGATGCTTGCGACGCAGTTGCTGCTTGCCGATATTGTCCGGCGCGTCACGCACGATTTCCGCGCGGTGATGATCGCATTGCTGATGACGGAGGCGGCTCTCTATTACGGCTTGCTGATGGCCAAGGTCTCGCCCGACGTTGCGCTTATTCCGTTCGCTACCGCGATGGTGTGGGCGCTGGTTCGGCTTGCCGAACGCGCAGACGGACGCTGGTGGCTCGCGGCGGGCGTCTTCGGCGGGCTCGCGCTGTTGGCGAAATTCACGGTGGTCCTGTTGCTGCCGGCGATATTGGCCTTCATGCTGATACCGAACTGGCGGGGGCACTGGCTGAGAAGTCCCTATCCCTATGTCTCCGTTCTGATCGCTTTCGCGTTGTTCCTGCCGGTCGTGATCTGGAATGTACAACACGATTGGGCGTCGTTCCGCTTCCAGTTGGTGAGGGCCACCGCGATGCATCAATGGTCGGCCCGCACCTTCGGTGAATTCATCGCCCTGCAGTTCGGCCTGGTCGGATTCGTCCTGTTGCCGATGGTCCTCGCAGGCGTAGCGATCGCGGCATGGCGCGGTTATCGCAGATCCGACCCCGTCGCCATTCTGCTGTCGACGGCGGTGATCGTTCCCCTTCTCTACTTCTTGTGGAAGTCGATGTCGTTGCGGGTCGGCGACACCTGGCCGATGTTCATTTGGCCGTTGGGCTTTGCCGCCGCCGCTATCAATCTGGCGGCGATGCAGCAGGAGGGTTGGCCGCACTCGTTCATCAACAGGTCGTTCTGGTGGGCGAGGGTCGCGGTCGTATCCGGTATCGCCTTCGTCGTTGCCGTGTTCCTTTATTACGTGGCGACGCCCTGGAATTTCATCGGCAGGACCGATCCGGTCGGCGGTGAGGCCGGTTACGAGGCGGTCGCAAGCCGCGCGGAAGCCGAGCTTGGAAAGACCGGCGCGACCTGGATCGCCACCACGGACTACCGGACCTATTCGATGCTGCGCTGGTTTTTCGGCAATCGCGTGCCGGTGGTCCAGATCAACGAGCGCGGGCGCTATCTCGGCTTTCGCGCGCCCGACATGAATCTGGTCAATGGCCATCCAGGCCTTTACGTCGGACGCGAACCGGACAATCATCCGGCCAATCCACTTTGGGCGTCCACGACTGCGGTCAGGGAACCGCTGGAGCGCGTCGACCGCGTCTGGCGCGGTATTGTGATGGATACCTACGCGCTTGAGAAACTCAGCGGCTGGACGCCGGATCTCTCGCCACCGCCCAATTCCCCGCTTTATCGCTGGCGTGTGCTGGCGGGGTGTCTGTCAGAGCTGTCATTTCGGGACGCGGTGTAATTTGGGAGCCGGTCTGGATTGCTTCGCTTGCGTTCGCAATAACGGAGCGAGCGTTGAACCTCTGCCGTCATTGCAAGGAGCGCAAACGACGAAGCAATCCACTTCGCCGAATGTTTCGCAATTCCCTGTTCACTCCGCTTCCTCGCGCTTGCGCAGCAAATCTTTCGCCAGATCGGCAAGCGCCGGCCGTGGCAGGGCCGTGAACGGCAGCGGCCTCGTGACGTCGATGGCGGCCAGTCCCAGCCGTGCGGTGAGCAACCCGTTGAGCACGCCTTCGCCCAGCCGTTGCGACAATTTCGCCGCCAGCCCATGGCCAAGCACCTGCTGTATCAGGCTGTCGCTTGCAGCCATGCCGCCGGTGATGGCCGCATGCGAGACGACGTGGCGCAACAGGCGGATCATGCCGAGCGTGCCGGGCCTGCCGCCATAGAGCCGCGCCAATTGCCGGATCAGTCGCAGCGAGGCCGCGATCACGAACAGCACGTCGACCAGTGCGCGCGGACTGACCGCGGTCAGGATCGAGACACGTTGAGCCGCGAGCGAAATCAGGCGGCGCGCCTCAGAATCGAGCGGTGTCATCAATTCACGCTCGGCGAGACGGATCATGTCGGCACCGTCGATGATGTCGCGGGCGTGGTTTTCCAACGCGGCACGAGCGCGCGCCAGATGCGGGTTCTGGTGCGCGATGCTCAGGAGATCGCGCACCACGGCGCGACTCTCCGCGCGATCGTCGCTCGCAAGCACTTTAGCCGCGCGCAGGTGCAGTTTCTCGATCGTGGCAAGCCGAACGAGGCCGAAGGTTTCGCGGGCTACGATCACAATGAAGGCGAGCGTTGCGGCGAATGCGAAGGCCAAACCGGCAAAGCCCAGGCCCTCGCTGCGGACAAACAGATCCTCGATCAGATGCGCCACGCCAAGGCCCGCCGCAAGCGTGGCGAGCCCGCCAATTGCGATCCAGAACAGCACACCCCAGCGGAATCGCCGCCGGGGCGGAGCGACTGGCGTCTCGACCGCAACAGGCAACGATGCAGTCTCGTTTTCAGGCCTGACCTGAACCGTGCCGCGAGCGGGTCGGGCCGTTTCATCCGGATCGACCACGACCACGCTTGCATCGTCGAGCTTGAAGGTCGCAGGCCGCCGGTGATGAGAGCGTCCGTTCATTGCAATCTGTCTCCGATCAGGAACTGGAGCGCGCGGTCGAGGCGGATGTGAGGCAGCACCACGCCATCCGGCCCTTCACTCTCGAGGCGCGGCGGCCGAAAACGAAGGAAGCGATAATCGGCCTTGTCGGCGCTGGCGCTGGACAGCCCCCGAAACGCCGCCTCGCCGTTGAACAGCTCTTCGGGCTCTGCGGGCAGATCGCCGGGAAAAGTCGCAACTTCAGTGTTGCCGTCGAAAGTCTCGCCGCCTGCTTTCTCACCGGACACCGGCATTCCGAAAATCGAGGGCAACTTTTCCCGGCCGCGCAGGACCTGCGCCTCTTGCGTGGCACGGACCGCGGCCAGTGCGACAACGTCGATATCGGCGCCGGTGTCCTCGGCTTTCATGGCGGCTCGCGCGACGGCGCGTCGCAATATCGCCTCGAGCCGGTCATGGCTCGAGTGATGCAGGTGATCGGCCTTGGTCGCAGCGAACAGAATGCGGTCGACCCTCGGCCTGAACATCGCGCTCAGAAAGGTGCTGCGGCCAACCCTGAAGCAATCGAGAATTCCGGCCAGCGCCGCCTCGAGGTCAATAAGAGCTTCCGGACCGGAGTTGAAGGCCGACAGCGCATCGACCAGGACCACCTGGCGGTCCAATCGCGCAAAATGGTCCCTGAAGAACGGGCGGACGACAAAATCCTTGTAGGCATCGTAACGCCGGCGCATCATCGCCCACAGCGATCCGTCGGGTGCGCCACCATGTTCGGGCAAATCGAGCGGCGCAAAAGTCAGCGCCGGCGAGCTCGCGAGATTGCCCGGCATCAGGAAGCGGCCCGGCGGCAGCAGGCTCATGGCGAAACGCTCGTCGCGGCAGGCGCGCAAGTAGTCGGTGAACAGTTTCGCAGCCGTGCGCGCCGCCTGTTCGTCCGCGTTTGCCCCGGCATCGAGCGTCGCCAGGTGTGCGTGGAAGGGCACAGCAAGCGGCGCGCGGGCGCCTGCCCGCGACAGCGCCAGACTTTCCCTGGACCATTGCTCGTAACTCTTGTGAAGCAGCGGCAGGTCCAGCAGCCACTCGCCCGGGTAGTCGACGATATCGAGCGTGAGGCTGCGATCGGCGCCATTGTGTCGCTGGTAGTCGATTACAAGCCGGAGTTCGCTGATATCGACCGTCGAGCACGGCCATTGGCGCTGCTCGATCAGGGTGCGCACATGGTTCTCGTAGTCGAACCGGGGCACCGCGTCATCCGGTTGCGGTGCGAGCCTGGCGCGGGCGATACGGCCCGTCGCCAACGGCTCGAACACCGGGAAGCGTCCTCCGCGGGCAAGCCCATGAATCAGGGCCGTGATGAAGACGGTCTTGCCGGCGCGCGAAAGTCCCGTCACCCCAAGCCGCACGGTAGGGTTGAAAAGGTATTCGCTGAAGTCCTTCAACGCCCGCGCCGAAAGGCGAGCTTCCTCGACAATATCGGAAAAATGGAGGACCATACGGGCGTTGAAATTCGATTGGTGATGGCAATTGCGTGTAAACCCTGCCGAGAAGGTGGCGATCGGCGCGCGAAATTCAAGTTTCATACTTAGGTCGCGATCATGATGGATCAGGCTTTCAGGGGTTGTTTGACTTCCCCGAGGGAACCATTTGTCGGTAGTTGAGTCGTCGGGGTATCATGACCGTGTTCAGATTGAAGCAGCTGGCTTCGAGTTCAGCCCACGCCGCAGCGGGCGCCATCCGCTGGAATTATGATCGCGCCGAACTGATTGCGGACGGCATCGTGCACGGGATCGGCGTATTCGGCGGCCTGATTGCCTCGACGGTGCTGATCGTGCTCGCCGGCGTTTTCGCCTCCGCCTATCAGATCGTCACGGTTTCCGTCTACGCGGCGGGCCTGCTCACAATGTTTGGATTTTCGGCGGCCTATAATCTGTGGCCGGTGTCGCGTCGCAAATGGCTGTTGCGCCGGTTCGATCACTCGGCGATCTACGTCCTGATCGCGGCGACCTACACGCCGATTTTCGCGGAGCTTGACGATCGCGTCTTTGCGATATCGCTGTTGGCCGGCGTCTGGGGCGTGGCTTTGGCAGGGGTCTTCCTGAAGCTGTTTTTTCCGGGGCGCTTCGACCGGGTATCGGTCGGCATCTACCTGGCGTTGGGCTGGAGCGGCGTGATTGCCTACGACGCCGGGCTCTCCTCGCTGCCCCGTCTTGCGATCTGGTTCATCCTTGCCGGTGGCCTGCTCTACAGTTTCGGGATAATCTTTCACGCATGGCAGCGGCTCCGCTTCCAGAACGTCATCTGGCACTGTTTCGTGCTGCTCGGCGCGGCGTGCCACTACACGGCCGTACTCGATCTGGTGCTGACCTGAACTCGACTTCGGGAACAAGAGGACAACGATGCAGGTGAGTGGCAAAGTCGTGGTTGTCACCGGTGGCGCCAACGGCATCGGCCGGGCGTTGTGCGAGGCCTTTCATCACGCCGGCGCCGCAAAGGTGGTTGTCGCCGACAAGGAAGCCGCTGGCGCGAGAGTCGTCGCTGCCGTGGTCGATGGTGCCGCATTCAAATGCGATGTCGCGCAGGAGAAGGACGTCATCCACGTGATCGAGGAAACCGAACGGCTGTTCGGTCCGATCGCGCTGTTCTGCTCCAACGCAGGCATCATCGGCGGCTTCGATCCGTTGTCGGAGAATGCCGGCGGTACGTCCGATGAACCGTTCGCGCGAAGCTGGGCCATCCACGTCATGGCGCATGTCTATGCCGCGCGCCATATGGTCCCGCGTTTCAAGGCGCGCGGCGGCGGCTATTTCCTCAACACGATTTCGGCGGCAGGATTGCTGTCGCAGGTCGGAAGCCCCGCCTACTCGACCACCAAACATGCGGCCGTGGGATTTGCCGAGAACCTTGCGATCTCGCACAAGGCCCATGGCATCAAGGTCTCGATCCTGTGTCCGCAGGGTGTCGACACCGGCATGCTGCGCTCGATCCCCAGGGGACCGCAGTCCGGCGACGGTGACCTGCCGCCTGAACAGGTCGCGAAGGAAGCGCTGGAAGGTATCGAACGGGAGGCGTTCCTGATCCTGCCGCATCCGCAGGTGCTAGGTTACATGCGCACAAAGACCGAGAATTACGACCGCTGGATCTCGGGCATGGCGAAAATCCAGGCGAAGATGCGCCAGGAATTCGGGAAGTAGACCGACGCGTCGACACCCCTCCCCAGGCGAGCGAAGCGAGCGGCGGGGAGGGATGCGGTCGGCGTCGGCCTCAGCTCTTCCGCGCATAAAGCTGCGGTACCGCGCAATCCACCACGACCTCGACGAGGCTCGTGCCCTGGTGAGCGAGCGCGAGCTTGAGCGCCGAGGCGAGTTCCGATGAATTTGTGACGCGCGCCGCGTCGCAGCCCATTGCCTCGGCTATTTTGACGAAGTCGATCCCCTGCAGGTCGAGGCCAGGTATGTCACGGACCTGCATCGCCTGGCTGAACGAACGCATTGCGCCATAGCCATGGTTGTTGATGACGACGACCGTCAGGGGCAGGTGGCGTTGCGCCGCCGTCCACAGCGCCTGGATCGAATACATTGCCGAGCCGTCGCCAATCAGGCACACCGTCCGGATGTCTGGACGCGCAAGCGAAATGCCGACCGCGGCCGGCAGGCTGTAGCCGAGGCCGCCGCTTGCCATGGTGTAAAAGCTGTCCTGCCCGCGCATCGGCATGAAATTCTGCATCGCCGGACGGTGCGAGGGGGCCTCCTCCACCAGGATGGCGTTCTCGGGCATGGCGGCGTGAAGGCTGTGCAGCAGATATTCCGCCGGAACAGGGTCCGCCGCGCGAGGGGCAGGAGGAAGGCTGCGCCCTTTTGGCATCGCGCGCTTCGTTTCGCCGGCCATTTCGACCAGCGCGGCAAGCGCAGGTTTCATGCTTGCGACGATACTGGCGCCGGCCGGCGTCATCGTCGCGGCATCGGGATCATCGGTGATCTGGAACAACGCGGTCTCGTCGTCGAAGATCGACGCATGGCCTTCAACGTGAAAGGTGAAGACCGGCGCGCCGATCACAAGGACGAGATCATGCGGAGCGAGCGCTTCCGACAATTGCGACGGCGAAGCGTGGAGGAATCCTGCAAATTGCGGATGCCGTTCCGGAAAGCTGCACCGTGCCGAAAACGGGCTGACCCACACCGCGGCACGGGTCTTTTCCGCCAGCCGCACCATCAGATCCACGGCCTGTGCGCGGTCGACGGCTGGGCCGACGACAAGGGCAGGGCGCTCGCTGGTTGCAAGCGCCCCCGCCAATTGCTTTATCGCGTCCGGATCGGGGTTGATCTGTCGCGTCACGCTGTGCCCCTGCACCGCCTCGGTTTTACGATCCCAGTCGTCGATCGGCACCGAAACGAATGTCGGCCCGCAAGGCGGCTGCATGGCGATGTGATAGGCGCGTGCGATCGCCGCCGGGACATCTTCTGCCCGTGCCGGCTCGACCGAAAATTTCACGTAAGGGCGCGGAAACTCCGAGGCGCGCTCGGCATGAAGGAAAGGCTGCAACGGCAGCATGGAGCGCGCCTGCTGGCCCGCTGTAATCACAAGCGGCGTCTGGTTGCGGTAGGCAGTAAAAACATTGCCCAGCGCATTGCCGACGCCGGCGGCCGAATGCAGGTTGACAAAGCCCGCGTTGCGGGTCGCTTGCGCGTAGCCGTCGGCCATGCCGACCACGCTGGCCTCCTGGAGGCCCAGCACATAGTCGATGTCGTCGGGCCAGTCGCTCAGGAACGGCAGTTCGGTCGAGCCGGGATTTCCGAACACCTTGCGGATGCCGAGCGCGCGCAAAAGGTCGAACGTTGCCTGTTTGACGGTGAGAGGGAAGGCGGTTTTCCGGGGCAAGGTGAATCGCCGCTATGCAACACGAATTGTGTTCACCTCTCCCATGGGGAGAGGTCGGCGCAAAGCGCCGGGTGAGGGGTTGCGGCTTAACGATAGATCGTACCCCCTCACCCCAACCCTCTCCCCACGGGAGAGGGGGCCGGGCCCCGCCTGGGCGACATGTATGCCTTTCACCACGCCGCGGTGGCTTTCATCGTCGGCTGGCGTTCCGAATTCGCTGTCCACAACTCCATGCCCGCGTCGGTTATGTTGGCGTTGACGGAAAATTCCGAGCCCTCGAACAGCGGCTG
>Ga0075029_100000659_pt1 | contig 19844 bp, 24 predicted proteins | sample LitLauG_LLR_2013_FD_71391 | JGI IMG/M metagenome (GOLD analysis project Ga0075029, IMG submission 71391) | Freshwater sediment microbial communities from North America - Little Laurel Run_MetaG_LLR_2013 | ecosystem: Environmental > Aquatic > Freshwater > Creek > Sediment | place: USA...
TAATGCATACAGCAGGTTTTTGGACACAATTCCAACCAATGATACAAAGATGGTATTTCACGACGAATTTGCGTTTACAAAACAAAGAGTAGACGCAGGACATGCTGCAATGCAAAAAGTGGTTGTAAACGGAGGTACTGAAGATGAGGCCATGCAGGAATTTTTAAAATACGCGGCAATAAGATATACCGAGATGATAGCTGTAAATCAGGCACTTAACGACAAATACATTCATCATACTGAAATAGGAAACATGACACAAGTAATACCATTTGACAAATATGGCAGGGTTCCAGACGATTACATCAAAATTCCAGACGTGTTTACAAGCCATTCAAGGGGTTCTGGAGAGTCTCCGTCTGGCAATTCTCCGACAATTCCAATAACAACATACCGCTAGCCATAACCTACTTTTTAGGCATGGATTAGGTGAAAATATGATTTTGTTAACCTTTATTGTGAGAGTAGGTATAGCGAGTTTGCCACGTCTTGATCAGATACTTGGCCTGCTACCCATTGACACAGCATTGTCTTATCAGGTGTTTGACCCAAGTCTTCAGAATTTCCCTGGATAGAAATTACACCGCTTGAAACAAGATAATGCAAAGTTGAACGCAGTTGTACATCATCGATATTTCCGGTACACCAGTATCCCACTGGCTTTTTTGTCCAAAGTGGGATTTGGCTTTGGCTTGGCAGTACATTAACTACAAATGATTTTACCACAGAATTTCCATTTTGATCTTTAGCAGCACAGGTGACTGTTGTTTTTCCCATCATGAAAAAAGAACCCGATGCAGGATCGCAAATTGGCGACATGTATCCATACAATATGGTCGAATTTGCATAATTTACGTTTGCCCCTAGTGAATTGGTTGCATGAACAGTCAACAGCGGTGGAACCAAGTGTGAGACAGTATTTTGACTTGTAATACCCATGGAACCTACTGTCATAAATACGCTGGAAGGGAATGCATGATCTTGGAATCTAAACTCTAGAGTAGAACCCATCTCTACTGGAAATCCGTCGACTTGAGTAGGCATCTTTACACTTACCTCAAACATGTTGGTATCAGGTCCTGTTTCTCGCAATGTATAGGGATTGGTTTGAAAAGAAGGATCTGCCAATGTAGTTTGAACTCCGCCCATATGAAATTCAATCATATCAAGTGGGATATCATCAGGGTGAAATGAATCCAGATTATAATCAGGAGCATAGATTTCTAGTTTGAAATAATTACCAATTCTAACATTTGATGATGACCCAGATACAGGACCTGATGGCGCACTTGTTAAAACTTTGGATTGAGTCTGTGTAGTCGGGTGTCCAGAGTAATCTGCGCTTTGATGATATGTCATAACTACAACATCTCCATTTTGCAATGGTTTTCCGTCAACAGAGTCTGGCAATGTAAGCTGAATTTGAAAAGTTCCAGTATCAATTCCTGTTTCTACCATTGAACCAGGCCCAGAGACTGGAACACCATTTATTGTAAAATCAACCAGACCCGCTGTTGGTATAATCATTACTGCTTTATGATCAGTTGACAGATTTATATCCGTAATATAAAAAGTCAATATTGTACCAGGTGTAGCAGGCTCTGCATAACACAAAGATAACGGCAGCAAAAGCAGAATGAGAAAAAGCCTTTTCATGAGGCATCTTGCCCAGGCGATTTAGATTCACTTATCAAAGTATCAGAGTTTTTAATTATAGTCTCTAGAATTTTTCTTCCTGAATTAATTTCGTCTTCTGATATTCCCTGATAGAGCATTTTTCTTAACCGGAGAACAATTGATATTATTGAATCAACAGTCGACTCGGATTTTTTTGTAAGAAAAATTCTATTAATTCTCCGATCTTTGGGATCTGCCCTTCTTTCAACCAAGCCATTTTGTTCCATTTTATCTATTACTGGGACAAGCGTACTCCCATCAACATAGATCTTGTCAGCAAGTTCCTTTTGGGTAAGCCCGTCTGATACATTCAATGCAAGTATGACCTTCCAGTGAGCAGGCGTCAGTCCAAGCTGTTTTTTCATCTCAAGTTCTGCCAGCCTTTCTTGTGATTTTGAGGCAAGGACAATAAGCATGCCTAGAGTGCCATTAAGATCCAATTTACGCATGATATACATTACATTCACTGGTATACAAATCATTGGTATACCAATAGTTATATACTATTATGTGAATTAAAAATACATGAATTCTCAGACTACGCTGAGATATTTAATTCCGGGATTTACGATAGCACTTGCATTAACACTTGGAGCAGATCCACAAAATTTGGCATATGCTGCAACCCAGAACCCCCTTGAATCCCACACAATAACAGGTCCAGATTTAAACAACAATCCCATGGTTGCAAAGATTTTAGCTGAGATAGAGTACTCTAAAAAACAGGTAGCAGATCTGCAAAAAAATCAAAAAACCCTTGAAGAGGATCAAAAATACATAGCACAGCAGAGGCTGATTGTAAAACAACTACGGGACCAAGCTTATCAAATACTTCAAATGCAAGCTGCTCAAAATAGCTCAGATAATGCATACAGCAGGTTTTTGGACACAATTCCAACCAATGATACAAAGATGGTATTTCACGACGAATTTGCGTTTACAAAACAAAGAGTAGACGCAGGACATGCTGCAATGCAAAAAGTACTTGCAAACGGAGGTACGTGGGATGAAGCCATGCAAGAATTTTCAAAATACGCCGCAATAAGATATACCGAGATGATAGCTGTAAATCAGGCACTTAACGACAAATACATTCATCATACTGAAATAGGAAACATGACACAAGTAATACCATTTGATAAATATGGCAGGGTTCCAGACGGTTACATTACAGTTCCAGACGTGCTAGCAAGCCATTCAAGAACTTGATTCAAAATCCCCATTGTAGTTTCCTTGCTCTTTGTCTAGTCACAATATTCGTTTCGTCTGTACCCTCATCTTATGCAGACCGAATGATTACACTGCAAAAAGTTTCAGATGTAAGTGAAGAGTCTTTGCTCAATACAATATCTGACGTATCAAATTACCCACAGATATTTCCTGACAATGTCAAGTTTGTAAAAATACTAGACAACAATACAAAACTTGTTGAAATGAGCGCAGGAATAAACGGCATGTTTTTTGACACACAGGCAATATGCAAAAAAGATGTAAATGGAAGTTACCTAGTACAAGTGGTTTCAGGAGACCTCAAAGGAACCACAATGACTGCAAAATTAGAAAGGACATGGGGTTTTCACGGCCAAAAAGACGGAGGAACTGTGGCAAACATTTCTTTGGATGTAAAAACATCTGGGGTTCTCTCGTGGATGATAGGTTTCGTTCCAGATTATTCCATATCAGATTCACTTGGATATGGGTTTGACAAGATTATCCATCACATCCAGACAACATAATTTTTGCTCTGCAATAAAACAAAAGTTAAAACTAATCACATCATCATTTTTTCAAAAGTTTTGGTTTTAGTTTTGCGTTATTTTTTAAAAGTTCAAGTGCAATCGTTTTATTGTTTAACGCCAAATCAAACTTTTTATCTATCTTTAATGCAGCGTTAAAACATTTTATTGCGTCCTTTAGTAAACCAAGTTCTCCAAGAGACAAGCCCTTGTATGCCATTGCCAGCGCATTTTTTGGTTGAATCTTTAATGCCTTATCATAACAATCTATAGCATCACGATATTTTCCAAGTGTGTGCAATGCAGAGCCCTTGTTTACTAGAGCATCCATGTTTTTCTTTTCAATTGCAAGAGCCTCATCATAACACTTGACTGCTTTAGTGTTCTTGCCAAGAGTTTGGAGTGTAACACCCTTGTTTATTATAGCAGTAATGTTTCTAGGATCCTTGAATAAGACAAGATCATAATATTCTAGTGCAAGAGTGTATTTTCCTTCTTCACATAGTTCGTATGCATCATCAAGGAGGGAAGAATTTTTCATCATTAAGAGTTAAAAATCTGTAAATATTATTCTTTTAGAAGATTTCATACTGAGAATAGCCAAGACCTATTATCATGTTTGATAACTAGTAAAGTGCATATATATCTGCCAAGATCGATCTCAACATGGTTTGGAAAATCCAAAGTGTGAAAATTGCAAAAAGGCATTAGAAAATTTCCAGGGCACGCATTGTTCTGACCAATGCTTGTTTGATTCAATTAAGAACAGTCGGCCTTTCCCAGTAGAAGATGTAAAGTACAATTCAAGTGCAACTAATTGATTATTTGAGGCTGCATGTCCCAGATACATGAAAATATGCTCAATTTTTCAGCCAGAAGATGAAGAAATTCCAATTCACAACAGTATTTAACGGCATTTTCTTGCGAAACTCTAATGCATACAATAGTCTTTGATTTTGACGGAACAATTGCAGATACGCTATCAGTAGTCATAAGAATTGCAAACAAATTTGCCGACCATTATGGATACAACAAAATCCCTCTCAGCGACTTGCCAAAGATAAGGGAAAAAAAACCAAGTGCGGTATTGAGACACTTGGGCATATCAATATTCAAGCTTCCAATCGTAGCACGAAAGATAAGATTTGAAATGAACAAGGAAATTGTCAATCTAAAGACTGTAGTAGACCTCAAAGATACGCTTGTGCATCTCAAAGAAAATGGCTGCACTCTAGGCATCTTGACTACAAATTCAAGAGAAAACGTATTAGAATTTTTAAAGAAAAACGATCTAGAATTGTTTGACTTTGTATATTCCGGTAGAGCAGTATTTGGAAAGAGCAGACTGTTAAAAAAAATGATGAGAGAGAAAACCATACCTCATGAAGATCCAATATATGTTGGAGACGAGATAAGAGACGTTGAAGCTGCCAAAAAGGCAGGAGTCAAGGTAATAGGAGTCTCGTGGGGATACAATACCAAAAATGCCTTGTCAAAATCTCATCCTGATCACATTATAGAAAAACCGGAAGAGCTCAAAAGTATAATTTTAGGCCAGAATTAGGCAACATCTTAAACAAAAAATATACCATGCTACAATTCAAAGAAAAACTAGAATGTGATTTTCCAAGTTACTTTCAAATATTGTATCATACAGCAGGATAAATTATGAGCCCAGATGTAACAGAGGAAGAAAAAAAGGCGTTGACGCCAGAATCAGGTTTTGATCTATGCGGAATTGATTATTTTGAATCACTGGGAAGAAGACTCTATTTTATCGAGCATTATGAAAAATACCAAGATGCACTAAAGGCAAAAAAAGAGCGAGACTGCCCAGATGAATACATCATATTATACAGAGGGGCTTCTTCCTAAAACAATTCTGCATCAACTATATTTATAGACAATTTCTATTTTTTACTTTGTCTTTTTGTCTGACATTTTTTTGAATATTCGCACAGCTTCAAGATGTGAACAGTTTGCCTTGATTCCCTTCCCATGATGAAATTTATAAAAATTTTTGAATCCCTCGCAATCACAGCTGTCTGATGTTACCATATATGACTTGGAAGGGTCGCTTGATGATTTTACCTGAAACAGATCGTCTTCAATCATAACTACACCATTTTTTGCCAAGGCAGTTGCCTTTTTGATAGTATTTGCGCTCATGACTTTCAATACATGTTCAATTAAATAATCCTTAAGTTTTTCAAAAAAGTTTATTTTTAGAATATAAATCTGCCAATCTCAAAGGTTCTGGAAGCCACTGATTTTCTCTTATCAACGATTTTACAAGGCAAGCAGCAGTATCAAGCGCAATTTTATTTCCAACACTTACAAAAATTCTCTTTCCTTTTTTCTTCTCTATTATTTTACCTAGAATTTCCCCATCAAGTATAACATTGTCATCTTCTTCCCTTCCACATAACAGACTTTTTGCAACTCCTATTACAGGCTTGTCCAACATGATTCCAAGGTAACATGCAAGGCCGCATCTACGAGGATGGAGTCTTCCATTACCGTCAACAAGTAAGACGTCAAAATGACCTTTCAACAATTTTAGTGTAGAAAGAATAGGCCTAGACTCTCGCAACATCAAAAGCCCAGAGATATAAGGCTCTGTTACCTTACTTTGCAAAATTTTGCATTCCAAAAGTTCAAGTGTTTTATTTTCCAGTATAACACAGGAGGCTATGGCAATGTCATTCTTGTACGAAACATCAGTGCCACCAATTTTTGAAATGTCCATAAGATAGTCTTTTTGAATTACTTTCTTTGATAGGGATTCCTGGAGTTTAATTGCTTTAGCATATAACGACATTATTTTTCTTCATCTATGGATCCTCCCTGGCCTCTAATCGCGGTAAAGGTTGCAGTACTTGTAATATCTTGTACGTCCCTTATTCCGGTTATTGCAGCATGTAGATCTTCTTCCTTTGTAGCAGACACCTTGACAAACACATCATATCTGCCCATGATTCCATTTACTTCAACAATATTTGGCAATTTCTTAATTTTAGATATTGCGTCTTCTTCCTGACCAGGTATACATGTTGCAAATATGTATGCAATCATAGAATACCTAGGAAGTGATAAGATAAAAGTTTCAGGGTCAAATTTAACTTTATTATGATTAAATGTCAACTATATGTCATGCCTACAAAACCAGAAGATGCAGAATCTGAGTTAATCAAGCAATTGTTTGACGAGATAATGAAAATGATCCGTGAAAAACACATCAAGCTAGAATCCATTGTTCAGAGATTGGTCGAGCAGGGAACAATATCTCAGGAATCATTTGACAGAGCATACATACTTCTCACAGAATATGGTAAAAAGAAAAAATGGATTAAAGTCTAGAACCAATCAGTTATGACATCACAGATCTTGACATCATACTTGGAGCAGTCAAGAGACACAAGTTTTCCAAAACTAGTCAGAAAGATCTGCCTCCTTTGTTTCAGGATTAAGTTTTGCGCCAACTAGCAATATGGCAGAGCCTATCATTAGATTAATACCAAGAAAAACAGGTGCCAGTGGACCTACGCGTGAGAGTATGGTCACAGCTAAGAGTGGTGCCCATGAACCTACCAACAGTCCACCATTATATGCAAATCCCGAGGCGCTGTTTCTGACAGACGTCTGAAATCGTTCTGCAAGAAATGCAGGTATAGGCCCAAATCCAGTAGTTGCCGCCATTATCAAGATTATTACATATACAATTCTTTCAAAAATCGTTGTTGCATGGTATAGACCATAGATTGAAGGAATTGCAACCATAATTGCTGTAACGGCTACTATCATCATGGTTTTTCTTCTTCCAATATATTGGCTGATAAATCCAGTAAATATTTGTCCAAGAAGCGACGTCACTGTTGCTACAATCATCAGAGTTGCCACCTCAGGCTTGTCCAAGTTGACATATTTTTGTAGAAATGTAGGCAAAAATCCAATTGAAGTATAATATGAAAACATCAAGCCTGTCATAATTATAAGGGCAAGAAAGAATTTTCGCTTTTCAGTTGCAAATATTTTTTTCAAAGGGGTCTTCTCAATCTTGTGTTCGCGAGATTTTTGTAGCCATGTTGCAGATTCACTCATCTTGAATCTTACAAAAGTTGCAACAAGACCCGGAATTATGCCGGTAAAGAACATTACTCGCCAACCCATTTCTAGAAAAGAGTTTCCAGGATATTGCGACAGAACAAGTTGGTATACAATTGATGCAATGACAAAACCCAGATTATAGCCGCTTTGCAGAAAACCGGATAGTAGGCCACGGCTTGGTTTGTTCACAGTCTCCATAGTAATCACAGTACCGCTTCCCCATTCTCCACCTGCAAAAAATCCCTGAATGAATCTCAGTACAATTAGAAGTATCGGCGCTAGAATTCCTACCATCTGCCAAGTAGGCAAAAGTCCTGTTGCAAATGTTGCAAGAGAGAATCCAAGTATTGTAATTATCATGGGCTTTTTCCTTCCATACTTGTCTCCCAAGTTTCCAAAGAATGCACCGCCAAAAGGCCTCATAATCAGGGTTATGACATAGGTTGCAAAGATCGCCATCAGGCTAAGTGTAGAATCAGTAGACGGAAAGAAGAGCTGGCTAATGGACGGAATCACAAGGAGCATAAGAACAAGGTCATACCCATCAAGCGACCAACCAAGCCAAGATCCCAGTGCTACAACTTTTTGTTGTCTAGATAGACCAAGCATTCGCCTCTTGAGTTTGGAATCTATTTAATTTGTGTTGCTCTACTACAGAAGTCACAAGTCAGATCTCATACAAGAAACACAAATTTTAAAAAGTGCCAATGCACATGTAATAAAAAATTTGGAGAGGTGCCTTGGTAGGAGTCCTCTCCAAGAAAGCCCCTTGCCGGCAAATTGCTGACTAGAGACACAAATAATACAATTCGACCCAGGCTTTCAATCATAATATAACCATAAGAGAATATAGAAGTCTCTCAAAAGACAAGCTTATTTTTCATAACATTAGCTGAATCAAAATATAAAATTAGAGTTCCAACAATTTAGTTTACAATCAAAGTTTGGCATTTAGATTTTGGATTTTAGCAATTATTTCATCATGGCTTGAATCAGGGTCGGTTGAAAGTATCAAAAGACCATCATCAAGAAATAAGGTAATTAGTTTTACTTTTTCTTTGGATGTTATCATCCAGTTTGTCTTACCCAATTTTTCGTTGAACATTTCATCCCACGAAGCCTTGACAGATGCTTGATAATGCACCATGTTACTTAGCTCCTCATCAAGCAATGGTGCCGCTGTGGGTCTTCTTACAAAAGTAATCAACTTCCTATCTTTTATCCTGCCAACAAATCGAATGTCGGTATCAAGACCTAGGATCTGACCATATGGATCGGCTTGTTTTATACGCTGAGCCATTTGTTGAATATATACCTCCAAAGGAAATTTAACTCTATTGCAATATCAAAAAACAAACCATGATCGACAAAATCGAGGATACTATACTAGATAAGACAATAGCAAAACATTGCATTAATCAGGAGACTGCCTCCCTGATGAGATATTGCATAAACAGAATAGACGCGATAAACGAATCTAAAAATTTCAGATATGAACCTCTTGAAGAATTTGAAAAGAGACTTTCAAAGATAAATAGTCTAAAAGAAAACGCAACAGAATCATTTAGGCCATTTGCCACCAGATATCACACATCACTTTGTGCGTCTATGGGAGTTCCCATGATGGAATCAATCACCATGTCCAAAAAGTCAGGAAATTATGAGACATTTCATGTTTTATTTGGATTGACAAACGCCAAAGCCAAAAGATTTGGTCTTGCAGCACTCTATTCTGCACTACAAGGTCAAACAAATGACATTCCAAACACAGGAACCATTTACAATATAGTATTTGACAGAGACTCTCCCTGGACATATAGAAACGAGGTGGAACACATGGAAGAGTATGCCAGATATCATTTCAACAGCTATCTCATAAATGAAGTAGAAAACTTGGCACCAAATCCATTCGAGTCAGTAATATCACTATATGAACTTGGTTCAGCAGATTTCATATTTATGCAAACAGAATATGATAAGGTAAGAACTGAGAGATTGTGTACATTTCATGCTGTTAACATTCCAAACAAGGGAAACGTTCTTGGCGTTCACATGACAGGAGATGAAAAATTAGTGCATTACAGAAAATGGGGAGAGCCGTATTTTACAGTTCATCCAGTTGAAGGCAAGACAAAATTAAGAGTTGTCGGAATTGCAGATCAGAGATTTATGGCAGACTAGATTTTAGCTCATCTGGTTGGCATCTTTTTTCCAGATTCTTACACCGTCAACGAAGACCTGTTTTGGTTCCTCAAATACAGTATGCCACCTGCCGTCATGCGGAAAGAGTTTATCCATTTCCTTTATTTTGTCATTTGTTGGGAAAGCATTGGTCAAGGCTCCCCACCTCATATTAGGAACTTTTGGCATAATCTCGTTGATATCACGCATATCATCATACAATACAAAATCAAGGAATAAAATACTATGCATTTGTCACATGAAAATACAAAACAATTGGAAAAACCATGCTGTGATTCCAGAGTGACTGATTTGTACCATCCCTAGTCAATTAATTCATGGGTACAGTATAACTTGCATGACAACAATAGTTGGAATCAAAACTAGGGATGGCATAGTACTAGGTTCAGACAAAAGAGCAAGCAAAGGCTTTTTCATCGGATCTAAAATAGTACAAAAAATTGCAAAGATAGATGAAACGCTGGCTGTTGCAATTGCAGGTCAAGTCTCAGATGCAGAACACATAATCAAGCTGGCAAAAGCAGAACGAAGGCTTATGGAATTAAGAAGAGGATTTCCATTGAGCATAAAAGAGTCCTCAAGACTGATTGCAAACATTGCGTATTCCGGACTTCGAAATTACCAGCCATACTACGTAGAACTGCTCGTAGCTGGGGTAGACAGGGAAGGACCGCACGTATTTGCAGCAGACATGAGCGGTGCAGTAATGGAAGAAGACTTTGCATCATCTGGCTCGGGTTCACCTATTGCATATGGAGTGCTTGAAAGCTTGTACAACAAGGACGTAACAACTAGTCAGGCAAGCGAGATTGCATCGCGCGCAGTGGCAGCTGCAATGGAGCGGGATCCAGGCTCTGGAAATGGAATAAACATTCTGGTAATACAAAATTTGCCAAAGGAGGTTACAGCATAAATGTCTGAATCTCAAAACAGTGGAAGATTTCCATTCTACGGGCCACAGGGAAGACTGGTGCTTGTAGATAGTGCGTTAGAAGCTGTAAGCAGAGGTTCAACCACAATAGGAATCAAGACTCTAAACTTTGCAATGATTGCAAGTCAGATAAAACCTACGCACCCATTGATAGAACCATCAGAAAAAATATTTCCAATCGATTATCACATTGGTGCAACAGGCTCTGGATATATTGGAGATATATTGCAGTTAATTGACACACTACGCCTTGAATCGCAAAAACACAGATTAACGTACGAGACTCCAATAGATGTAGACTCGCTTGCAAAACATCTCAGCAGTTTTCTCCACGGCTATACGACATACGCGGTAAGACCTCAAGCTGCATCGGTAATAATCACAGGAGAAGACCAGACAGGAATCCAATTGTATCAGGTAGATCCAAGTGGAACTTTCTTCAGAGGGTCTGGATTTGCAATAGGTCAGTCATCTGATATTGCCCTTGATGTCATCACAAAGGAATACAGCAAAGATATGAAGTTAGAGCAAGCTGTAGAACTTGGAAGAAAGGCAATAGAAAAAGCACTAGGAGAAAAACCCATAGTCGAAACAGGAATAATCGAACCAGGGCAGGCATTTCGAAAAATGCGCACCGAGAACACCTAAGCTTTTCCAAATGTGTTCATTTTTATTTTTTTAAAAAAATAGTAAGGCATACTAGAGATTATTCTGGTCTACATTCAAGAATAATAATCTACTAGCAACTAAAATACAACATGTGTGAAATTACCTGTATATTTGAACCTGCCAAAACACATCACAGATACCTTACATGCAAATAATGTCAATACAGATATGATTTCAAAATCTGCACAAATCTCTGACGATATAGTACTAAAAACTGAACATGTCTTTAAAATATTTGATTCAAATTCGGGAAAAGTGGTTGCACTAGAAGACATAAATTTTACAGTAAAGCGCGGCCAGTTTGTATCTATCATGGGCCCTTCTGGAAGCGGAAAATCCACACTGCTCAATATCATAGGTGCGCTTGATAGGCCAACATCGGGTCATGTATTCATAAATGGATATGACATATTTTCGCTTGGAGACTCTGAAATTGCAACCATGCGAAATCGTCTCATAGGATACATCTTTCAATCATACAATTTGGTAAACAGGACCACCGTTGAGATCAATGTAAAACTGCCTGCAATCATAGCTGGAATGTCTACCGAAGAAGCAAATCGCAGAGCCAAGAAAATTTTAGAAGAATTGGGAATAGCAGACAAGGCAAAACAAAAGCCAGCCAACCTCAGTGGAGGCCAGCAGCAAAGAGTTGCAATTGCAAGATGTTTGATAAATAATCCTGCAATAATTTTAGCAGACGAGCCAACAGGAAATTTGGATACAAAGACGGGTCAGGACATATTTGAAATGCTAAAGACATTATCTCACAGGTTTGGGCGCACCATCATAATGGTCACACATAATCCGGAACTTGCAGAATCCACCGACAGGACAGTCCTAATCAAAGATGGTAGAATTGAAAAGGACGTACTAAATTAATAATTATCAAATAGTTTGAAAGAGCTGAATAATTTTTCAAAATAACCATTGTCATTTTTTAATTAATCCAACTGCTTTTATCAATCATAAGAATGAGATCAATCTTAAAATACGATTCATGTGTAACCTTATCATGCAGGGTTCAAGCGCACTAGACAACTATGAATTAAAAAAAGCTCTCAAGGCTTTGAAAATGCTGCTCATTGATAGAAGTAACGAATTTCGCACATTTGCCCAAGGAATTGGGTATCCAACAAATACAGAAAACTGGGAAGTAATAGTCTTGAATTTTTCTCTTGATTTTGTAGAGTGTTTTAATGCAATGTCTGGTGAGAATCCGCTTGACCATAATCAGATTCACAAATGCATGACACTCATGAGACAGATTTCTAGAGGCAAATCAAACATGACCGAAGTCACACATCTTGAGAATACGGCATACCTGATTGCAGAAGACTTTAAATCAATTTACAAAAGAATGGAGTAAGAGCATGTTCTATCACTGACACTTCCCCATAGATTCAAGGCAGAAAAACGAGTATTTGTAAGATTGGCGTCAATTCCTAATTATACGAATCAAAAGAATGACACCTATTTTTGTCTTCAGAGCGCTCTTGTCTTTCTTTGAGTAGTCTGGTAATCTGCTCCAATATTTTGTGAGCATGGATTATTGATTCTGACTTGAGTTTGGCTCCCAAGGCATCACTTTCTACAACTGCATATCTTGAAACAAGTTTGAGATTTATGTGATATTTGTCACTACTTGCCCACTGTAACACATGCCCCCCATCACCTTCAATAATTCCTATCCAGCGTAGAGTACCAAACCATTTTCCAAGCAATTTGTCTATCACATCTTCTACTTTGATATCAGTTGGGATGTACAGTTGAAGTATCTGTTCAAATTGTTCGTACTGGTGCGAGATTCTCTTCGATAGATTTTCAAGATCGATTCTAGACTTTTTGACAAGCATGGAATCCAGATTCTTTGTGAGTTTGTAACCATAATCTGTTTTTTTTACCAAGCCTGCACTTTCTAGCCTATGCAATGATCGTGCCAGACTTTGTTGGTGAATTCCCAACTTTCGTACAAGACCGTTGAATGTATACTGGGCATCATTTACGTCACTGTCCTGGTTTAACAACGACAAGACTTTTCTATCGTTTGTCTGAAAATCATCAAGAGATACATTAGTAGAGTTATCAATTACAATCTGGACCATTTTATCATCCACCTTGACCTCTTTTTCATTTACGGTTTTGTCTGGTTTTTCTTGTGAGTCTTTGTTTTGCATTACTACTCCAATTGGTCCTTTTAGTTATTTAAAACTAGTTTAGCTGTTACCACTTGATCTGGTTCCAATGTCATAGAATTCACAGATTTTATCAGATTACTTGTATTTTCTAATAATTCAGAAGGAAATAGATTGAATCTATTTTTTCTTGACTTGGAATTTCTTGAATTCAACCTTAGTTTGTTATTACAGCATGGACAACGTATTCCAGAGGATAACGAGTCTACAAATATTCCACATATAGAACAAGGCCTTTGCCCTGCTGCAAATCTATATCCTCCCAATGGTTTTTTTGCCGCAAACCTGTAGCAAATTCCTTTGCACTTCAAATTCTTTCTGATCACACATAGTTACACAATCCAAATAAAATAGACTAGGATTTGCAAAACCTAGTCACATGTGTTTTTTTAATTCAAAAAATAAATACTGTCGTCAATCAGAAGAGAATAATTGGTCGACATTTGGACCTTAGTTGCAATATCCATTCCTACAATGATCTTTCTAGGAATGCGTCATGCCCTTGATATTGATCATATCACTGCAATAGACAATCTAGTACGCTTGCATAATGCTGCTAAAAAGTCAAGATGGGTGGGAGCAGGGTTTAGTGCAGGACATATGATATCAGTATTAGGAGAGATGATTGTCATAATTTACGTAGTTGGTAGTATAACAAGTGTAGACAAGATTGCGTTTTTGGGCGGTGTGATTGGTGCCATTGCCTTGGGAGCAATAGGTGTAACTAACATTTATTCAATGAAAAGATGGGGAAAAAGTGGTTCGGCTATACTCTCTAGCAAGATTCTAAACAGAACTGGAATTTTAGGATCAGTAGGATCTGCACTGGTTACGGGCTTGGTCTTTGGTCTTGGGTTTGACACTGCGACACAGATTTCTGCAATTACATTGTCTGCCGTAGCATCTGCTACGGCCGGAATACAAACAGCGTTGATTCTTTCAGGATTCTTTGCTCTTGGAATGATTCCAGTAGATACTTTTGACAGCATCATACTGCGTTCTGCATTCTCCAAGATACTTCATGCAAAAGGATTCAGATACATGTCATACGCATTGAGTGCAATGGCGTTGGCAATAGCTTCAGTTACAGCATACGAAGTGTTGACAGATTCAGAGATACTTCCCAAATTGACGGGTCCAATTTTGGCAGTAGCAATAGTTTCAGCATCATTTGGATATGGTTTTGCTAAAAGGAAAAAATTCAAGGAACAAGTCCAATAAACTAGAATATTCAATCATGGAGCATCATCATCATCATTACTTGTATGACGGATAAGATTTCCTGTCTGTCTTATTCCAATACACTTGGGAAGACATAAAATGAATCATGCAAATGCTAGTTTAAAAAAATTTAACTAAATTTTACATTATATTTTTTATGAACCTACAACGTTAATTGGAAATTCCGCTTTTTCTGAAACTGGCATGAACCAAATTCCATCCACCTCAACTATTACATGGTAAGTTCCTGCATCTTCAAACTGATATGGAATAGTAACAGAACCATCTGCTGCATGTAGAAGCGAAGTGGTAAACACTTGAGTTGTTCCTTTCATGATTGCAACTTTGTAATCAACATGCTCCTCGATGGAATTGGTTTGATTGTTGATAAAATCTACCTTAAGTTGAGTTGGTTGTCCAGTAGTCGGATTTGCAACATTAGTTGCCAACCCTATTTTGATATTCCCACTAGATAGACTTGTATTTTGTGTCTCATTATTTTTCTCTACAGTATACAGTGCCAGCATTCCACCTTGCATGTGATCATTTACATGACAGTGTAAGAACCAAGTGCCAACGTTGTCAGGATACATGTCTAGCACCTTCATACTCATAGGAAGAAGCTCTAACATGTCTGTACGCATACCGTCCATCAACAATGTGTTGCCATGCCAATGTGGTGAATGTATATCACTTTCACCACCCATGCCGGCTACATACCAACGCACGTGTGTATTTTGCTTCATATTCACTCCCGGTAAATTTCCAAAGATGTAACCATTAACAGAATACTTTAGATTGCTTTCCCAGTAATTCGAGTCATTTACGTTTACCTGCGACATGTCCTCACCAGTAAATGTCTTGTAGTTGGATGCCAAGTAGGGACTACGAGTTTCATTGAATATAGTAAACAATGTAACAAACTCTCGGTCAACGTCTTTTGGTGAACCATCTGGATTTGCTTCTCCATTTCTTGTGATTATAATTGGCCCGACAAGCCCTGCACTTGTATCGGATACCTCGTTTACATGTGAATGATACATCCATAGTATAGAACTTGGATCGTGCGGTCCAGGACCTGCCCTCTCTGGGACATTCCAGATATAGGTATAGTTACCACCCGGCAGTACTGCTTCGCCAGGTTTTTCAGAATCAGGTACTCCGTCATTATATGGTGCACCCTCGGACGCCTTGTCATACAAGACTCCATGCGGATGAATGCTGGTAGGAATACGACAGTCATTTTTGAATACCACTTTTATTGTATCTCCAACTTCTGCATGAATTACAGGTCCCAGTACTCCAAGATGTTCCCATTGAGCGGTTCGTGGCTGTAGTGTTGAAAATGTAGCATCAGTGTATCCCCGATAAACGCATTTTAGATACACACTACCAATCCTGTCTACTCCATTTTGCGTATAGAGCGCTGTTCCAGAATCATTTGCAAGTGGCTTTCCTGTTATCATGTTTACCCCCGTTGGAGCATAATTCCATTTTACCTCATCTGATGCAATATAATAGGTTCTGGTAACCCCTTGTGATACAGTAGGTGTTGCCGTCTTGGTTATCATTGTTACCTGATTTGAATTCTCAGTAAAATGATAGACGATAACTCCAGTTAACGCAGATGCAAGCATGGTGATTATACCAAACATTATGACGGTTCTTGATATCATAAATTTAGGCTCCTACCGATGTAACTAAATCTTCAACAAAATAGGTCATTGCACCAAGTGACGAAGGTTGAGAATAGTCAATCATGGGTTATCAGTATCCACAAAATAACAAGCTGAATTTCCATGGCATGACATGTTTGCGCCCGAGCGGTCAAGACCTCCTAAATTGGCACCAGTAAGATCAGAATCTTCAAAACTACCTCCTGTGATATCTGCATTTTCAAGATCTGCACCTCTAAGATTTGTGTCTTCAAAGATTGTATTTCGTATATCCGCATTTACAAGTGTAGCATTTTGCAGATTGGCATTTGATAGATTTGCGTTTATCATTATAGAGGAGGATAAATTTATACCAGATAATTTTGCATTACTAAAATCTACACCTGAGAGTTTTGCGCCAAGAAGATTTGCACCTAGCAGGTCTGCGCCAGATAAATTAGCATGATAAAAGTCAACATCTCTCAAATCCGCCCCTCTAAGGTCGGCACCTGAGAGATTAGCATATGCAAAATCACCTCCAGACAAGTCAGCGTTTTGCAGGTTTGCACCTGAGAGGTTTACGTTATAAAATAATGCATTTTGTGCAATCATACCTGAGAGATTTGCCCCAGACATGTCAGCAAAATGAATTTCGGTGTGAACCATTTTGCAACTGCTCCAATCTACTTTTGGAATTGGTGCTTCAAAACAATTAGTCAATTTTGGAACAGAATGATGTGTTTGACTATTTCCAGAATCTTGTGCAAAAACATTTGCTGTAGATACAGAAGTTATCACAATTGCACTTACAAACAGGAGTAGTGCAATTGATAGGGTCATAATTAGGCATGCCTAATTGACAATATTTAATCTGCTCAACTGACACAATAACTGAAAACAAATTCTAATTCTAATAACATAGAATATATTTTGAATTTAAAATTAGTAAAATAATTCATCATGAAAACAAAAACTTTGTTTTGTTCAAAGATAATGATTGTTTTCAAATTAACATAACACTTGGTTATACATTTAGATCCTTTAGATTTCTGCGGTCGCTTTTGATCTGAATTTAGATTTGTATCTTCCAAGCAGGATAGAATTTCCTACCACGGTAACTGAGCTTAATGCCATGGCACCACCTGCAAGCATTGGGAGCCATTCAAACATGCCAACTCCTACAAACGGTACTAGAACACCTGCAGCTATTGGTATCAGACCAGCATTGTAAGCAAATGCCCAAAACAGATTCTGTTTTATCTTTGATACAGTCTTTTTTCCCAAGTCTATTGCAGTAGCAACGTCTATCAAGTCATTTTTTATCAGTATGATTCCACCAGTTTCTTTGGCAACATCAGTTCCAGATCCTATTGCAATTCCCAAGTCAGCCCTAGCAAGCGCAGGTGCATCGTTTATCCCATCTCCAACCATTGCAACTACTTTACCTTTTGATTGCAGTTTTAAAATCACTTCCTCTTTTTGCTGTGGCAAGACTTCTGCAAACACCTTGTCAATTCCAAGTTTTGAAGATATAGCGTGCGCGGTTCTTTCATTGTCACCAGTAAGCATGATAATTTCCATTGCATTTTTTCTAAGTATGTCTAAAGCTTGTTGCGCATTTGGTTTTATGAGATCGGCTAGAGCAATTATTCCAGACAGAGTGCCATTCACAGAAACGAGTACAGCGGTCTTGCCCCCGGTCTCAAGATTTTGCAGTGTTGAATCTACTTTATCAGAGACAAAAATTTTATTGTATTCCATTAATTTTCTATTCCCTATCAATATTACATTAGAGTCGCAAATTGCCTCTAGTCCATGACCGGATACGGCTTGAAAAGAATCAGGTGATAATATCATTGTAGAATATTCTCTTGCTCTTCGTACAATTGCTTGACCAAGAGGATGTTCAGATCCTGATTCTGCCATTGCAGCGAGTATAAGCAATTTTTGTTCCCCCATACCAGACAAATCAATCACATCTGTAACGGATGGCCTGCCTTGAGTTAGAGTACCAGTCTTGTCAAAGACTATTGTATTTACCTTCTTTGCAATCTCAAGATATTCTCCTCCTTTGAATAAAATGCCATTCTCTGCCCCTTTTCCGGTACCCATCATCAGTGCAGCAGGTGTTGCAATCCCAAGGGCGCAAGGACATGCAATAATAATCACAGATACAAATGCCAATAGTGAATAGGCAAGCCCAATACCTCCTACAAAATACCAACCTAGCCCTGCAGATATTGCTACAATTATTACCGCAGGTACAAAATATTTTGCAATTTGATCCACGGTCTTTTGCATCTTTGCCTTGCCAGTTTTTGCATTCTTGACAAGTGCAATAATTTGTGAAAGCACCGTATCCCGTCCAACTTTTATGGCTTTGATCTTCAAAAGACCACTCTTGTTCATGGTTGCACCAATAACTTTACTCCCCGGTGATTTATCCACAGTCACGCTCTCGCCGGTTATTGCAGACTCGTCAACAGAAGAAAATCCTTCAATTACAGTACCGTCAGTTGGAATACTTTCTCCAGGTCTTGCCACTAGTATTTCTCCAATCCTGATTTGTTCTACAGGTATCTCGATTTCTTGGCCATTTCTTACAATTCGGGCCCTTCTTGGTTGAAGATCTAGTAACTTTCGTACTGCGCTAGACGCCTTTTCTTTTGTTCTTGATTCAAGCAATCTTCCCACTAGAATCAAAGTGATTATCATGGTTGACGTTTCAAAATAGACTGATTCTACTGGAAAATGTTCTCCAAGTATTGTAACTATTACACTATACAAGTATGCAGTACTAGTTCCAACTGCGATTAGGGAATCCATGTTCGATGTTCGAGTCTTGATTCCATCCCAAAATCCTCTGTAGAATCTCCAACCTATCCAAAACTGAACCGGTGTTGCCATTGCAAGCATGATATAATGACTGACGTCAACTGAGAAAATCTGGAAAAATGAAAGAATCATTATTGGAATAGTCAGTGCAACACTTGAAGCAACTTGTTTTTTTAGCTTTTTTAGTTCCTTTTCAGGTTCTGTAAATTCCCCAAGACATTGATTACTGCAGAAAAAATACTCTATCCCTTCAGTAACATGTCTAATAGAATCAGATTTTTCTTCAACAAACATTCCACATATTGGATCTTTTGCCATACATTCTATCTTACAATACAGGGGTGATATAACGACTAGACTACAATTGTAAAGTTGCATCAATTGCAAGTCTTACTGTATGAAAGGTATCTAAAATAAACACATGATCAAACAGGGGACAGTTTTATTCATAATCATTTTGATACATTGATCTTCATTTTCTTAATATCGATACATTTCACAATGTTATCTATTATCTTGTTACATTAGATCAATTCATTTGAGAAGGGACTACAAATACTAGGTAGGCAATATCTAGTACAAGATGGTCTAGCCTTTTTTCATATCACAAAAAAAG
>Ga0075029_100000667_pt1 | contig 19643 bp, 31 predicted proteins | sample LitLauG_LLR_2013_FD_71391 | JGI IMG/M metagenome (GOLD analysis project Ga0075029, IMG submission 71391) | Freshwater sediment microbial communities from North America - Little Laurel Run_MetaG_LLR_2013 | ecosystem: Environmental > Aquatic > Freshwater > Creek > Sediment | place: USA...
GTCTACTATGTACCATTTTCCAGGTATGAAATATTCATCTTTTATAATTTTATCTGGATGACCATCTGGAAGATATTTAGAATATTCCTCATATGGACATTCTACAGCACTCGTCCAATCACTGGTAATTCTAACTTTACCTGATTTTTTATGATATTTATCACCATCAATCCATTCACCCTCTGTACCGAATGATGATCCATCAAAATGACTGAATTTAGCAATGAAGTTGTAAGAAGATAACTTCTTATAGTATTTCCCTACAACGAAATCTTCTTTTTCCATATTTTTTATCGTTTAGTTTGTCTGAATGACCCACTTGTGAAATCATCCACTACATGCACCTCCTTAAATGGAGGACTGTCTGTACGAAAGACTTTTTCAAAAGATCTATGAGGTTTACGCCCATAGACCTTTTTACTCTTCTTCCGCACAATTTTCTTATTCGTGCGTATTGCCATATTGCTGTTTTCTTTTAATAATTGTTACAATTAAAACTACGAGAGGTGGAAAGACAAATGCCATTTTGTGCCATCCGTTTACATAAATCACGCTATCTATAACAGCCACCAGAATGGTAACCATCATTAATACCACAAGTTTTACTACCATATGACACGGTTTGTCCTTCCTTCCACTACAAAATAACCATGAAACATCCCACAATAAATGTGGTAAACAAACTCAATGTGCTTATAGCGCTGCCTTAGGGCAACATAAGCTTTATATAGTTGTTCTTTTGTTCGATTGAAAAAGTTTATTATTCGTTTCATGCTATTAATTCTAATTGGTTTACTTCCTCAAGATCAGGAGTTTCCTGAACTGGTCTAAATCTGCTAGCTGCAAAATACAAATAAGGGAAACATTGGTTCCCTAAATCTAATTCTGCAAGTTTATATCCTAACAGTCCTCCTTGTACAGCGCATTTCATTGCTTCCACCACTGTATATTCACAGCCTTTCTTTGGTCTTAGGCTAAAAGGAATCTCCGATGGATAATCCTTGTCATTAATACAAATTACTTTCATTCCTGGTCAATTATGTGTGATAATTCAATTACAAGTAAATAGTATTCCTCTTTTGTGAACCTATTCAATGATCTTCTGGGGAATGGAATCTCTTCAAAATCACAGAATTTGTTGAACTGAATAGGATTTTTATCTATCCAGTCCAACATTCTGTAATATTGTTGATCCTCCACCACAAGACCACTCTCTAATGTCTTTTTCATGACATTATCATGAAAATAATGACATCCATCAATACAATGGTTGCCATTATAAGATGTGTTCTATGCTTTTTCATAACTTTAATTATTTGGTTTAATTTCCCACCAGCCCGTAGGCTGATAATGTGCCACTTTGTTTCTTTCATCTTCTCGATTCATTGCCCAATAACTATCATATATTGTGCCATCCTCAACATATGAAATATGGTGGTCAAACATATAAACAAATTTACCTTTGTCCAAAAGATGGACAAGGTGTACATATTTGAGACTTGCATTGTTTGGTCTGTATCTGGAGGTGTAGTAAAAAAGCTCACATAGTTGTTTTATCACTCTATTACACTCCCAGAATGTCAATCCATCATCATAATCCACCTTTAACAGCTTCATGACAACATCAAATTCTCTTGTTTGCATATCAAATGCTTGAGAAATAGCTATTCCAGCACAACTTCCAAATCTGAAATCATTCTTAGAAATCTCTAATGGTACTATTATTTCTTTTCTTCTCATAATGATTTAATCTAATAGTCTGAACCAATTAGGTAAGAAAACTTCTGTTTAGTGATGTCATCCTTCATAAGTGCAAGACACATTACCATTAATATGTCTAATTTGATGGTAGTGCCCCTTTTATAGGCATAATCTTCAATCGCTGCTACAATTGCACGAATAGTATCACCTGTAGCTATAAAATCATCAATAACGATGTTAATAGCACCATCATTCTCATACCTGGAATATCCATATGAATGAGAATCTTCTCCTTGTTTCTTTACATGGCATATTTTGCACTCATTTTTACAATTAGCTGCAAATAATGTAGCCATAATAGCACCTGAGGATCCCCTGCACCATAAATTGATCTTCTTATCAAACGAATATAATTTATAGAATACCGTAAGATAATGACCTATTAGCTTCTTAGCTTTTCCAATATTAGAACCAACAGGATAATCTGGTTGGTCTGAGTGAATGTTAATCCATTTCATAATGTGTGTGTTAATGTTTTGTATAAAAAGCAATTAGATGGGCCATTATCGACATAGTCAGTTAAGGCTTCAATTCATGGTCTTCCCCCGTTTAAACCAGCTTCAAGGTTCTAACGCTTTAAATGAAGGTTTAATGTAATTCACCTACAACATAGACTATTTACTTCCAATCAATCTTTGTACAATACTTACCTTTAATAGTAGCCCAAATAGTTACTAATTTAGAAGGTTCTTGAGGTTTTTGAATCCTATTTACCATCCTATAATACTTTCTATTCTGAAACCAATCACCAATTGATGATACAATAGCTCCAATTCCTCCTAATATACCTAGTATAATGATGGCTGCTACGGCTACAAAACTCAATCCTAATGGGATAGCTAATAACAAACTAAGATTCATAACATTCTTCCATCCCAGCACTTTAAGCATAGATAGACCCATTGCACTAAATAGAATAGCTAACATCCAAAATAATATACCTAATACCACTCTTAAACTTAATGAGCTGTTCCATATCTCTTCAAAAGGCTTGGTGATAATCACTATTGGGAATACAATTACGCTGATTAGTGTATTCCAGAATAATGTACAAAAGTCATTTGGTAGCTTACCAAACATAAAGTAGTAAAATCTACCTAATAATGAATCCATTCTTAAGTTCATACCTTTTCATGTTTAGTTTGAGAAGACCAATATGGTTTTCCCTTGTGTTTACCCATATAGGTCTTATAGACCACTTCTTGGGTTTCAATGTTGTGTCTCTTGCGCTTAGCTTTAGAGATCACTTGCTTTTCAACTGTTCCTATTGTCATAGTGTGTTTAGTTTAATACCACCAATTCTTCTTTCTTACTAAATTCTTGTCCCTCCAAATCTGGAAGTTCAATAAATAGACTAACATGAGCAAATTCTAGAGAACTAAATTCCTCCAGTGAATACCATTGGTCTAGTCCTCTAAATATACATCCTGTTTGCCATCTACCTATTGCAGTGTACACTTTACCCTTCTCTACCTTCATGGTATATCTGGGATCAGCTACCGATTCAATACATAGCACTTTCATGATCTAATGATTTTGATTAATTTTAATTGAGTTAGTTAGAAAATAGTATATGGCAGGATTTTCAACCATAGAGCATAGATTTGAACTACCACTCGCTATTTCGCCATTATACCATTCCACACACACTACCACTTACAATTCTCTTCGTGTAGGCCATTTTCGCCTCCACACATTGGACACATTTCTTCATCATCATTAATATGCATATGAGCACCAACTGGGCCTGTGACTACAGGCTTATAAGAACTTTGGCGCTGTGAATACCATAATGCTACTACTAACTGGAGATTAGATGTGTAGAATCCTAATGATACAATGGTAATAGCTCCATCTATAACACAGATGAGACCATATAACAGCATATACCAATTAGGAAGGGTTGATTTCTTTATAGCCATAGCTTTAAATGATAAATACTTGCTCATTCTCCACTTCAAGTGCTTGTTCACCCTTTCCATTCACTTCAGCAGCAATACCATTAGCAATGACTAGAGCTTCAGCGCTATTAACAGCCTTAATGGTTGTGTAATAGGTGAAATACTCATCATTCTCATTTTTCTTCAGATAAACATCAAACTTTTGCATGTTGTATTTGGTTTAAGCCTTGTTTTTGTAATTTGATTTGTTTGGTATTCTCATCATGTTGATTATTATAATCAATGATGGTCCTAATTTCCTCTATTATCATGTCTTTTTTAACTCCAACTATCCCATAAGATACTAGAGCCATTTTAATGTCACTCAATGTTAAATTCAGCATTGGATTAATGTTTAATGATGTGATATTGTGATTCCAAGCCAAATCCTATAACAAATGACATTTTGTATGCATTCTTCTCATTTCTAGGCATATTCTTAATGCTAGCACATGAGCACATTGATAACAATGCTATAAATAATAATTTACGTTTCATATGTTATAGCATTTAGCCTAGTCCATCCAAATCACCCTGAATGAGATATACACCAAATACAACAAACACTGTTACAATGGCTAATAATATACCACATCCTATTACTAATGCTGATAGCCCCATTATAAGAACACCTATTAGAGCAAGATAATCGTTTGTATTATTAGAATTGAACAAAAGCACCATTACACCTTGGTAAAGGCACACACCCAGGAATAGTATAATCACTGTCCTGAGTGCCCATAATATAGCTAATTTCATAAGTCCTTATTTGGAATGAAGAATACATATACTAGCGCCACCACTACAAATGCTATTGAGCAAAAGAGCAGGAATGTTAAAAAGTATGCAGCATAAGCTACAATAATCATGAATCCTAATGCCATTAAGACAATGAATCCAATCAATCCTAAAATGTTTTTCATGTTAATGTGTGTTAAATGTTAATAAAATCACCTATCCAAGATTTGCTGTCTTGTCATATACGTATATTCAATCACTTACTGAAGGTGAGAATAGTGATATACTATGGAATGCCTTTGCACGCCTCCCTATAGGGTAGGTATTACGTAGCTTTATCGGTGAAGTCAGGATCTTAAATGTCTTCCCAATCTTTGTAGAATACACCACTAATTGAACTGATTAATATAGCAATGAATATCATCCACCAGAATATGATTAAAGCTATCCATCCATACCATTCAATCTTCATTTGATGCTCAAACTTGTAAGCAACAAAGAATATCCCAATAACATATAATGCCATTGAGAGCAATACAACAGCTATTTCCATAACTATTGCTTTGTATGCAAGCTATTATCAGCCAATTGACTCATTGCAGGCGCTGATTTACCTCTTCCCTGCTGTTTAGGGAACATTTTAATCAAATCTGCATTTGTGTATGTTCCTTTAGGCAATTCTTTAATTTGTTTCTTCGTAAGCATATGTGTTTAATTTAGTGTTGTTTCAATAAAAGGGGGAATTTCACCCCTCGCAAGTCTTAATCATTCAAAAAAAATAACCAAAAGTATGAGTTTCAATCACAATTTCGTCAATATCAATATCTCAAGATCACATGTCTTCAAATGCTCAATGTTATTCAATATAAGGCATTGATTGAGAATGTGTATAACAATCTTCCCAGCACATCCAAGCTCCTCAAGCTCATGAGGATAAATATCAATAAAATCCTCATATGTCCTCACCATACCATTTATCTTGAATTTAATGTAATAGCTATTCATAATGTGTGTTATTTGTTGTTAAACTGCATCTCTACCCTTTGCCTGCTCAATAGTCTCTGGACCATTATATGAATAAACAGAGATGATATGATCAATCGGACATAAATAGCCCAATTCAGTGTAAATCTTATTCTTAAGAGAGTTGAACTCCATATGATCACATCTAATGATCTGCTGATCTCTATTGTCATCGTAATATCTAATACTAATCATGTTAATTGTCATTTAATGCTATAGTATTGAGAAAAGAGCCTATTTCAAGGCTCTATATTTCTTAATCTCCTCAGGCATAGGAGCTGTACAATGCTCTCTAGCCTCACCAATAACATTTCCCTCTTTATCACATGTAGCAACAGTAACAGACCAATTAGAATAATCACATTGTCCTATTCCTGGAACATTAAATGCCAACACCTTATCATACTTCATCCAATAAGAGGAATAAATAACTCTTCCCACATGGAAGTAATTACTTAATAGAGATATATACTTATCGTTCATAATTATGAGTTTAATCTTGTTTTAATGCTATAATATCCCTTATGTCATTTGTTTCAATGTGTTTATTTTCAGTGTATTTGAACAATATGTGTGTATCATATCATTCCTCACACTGACATAAACCATTTAATTCTAGCTAATTTGAGGGTTTTTATTCCCCACCCATGATGTTATACATCTCCCACCCTTATATATAAGGAGAAGAGAGCATTATTTGCTCCCTTCCCTAATACTAACTATGCAAAGTCATATTCCCTTGCATCGTCATTGCTCATGATAACACCATTTACAATAGCCATTGTGTGTGGATTTAAAGGTTTAACATTACTAAATAGAGAGAATAGCCCCATTCAAGGAGCTATTCCCTATTACTGCACTATTATAATGCAATAAGTTCCTGCATGTCGCTAACAGTCTTAGGCTCATAAGCTTTGGGCTTAAGGTCTTTAACTGCAATCGCTTGCAATGCCTCACCAGCAGGCATACTAATAAAAGGCACACCACTCTCACCTTCAAGGATGTCAAACCCAAGCACATTGCTCATGGTAATTTCCTTGTTTCTAATGCCATCACTAACCTTCTTACTACAGGTTACCCCTGTGCTAGTGCCATCAGCCTTCTTCAGGATGATTACAACGCGCTTACTGGTATCCTTCAGGTTAGCTGGAATAACGCTCAAAGAGCCATTCTTTCCAACATTTTCCAACACTGTGCCAAGAGAGTTAAGAGTGTTCTCTGCTCTCTCAAATACTTTAAATTCTAAAGCCATAATCGTTTTTGTTAATTGTTTTTATTTAATTGTTAACCACGGGGAGATCCCCAACTCCCCATTTTTAAGTGGGGTGGGCAATTGGGAGTGGTCCATCATTCCTTTCACATAAAAAATTCCAAAAAATAAAAAAATATTGTCCGCAATACATGCAGGAATTAAAGCCTCTATTCCCCGCATCCCCTAAAACCTCCTAATTTCCAATGCTGTATTTGGAAATGTGAATTCTATTACATATATTTGTACCCATGAAATTTAAGATATATCCCCAGGCGTGTTATAATGCTAATCATAATTATGGTGAAGGGGATGTGTCTGCTTAAATATTAAAATGTTAACCGCAGAAAGCCCCTCCCACAAAGAGGGGTTTTTTGTTTTATGGGGGTGTAGCTCAATTGGCTAGAGCAGTGGTTTTGCAAACCACAGGTTGAGGGTTCAAGTCCCTCCACGTTCCACTGTGTCTGTAGCTTAATGTAAAGTGTCACCCTGTGAAGGTGAAGGATGTGGGGTCATTTCCCACTAGACACCTAAATTCTAGTAGTATATCAGTTGCGAAGATTACCTGCCCTGGAAGCAGGAGGCCGTTGGTTCGAGTCCAACCTACTAGACAAACTATGTTAACGACATCCATGTCGTAGACATATATTGTGATGTGGTGGAATTGGCAGACACACCTCCCTATCTCGGAGGCGTTCTATGTAATGTAGAATATGTAGGTTCGAGTCCTACTGTCACAGCTATATCTGTTAGTGGCTACTGTTGGTAAGTAGTGATGGGCTGTAACCCCATTGTCTTCTAAAGACTTCGTAGGTTCAATTCCTCCCTAACAGACTAATGTAAAATAACCTGGTGGCGGATTGGCGGATGGCGGATAGTCCATTATTGGACTGTATATTGGACACACTGTCCATTATGTCAAGCCCTTAGTGAAAATTATTTTCCCCTGATAGTCAGGTAGTTATAGGTTTTGGCCGCTTCGCGGCTTGCAATAGTCCTATATCTGGGGTAACTTTGGGGCAGGGTGGCTGGGTTAGGTGAATAGAGGAACACACTTCCCCAGGTATAACACTGTAATTACTACGAATTCATACATTGGGGTGACTGAGAGGCCAGGTAACAGACTGCAAATCTGCATAACGGGGGTTCGATTCCCTTCCCCAATTCTCCCTTCTATAAAGCTTCCTATAAAATTTCAAGATAATATGGCATTATTTTCTAACAAAGTTTGTTAGTTATAATAATTCCTATTACATTTGTGTTAATTACGTATGGAAAACCAAGAGAAGAAAACGATAGTGCAAAAAATAAAGCTCACAGAGAAAGATGCTCTTTCTATTGCACAGAGGTATTACACCCTCCTTTCTGCGATTAGCAATACATCCCTCACAGAAAGGGAGATACAGCTAATGGCATTCACAGCCATCAAAGGAAACATTTCTTATTCCAATAATAGGGAAGAGTTCTGTGAGCTTTATAAGTCTTCTTCTCCCACGATTAATAACATTATTTCCAAGCTTAAGAAGATGGGACTATTGGTTAAAGAGAGTGGTAAGATAAAGGTGAACCCTGCTTATTTACTGAATTTTGAGAACAACCTTGTTATTCAATTAAGTATTCTACATGGATAAGCCTGTTGCAATGTCGGTTAAAGAATACCTGACTAGGACAATGTCTATTAAAAACAACATTCCCCTGGCTACAATAGATGCCATTGTAACACACCAGTTTGAAGAGGCTAATAAAGCCATGCTTACAAACAATAGTGTTGAGATAGCTGGGTTTGGGAAGTTCTTATTTAAGGTGAAGAAGGCTAATAAAAAGATGGAAAAGCTTTGTATGAAGAGAGATTACTATTCAAGCAAGCTGGCTGAGGGTGAATTGACAGAAGCTAAAACCTCTTCCTATACGTTAAAATTAAGTAATACAATTAAGGAAATTGAAGTGTTAAAAGCTAAACTAAATGGTGGAATTCACAAAGATAATAGAGGGATGGAGGAACAGCTTAATACCCCCATCGGACCTCAAGGAGATAATTCAAATGAGATCAGACCTACGTCTGAGGATATGCAGGGAATGTCCTGAGAACTCTGAGAATAAGAAGAAAACGGGTTGGACAACCTTTAGACCTGATGAACATTGTACTAATTGTGGCTGTACATTGTCAGCTAAAACTAAGTGTCTGTCCTGTGAATGTCCTCTAAAGAAATGGATGGCTATTGCCAGCGAAGAAGAAGAAAAGAAATTAGTAGAACTATTAAAAGCATAGATTATGGCAAAAGAACTTCCAAGAATAAAGATGATTCATATAGAATCTTTAGTTGATTCTCTGATGGATCTTTGGAATAGAGGGGTTGAATATGTGGATATTGTAGGGGATGTAAATGAAAATGGCATTCCTGATGAGGTGTGCCTTAGCTTCCTAAAAGAATACATGGATAAAGGATATGAGAAAGACTTTGATGCTCTATATGAAGAGATAAAAGAAGCTCAAGGAGAAGACTATGATGATGAAGATGAAGAGGAAGAAGAACCTAAACCCACTCAACAAAAGGTAAGAATAAAGCTTACTGACAAGGATATTGATGATTTAATTTAAACCAAACCAATGAATAACTACCAACAAACACAAGAAGCTTTTGCTGTAATAGAACGGCTAGCAAGCTTATGCGCTACAGAAGGTGTAGCCGAATCAATAAAAACTAAAGCAAATGCAATGATCACTTCCCTATTGGAAACAATCATTCAACCTGCTGTAACAAAAATTAAAGCTGATGCAGCAGGAATTCTAACCAAGTAAAGTCATGGGACGTAAAGCAAGTAACTACAACAGCGTAATTCACATTCTTCAGCAATTACATAGTGTCTATCCCACCTTTGGTATGGGTAGGCATTTAGCTACAGCGCTAGCTGATTATAATGATTTCTGGGGAATCTCTGACAAGGAATTGTTATATGCCTTACAGAAATACAAAGCAAAACTAGAAATGGATGCTCCTTATACGGAAGGAGAGGAATTAGATAAGATTATTAGAGATGGTATGGATCTATCACTCTCTAGTGTATTAGGAGAAGATGAAGACGAAGATTAATGGCAAAGAAAGCTAACAACTACATCACCGCTGAACTTGACTTTGCTGAAGAGCAATTACAGTCATGGAAAGCTTATGTCCTAGCCAATCCTATTAACGAGCTAAAGGATAGGATAGAATGGAAACCTACAAGTAAAGGTGGGGCAATGCCTATGGTGGTAGCTTCTATAGAATCACAAGGTAAGTTTCTTCAGGATACAATGAAGAACTATTTGGCCCTTTTAGAAGTGGTTAATAATCTTCGTGAGAAAGAAGAAGCTAAAAAAGAAGCCAGAGGAAAATCAACCATTCCTCATAGGATGCAAGCTATTTAAATGGAAATTAAAACATCAGAGTTTTTCAGGAACATGAAGTCTCTTCCTCCTCCAGGAACGGAAGAATTCAATCAACTCATTAACTGGGAGATTGAGAAGATTCAGGGAGGAGTGAACATCAATGGAATACATATTTCAGGATGGCTTTATTGGCATTTGAATCACTGGTGGATAAGGATTGATAAGCAAGACACTTATGGAAACGATGTCCGTGTAAAGAGCTTACCAGAACTTAGAGATAATGAGTGGATTAGGGCAGAAGCTTTAGAGCAATGTCGTATTCAGAAAAAGGGATATATGGAGGTAGGTGGTCGCCAGGGAGGTAAGTCTGAAATGGAGGCTTCCTATTTTGGTATGAATGCCATCATGTTTGAGAACACTCAGAATGTAATTGTCTGCGGTAATGACAATGACCTTTCTCTTTTAAAGGATAAGGTGGACTTTGGACTTAAAAGCTTATGGGAAGGTGTTAACATTCCCAGGCTAGATAAAACCTGGAGATCCAATCAGATTAGACTAGGATATAAAACTTCAGATGGTGAAGACCAGATCTGGAGTTATATTGTTATTCGTAATGCTAAAGACGGTAACAACACAGAGGTTGCGGCTGGTACAACAGCCAAATCTTTCATTATGGACGAGGTGGGTAAATACCCATTCTCTGCTGCCTTCAAAGCAGCGGAGCCAGCCTTCAAAGGTAAATACGGTTGGCGAGCTATCCCTATCCTTGTAGGAACAGGGGGTGCATTCCAGAATGGAAAAGATGCAGAGAACTTCTTCTACAATCCTGAAGCTAATAACTTTCTTCCTTTCGTAGATGAGAAGACAAACAAAAAGACATGCTTATTCCTATCTGGAATATATAGGCAAGATTGTAAAGAGGAAACAACATTAGATCTTTGGTTAAGAAGTGAGAAGGGAATTGAAATCCCTAATGCTTCTGAGCTATCAAAGATTAAGATACAGGTTGCTAATAAGGACAGAGCTGCTGCCCTTATTGAGCAGGAAAGGATAGATGCTAAAATCAACCCTGATAGAAGCCTTTACCTAAAGCAGGTAATGTACTATCCTATCACTGTAGATGAGTGTTTCCTCTCTGATAGTGATAACATCTTTGACGTAGAAGCAGCTAAAAGGCAGAAGCTTAGAATCCTTACACAGGAAAGAACAGGAGTTCCTGTCATCCTGTACATGGATAATGATGGTATTAAACATGAGTTTACAGACAAGCTACCTATCTCTAACTTCCCTTTAAAGCAGAATGATAGTAAGGATGCTCCTATAGTGATATATGAATTTCCTATTGAGAACCCTCCTTATGGACTTTATGTTGCAGGAGTTGACCCTTATAGACAGGGTAAATCAGAATACAGCTCATCCCTGGGATCCATCTTTATATATAAGAGGATGCATGATTTGACAGGAGAGAAGTATCAAGATATGTTTGTAGCTTCCTATTGTGCTAGACCTGATAAAAAGGAAACATGGGAAGATCAAGCTAGACTCCTTATAAAGTATTATAATGCTAGGGCCTTATGTGAGAATGATGATATTTCATTCATAGAATACATGAAGGCTAAAGGGGATGCTCATTATTTAGAGAAGCAACCTGAATGGCTTAAAGAGATTGTTCCTAATACCACTGTATCAAGGGACTATGGTGTACACCGATCCTCAGATAAGATAAGGGACTTCCTTCATAACTGTCTTAAGAAGTATTTGGAAGAAGAGCTTATTACAGAAAAGAATGCTGAAGGTAATATCATTAAGCAGATATTAGGGATACATAGAGTGTTAGATCCTGTGCTTCTGGAAGAGGTAATTCAATACAATGACAAGGAAGGTAACTTTGATAGAATCATTGCTGCTGAATTAGCCATCGCCCAGGCATATAAAATGGATCCTATATTCGGGAAAATTTCAAGCGAAACTGATGGTAGGACAAAAGGACTCTACCAAAGCAATAAAAAGAAGTCACCACTATTCACTGATTCCAGTGGATTATTTAAGAAACGTAAAAGTAAATTATTTGTATAATGGCAATTATTAGATATACAAAAGATGCAACAATTAGATATGCTTATCTAAACATCTTTCCTGATCAATTTAAAACTGAGAAGGAGAAAGAGGATGAAAGCTGGATTAAGAATACTATGGACTATTTTGCTAATAAGGCTTATGCAGAATATGTCAAGAATAGAGATACATTTGTAAAGAACTATGACCTGGTAAAAGGTATCCTTAGAAGAGAAGACTTCTATGAAGAACCTCAGGTGAAGAGCTTTACAGAAATGCTTACCACTGAATTAGCCCTCCCAGCCTACGTAAAACACTACTCTATTATAACCACTCCTATTAATGAACTAGTAGGTGAGATCTCTAAAAGACCTGATGGAATCAAAGTGAAAGCTTTTGATGACGACAGTAAGTCTGAAGAATTAGAGTTTAAAACAGACCTTTTAAAACAATACATCATTTCTGAAGCTAAAAAGGATGTTGTTAATAAGGCTGCTATGCAGGGAGAAGAACTCTCTGATGACCAAATCCAGGAACTTACAATGGATGAGGTGAAGGATCAGATAGATAGTTACACCTCTATTGCAGAGAAATGGGCCAACCATACATTAACTTGTATTAAGGCTGAACTCAATATTAAAGAGATGAGTGAGGATGCCTTCAGAGATGTTATCATTTCTGCTAGGGAATACTACCACATCTATGAGGATAACTCTAAGACAGGATTTAATGTAGAGGTAGCTAACCCTAAGAATGTGTGGTTCCTTACCACTCCAGATAGGAAGTTTATTTCTGATCCTACAGGAAGATCTAGGGGAGCCTATGCTGCTGGTACTGTCCAAGTGATGGAATTATCTGAGATCATTGAATCTATTCCTGATCTTAGTAAAGATGAAATTGATCACCTGCGTTCTAGCTTGCAGGATTATGGTTTGATTAACGTAAGGGAATCTAACCTTGGTAATCCAGATGCTATACCTGGGCAAGATTCAGTGATGTATGACACATACGATCCTCTGGTTCTACAGACTAGAATGATCATAGAATCAGAGATGAAGGAAAACAATGATGGTCTTAAGGACTTCCTAGGACTTACATCAAACGTATCTTCCTTTGGTTATAAGTATGTAGTGGTTAGGGCTTATTGGATTAGTAAGCGCAAGATTGCCAAGGTGATTTATGAAGATGAGTTAGGAAATGAGCAATCAATGCTTGTTGATGAGAACTATAAGAAAGGGACTATTCCTACAGAGATTTCAATAGAATGGGGATGGATAAATGAATGGTATCAGGGAATTAAGATTGGTCCAGACATCTATCATATCAAACCTTATAAGCTCCTTGACTATTGTCCTATTATAGGAATGAACTATGAAATCAAGAACACTGAGGCTAAGAGCTTGGTGGATATGATGAAACCTTTCCAGGTGTTATACAATGTTTGTATGAACCAACTCTACCGCCTTCTTGAGAAGGAAATAGGTAATGTGGCATCTGTAAACATCCGTAGAGTACCAAGGGTGAAAGATGGTGATGCCCAGGATGATATTGATATGTGGGAAATGGAGGCTAGAGAGCGCGGTATCATGTTTGATGATGATAGTCCAGAGAACACTAAAGCTCCAGTTACCAACCAGACATTGGCTAGAAATGTAGATTTAACCAGAACTAGTGAAATACAAGCTAGGTATAATCTGGCTGTACAGCTTAAGAATGAATGTTGGGAACTAATAGGTATGTCCAAACAAAGACTTGGATCTGTATCGGCTAGTGAATCTGCCACTGGAACCAATGCTGCTATTACACAATCTTACTCCCAGACAGAGCCTTTATTTGTAGCTCATGAGTATGTATTGCTTCAGTTATACCAGGCTATCATTGATGCCTCTCAATATATAGAGAGTCAAAAGCCTCAATCCACTCTATCCTATATTACAGACAAAGGGGAGTCAGCTTTTGTACAGGTGAATGGCTCAGATATTAAATTAAGGGATTTGAAGGTGTTTACTACCAACAGACCTGAAGATAAGGAGTTGTTTAAAGAACTTAGATCACTTGCTCAGCCTGCTATGCAGAATGGCGCTTCTCTGTACGACATTGTAGAATTCTATGCTACAGATTCTGTAAGACAGATGAAGAATGTGTTTAAGAAGCTTAAGGAGAGACAAGAAGCTATGCAAGATCAGCAAATGTCTCAGGAGCAACAGAAGATGCAATCTGATCAGCAAATTGCACAAGCTCAAATGCAGCAAGCTCAAGAACAACATGAACAACAGTTGGCTCACGATGATTACCAGAAAGAGCTGGATAGGATTAACAAGAAGGAGATTGCTATCATCCAAGCTACAGGCTTTGGTAAAGTGGGGGCTGAAGATGAGAATCAGAACAATGTTCCAGATATAATGGAGATTAACCAGTTTGCTCATGAAAAGGAAATGGCTGGTAAGGAGTATAATCTGAAGCTTTCTGACATGGCTAATAAGAACAAACAAGCATCTGATAAAGCTAACCTTGAAAGAGAGAAGCTTGGTGTAGAAAAGCAAAAGATGCAAAATGACCTCAAAATAGCAACAATGAATGCCAAGGCTAAAGCCAAAGCAAAACCTAAACCTAAGAAGAAGTAATAATGGCTAAAAAAGAAGCTCGTAACTACAAACTAGACCATAAATTAAATCTTAAACAGGATGACCCTTTATACTACATCCTGGAGAATGACATTGATTTGATTTCAAATCATATTTATCTTTTTGGGATTGAATCCTATATTTATGGTGCAGGATCAGATGCTACTGCTGAACCAGGGGTAGAATACATAATGGCTAATAGATTCATACGTAATCTTAACATGTGTATGAGAAAGAATCCTGAAAAGCCACTCCTTATACATATGAAGACATGTGGAGGAGATTGGGGAGAAGGAATGGCTATATACGATAGCATAAGATCTTTCCCTTGGCCTGTAACTATTCTTAACTACACTCATGCTAGATCTATGTCATCTATCATATTCCAGGCTGGAAATAAGAGAGTAATGATGCCACATTCACATTTTATGTTCCACGATGGCACTTATGGTATAGATGGAACATTAAAGCAAGTAAGATCTGCCATCCAGTTTGATAAAACTAATGATGACCAGATGCTAAATATTTATGTGAAGTCAATGAAAGCCCAGGGAGAATTCATGGGAAAACCTGAGAAACAGATAAAAGCATGGCTTAGGGGACAGATGGATAAAAAGGAAGATGTCTACCTTTCTGCTGAGGATACAATTAAATATGGACTAGCTGATGAGATATTTGATTACAACTGGAAAAACCTCACTTCATATACGCAAGAACAAATGGAAAGATAGTAAACTATTTTAGTTAGAGTGAATTTCTTTAATGCTATATTATTCTGTAAATTCCTCGTTTTCAAGCACTTTCACTTTGTAATTTCATAAATCTATTATACTTTTACAGTAAACCAATCAGTAAAAACTACATTATGGCAGACAACGCAGAAGATAAACCCTTTGGTGGATTCAGTATTCAGGACACTATGGAGATGGGTACAGGAAATCAAGAACTTTTAGAAGGTCTTTTTGCTCCAGAAACATCTACAACATCCCCTGATGATATAGAAAAAATCGAAGATCCTAAACCTGAAAAGAAGAAAGTAGCCCAAAAGCCTACTACAACCACTTCAGAAACTACTACACTCAAAGAAGATGCTCCTAAAGAAAAGTCATTAGCTGAGCTTCTTATGGAAGAAGAAGAGGAGGAAGACAATGAAGAAGGTGAAAAGAAGAAAGGTCCTAAAGCTGGTAAAGTTCCAGAAGGAGAAGCTGAAGAACCTGAAGAAGGTGATGAACCTGAGGTTAGTAAGTTTGGCGCATTAGCAAAAGACTTATTTAAACTTAATGTCTTTACTAAGGACGAAGGAGAAGAAGATGTCGAAATTAATACCCCTGAGGAGTTTCTTGAGAGGTTTAATAACGAAAAGAAGAAAGGTGCTATTGAAGTGTTGAACAATTTTATTGGACAACATGGAGAAGATTATCAAGAAGCATTTCAAGCCATATTTGTAAACGGTGTAGATCCTAAGGAGTATTTCTCCACATACAATACAATTCAAAACTTTGCTGAGATTGATTTAACTAAAGAAGCTAACCAGAAGGCTGTAATACAGCAATTTATGTCTGAGCAGGGCTTTGAAGATAAAGACATCACAGAAGAGATTGAAAGATTAAATAGTTATGGTGACTTAGAGAAAACCTCTGAGAAATACCATAAAGTTCTTGTTAAGAAGGAAGCTCAAAAGCTCACCCAGATGCAACAAGAAAGTGCTGCCAAATTACAACAAGCAGCTCAAATTAAACAACAGTATGTACAAAATGTACAGTCTGTATTACAAGAAAAATTAAAAGCTAAGGAGTTTGACGGTATTCCGATTAACCCTAAGCTGGCTGGCGAACTACAAGATTTCCTTTTAGCAGACAGGTATAAAACTCCATCTGGAGAAACTCTTACAGAGTTTGACAAAACTATACTTGAACTAAAAAGACCTGAGAATCACCAAATGAAAGTAAAGATTGGTCTTCTTCTTAAGATACTAGAAAAAGATCCTACCCTTTCAACGATTCAAAAAGCAGGTATAACTAAAAAGACAGATACTTTGTTCAGCGAGACAGCTAGGCAAACTTCAAAGTCTTCACAGAAATCTAGTAAGCAAGAGCCACCTAAATCATGGTTTTCTTAAACAATTATTAATAAATCTAAATTAACATAAACAATGGCTGTTCAAACAATTCCTGGACTAACAGGATTCACTTACGCTAGGGTTGCTTCTATGGACAAACGTGCCGTAGGAAAGCTTACTGATAGCAACCACCTGGAGAGTTTTCACTCTACAGAACCTGCTGACTATGATAAGAAAATCATCAGCTTGTACACGCAAAGTTCGTTGTATAGCAACGACTTCCTTGACATGATCAACAAGTCAACACCTTATTACATTGATAATAATAGTGATGCTTGGAAATGGCAAGTAGCTGTACCTTATAAATTCCCTAAAATCATCGACATCCCAGTTAGCACAAGCAATTTGGCTAAACCTGGTATTGATGGTCAGGAGTTTACATTGGTACTTGATACCAACGAATTCTCTAAGAATTCAATTGTATCCGTAGGTAGCCGTCAATACGGTCCTCGTTTCTATGTCATTAAGGATCCTGTAAACTGGAATGCTGGATATTTGTACACTTTCACATTGGTTAGCGATAACCCTACTGTGGATTTCGTAAGTTCTACATTCTTGCAAGTAGGTATCGAACTTGAATTGGTTGATGCATCTATCGGTGAATTTGACCAAGATCTTTTAGGCTTACCTCGTTTGGGCGAGCAAATCACAATGTTTGAATCTTTGGGTTCAGCATATGGTTTCGAGCACAAAATCACTGAGTGGGCTGATGATAAAATGTTGCGTGATGCATCTGGGAAGCCTTTGGACATCCTGGTATATGCTCCTCAACGTAGGAACCAACTTCCTTTAACTCGTAATGATGTTAAGTGGGAGCCATTCATCGAATTCTGGATGCGTAAGCAAATGATTGAGATGAAGGTTAAGCGGATGATCTGGGCTAAGCCTGGCACTGTGAAGACTGATGGTTCTAAGCAAGAATTGAAGCGTACATCTGCTGGTGTTTACCACAGAATGCGTAATAACGGTAACTTGGTTCAGTACAACCGTGGTGAGTTCTCTGCGAACTTAATCCGTAGTGTATTTGGAGATTTGTTCTACCGTAGGGTGGATGTTAAAGATCGTAGAGTGAAGATGTACACCAATGAAGCAGGGTTTGATGTATTCCAACAAGCTTTGAAGACGGATGCTCTTAACTCAGGTTTGACATTCATGGCAGATAGCGGAAATCGTTATATGCAAGGTGAAGGCCAGCACATCACATATAACTTTGCATTCGATGCAATGGTTACTCGTGAAACAGGCCGTGTGGAATTGATTCACTTGAAAGAGTTGGATTTGCCACAATCGAATTTGGAATTTGGTCAGAATAAGAAGAGCACACCTGTATTCATGGTGTTTGACGTATCTCCGATGTCTGATGGTTCAATGGTTAACAACATCCGTGAAGTGCGTATGAAAGGTGCTCCTTCTATGACATGGGGTTACATTGATGGAACTCGCCACCACTTAGGTTTTGCTAAGTCTCAAGGTATGAGTTCAGCTAACAAATTCCCAGGTTACGAAATCTGGATGAAAGATCGTTGCGATGTATTCATCGAAGATCTTAGCCGTACAGTTCTCATCGAAGAGATTCCTCAGTTCTAATAATATAGGGAGAGTAAAATCCTCCCTCTTTTTCCTAAAAGCTTTCCTCTACAGTGCTGAGTGTAGAGGAGCTTTTTAAAAGCCTCAGTAGCTCAGGGGTAGAGCAAGGGTTTTGTAAACCCTAGGTCGGGAGTTCAAATCTCTCTTGTGGCTCAATAAATAAACCAAATTAATAACTAACTACATATGGGCAGAATAGGTAAGATTTCTACGATCAAAAGGGAATATAATAGTTCTCAATTGCAAACAATGGCTGGTGGTCTAGCACAAAAAGGACTCACTCGCATACCTGGAACTGGAGTGTTTAAATTTCCTTATAAGGAATTAAATGGACAGTATAGGACAGGCTTAGATCCAGATGCAGCTTATATTAAGCGTATTAAGGATGATACTGAGCGTGATTTGGAAATTGAGAGAGTAACAGCTCTTAAAACAAAACTAGAAGATATTTTCAGAGTAGATTTAAGTCCAAGAAGTCAATTTTGGAATTATGCTCTTTCCACCTCTAATAATGACAGTGCGCATGTGCAACCTGCAAAGTTGATGGATGGAGATAATCTTTTCGATCTTTCAGATGCACAAAAAGAGCTTATGTATTCATGGCTCCGTGTACACCCAACTATTGCATCCTCACTCCAAGCATGGGAAAGAGGTGAATATCCAGCAGATACACAGTTTTATGTAGCTGATGAGGAAATTGAAAATGCAGTGTTGTATAAGAAGAAGCAAGTTATCAATAAGGCTATCATCAAATTTGATGCTATGTCTCCTGATAAAAAGAAAAAGATTGCTCGTCTCTTAGGACTTCCTGTAACGGATGATACTAAAGAAGATGCAGTGTACAACTTAGTAGACAATATGTTGAAACAGACAGAGTTGAAAAGTGGTAAATACCAAGGATTGAATCCTGTAGAAGTGTTCTCACGCTTCGCAGATATGAAAGAACAACTTCTGCACATTAAAGATTTAGTTAAACAAGCTACTCTCCATTCAGTATATAGAGTTAAACCAAGTGGTAAAATCTATGAAGGAGAACATGAAGTGGCTAAAGATGAGGATGAACTAGTTAAATATCTTGCTGATGAAGATCACCAGGAAGACTTAGTTATCCTTGAACAGAAAGTAAAAGGTAAGAAATTAATGAGTGTATGATACCAGTAGATAGTTTATTATATAAAAT
>Ga0075029_100000671_pt1 | contig 19614 bp, 16 predicted proteins | sample LitLauG_LLR_2013_FD_71391 | JGI IMG/M metagenome (GOLD analysis project Ga0075029, IMG submission 71391) | Freshwater sediment microbial communities from North America - Little Laurel Run_MetaG_LLR_2013 | ecosystem: Environmental > Aquatic > Freshwater > Creek > Sediment | place: USA...
ATCCAGGAGATGATTCACGATCTGGTGGAGCGTCGCGTCGCGGTTACATCGACTTTGCCCGTGTTTGAACTTTTCGTGCCTGGCAAGGCGCCGTTACAGCAGCGAGTGTTGCAGGCGATGTCGGAGGCGGCTCGAAACCGGCATCTGGCGGCGCGAGTGCAGTTCGATCTTCCATTCCGCGATCCCAAGACCGGCGAGGTCGGCCCCAATGTGTGGGCGCAGTCGTTTACACAGGAGATGGAATTCGAGCGGGCATTTGTAAAGGCTGGAGGGTTGCTTTTGGCTGGGGAGGATCCAACCGGGATTGGCGGGGATCTTCCGGGATTTGGCGATCAGCGCGAGGTGGAATTGCTGGTGGAGGCGGGATTCACGCCGCTGGAGGCGATTCACATCGCGACTTATAACGGGGCACAGTATCTGGGCGAACTGGATCGCATTGGCACGATTGCTGCGGGCAAGCAGGCGGATCTGGTGGTGATCAAGGGCGATCCTTCGAAGAAGATTGAGGATATTGAGAATGTGGAGACGGTTTTCAAAGACGGAGTCGGGTACGATTCGGCGAAGCTGATTGAGTCGGTGCGGGGGTTGGTGGGGATTCGGTAGAGCCGTTACCAGCCGCCAGTTGCCAGCAAGCAGTAAAATCGAGAACGCATGATTGTGCTTGCTTCGGCTTCGCCTCGACGTCAGGAACTTCTGCGCAATGCGGGGATTGCTTTTGTGGTGCAGGCGGCGGATATTGACGAGACTCCGCTGGCGGGAGAATCGGCTCGGGATTGTGCGAAGCGGTTGGCGCGGGAGAAGGCTTTGGCGGTGTGGCGAATGCGATCGCAGGATGTGGTGCTGGGGGCGGATACCGTTGTGGTGGTGGACGGGATGATTTTAGGCAAGCCTGGCGGCGCCGAGGATGCGGCGCGGATGTTGCGGATGCTTTCGGGGCGGGTGCATGAAGTGATTACGGGCATTTGCGTTGTGAAAGCAGTGGGCAGTGGCCAGTGGGCAGTAGCCAGTCAGAGCGAGACAACTTCGGAAACTACGCTTGTGACTATGAACGAATTGTCTGACGCGGAGATTCGGGATTACGTCGCTACCGGCGAGCCGATGGATAAGGCCGGGGCTTATGCGATTCAGGGGATGGCTTCGCGGTGGATTCCGCGGATTGAAGGCGATTACAGCAACGTGGTGGGGCTGCCGGTGGCGCTGGTGTGGCGGATGTTAACTAACCTGGGTGATGCGAGTTAGGATTTCTTGTCTTCGGGCTTCTCGTCTTTCTTGGCTTCGCCATCCTTCATGGCCGACTTGAAGTTGCGGATACCCTCTCCGAGGCCCTTGCCCAGCGATGCGAACTTGGAGGGGCCGAACAGTAACAGGACGATTCCGATGATCAACAGCAGATGCAACGGCTGAAATAGTCCCTCACCCATAAGGCCTCCAGTTGGTCCGGCGCTGCGGCTGGTGCGCGGTGCCACTGAGTAAATTCTAGGCTTCGAGTGACGGGGAGTCAAAGAGTGCTTTCACCACTTGGCGCGCTGGTTAAAGCTTTTAACCGCGAAGTTCGCTGAGGAGCGCGAAGGACGCCGGGCCGTGCTCTTCGGTCCTGTCTTCGCTTACCCCCTTGGGCGGCGCAAGTCTATTCTGGAAGCACATCTTTCTGGTGAGGTTTTCATGTCACGGACTCGTGCGTTCTTCTTGCTGTGTCTGTCGGTGTTTCTTCCCTTTCAAACTTTCATGCTGGCACAGGCCGCTCCTAGTGCTCCTGCAGCGCAGGAGCAGCGCAAGACCAGCGAGCCTTATACGGGGGATCTTTCGATTTTCGATTCGCCGGGGCGCGAGGACCGGCTGCAGATTAGTCGCGTCATGGACATTCTGGAAATTACGCAGGGGAAGGCAGTGGCTGATATCGGGGCTGGCTCCGGTTGGTTTTCGGTGCGGGCGGCGCGGCGAGTGGGCGAGAGCGGAGCTGTGTATGCGGTGGATATCAATCCGGAGGCGGCTCACTTCATTGACGAGCGGGCTAAGAAAGAGCAGTTGCGGAATGTGAAGACAATTTTGAGCAAGCCGGATGATCCGTTGCTTCCGGCTCGCTCGGTGGATGCGGTTCTGATGCTCAAGACTTATCACGAGGTGGCACATCCGGTGACCTTGCTGCGGAATTTGCGGGAGGCGCTGCGTCCGGGGGCGAAGGTGGGAGTGATCGATCGGAATGGAAATGGGGAAGATCACGGAGTCGGGCGCGAGGTGGTGATTCGGGAGGCGCAAGAGGCTGGTTACAAACTAGTGGCGAAGTTTGATTTTGTGAAGGGCGACAAGATGGATTACTTCCTGGTCCTCAGTGCAGTAGAGTGAGTTCTTCGACGATCGACCACGTGGTGCGGGTCATGTCGGCGAAGAGAGGAAGGTCGGCGTCAGAGGCTGCACCTTGCGGGCTGGCCCATGCGGCTTCCATGGAGTTGCGGTCTGCGAAGTAGAGTTCGACGATGGCATCCCAGGGGGGAGGGGTGCGCTTGGGATCAGGGTAGGGATAATTTTGTATGTACATCTTTAGCGATGGCAAGGCTTTGGCCAACGGGGCGTGAATTTGTTCGAGATGGCGGCGGAAGTCGGCGGGGGTTAGACCCGGGCGGCGGTGGAGGACGACCATGAATTTGAGCATGCTGCCCTCAGGGGCTAAAGCCGTTCATCATAAATCTTAACGCGGCCCCTTCGACTCCGCTCAGGGCAAGCTCTGAAGGGCCGCTCCTCCACCAGAGCAGCGGGAATTCCCACTTCTCGCAAAAGAGGCGAGAAGTGGGGCACCCCTCGTTCTTTTTGTCCCTCGTTCTTTTTGTCCCTCGTTCTTCTTTGCACCCCTCGTTCTTCTCTTCCCATTCCTTTTTCCGGGTTCACACTCTAGGCGGTTTCGATCATGGCTGATAGCAGAAGGGCGCGGCGGGGGAGTTCCTGGATCAGGATGTGTTCGTGGGTGGCGTGGGCGCCCTGGCCTACGCCGCCCATGCCGTCGAGCGTGGGGATGCCGAGGGCTGCGGTGAAATTTCCGTCGGAGCCTCCGCCGACTGCGGCCTCTTCGAGCTTCCAATCAATCTGCTTGGCTATGGCCTTTGCTTTTTCGTAGAGAGCGGCGACCCCCGGCGTGCGCTCCATGGGCATGCGGTTAATGCCGCCTTCTAGCATGAGCTTGCAGAGTTTGTCGAAAGGCTTCAAGGCGCGGAGTTTGCGATCGAGCGTGGAGGCCTGTTTGGCGTGCTTGATGCGGACGTCGATTTCCGCGCTGGCTTCGGCGGCGATCACGTTGGTGCGGGTTCCACCGCGGATTACGCCGGCATTCAAAGAGAGGCCGCGTTGCACATCGTTGAGCTTAGACATTGCAGCGATCTGCTTGGCGAGTTCAAGGATGGCGCTGTGACCTTTGGTGGGATCGAGTCCGGCGTGGGCGGCGATGCCTTGGACACGAAGCGTGTATTCGCCGACTCCTTTGCGCTCGGTTTTCACGGCGCCGCGCAGGCCGGCGGCGGGTTCGAGCACGAGCACGGCGGCCGATTGTTTCGCCAGGGCTTCCGTCAGCGGGCGGGAAGATTCGCTGCCGACTTCTTCGTCGGAGACGAGGAAAACGGTGACGGGGCGCGGGAGTTCTCCGTGCCATTGCTGCAGGGCTTCAATGGCGAACCACATCAGCGCGATGCCGGATTTCATATCGAGCACGCCGGGGCCGTGAAGGCGGCCTTCGACTTCGCGGACGGGCATTTTGGCGAGCGTGCCGAGCGGGTAGACGGTGTCGTAATGGCCGAGGAGGAGGACGGGCCTGGTGTTTTGGCGCCCGGGGAAATCGATTTGCAGATTGTTGCCGAAATGTTCGGCATGGCGGATGCGGACGGATCCGCCGAGGGTCTCGAATTTGCGCGCCAGATGCATGCACATGGTGTCGGCGGCGGGTTTGTCGTCGCTGGGGGATTCGATCTGGGCGAATTCGCGGATGGTTTCGACGAGAGCTGGCTGGCGTTGCTCGAAATAGCGAAGGCGCTCGGGCCACGGGCTTGGCGGGCGATCTGTTTTCTGCGCGGAACTCTTCTTGGCGGGCATCTTAATTTGGCTCGGGCCGGGATGATGAATCGGCCTTCGGCACGAGTCGTACAGTATAATCTTCAAGCTGTGTTGGGGCTGAATTGCAGTAGCGTGCCTGGCAGGCTGTCGAGCTTCGCTCGACCGGACAGCCGAGGCGGCTGTCCATACATGTGAATTTATGACTGAAGGCATATCGGTGAGCGAAAATTCGCGGGAGACGAAGACTACGCTCGATATCCACGACATTCTGAAGATTCTGCCGCACCGCTATCCGTTTCTGCTGATCGACCGCGTGGTCGAACTGAAGCGCAGGGAGCGGATCGTCGCGATCAAGAACGTTACGATCAACGAGCCTTTTTTTAACGGACACTTTCCCGGGCTGCCGGTTATGCCGGGCGTGCTGATCGTGGAATCGCTGGCGCAGGCTGGGGGTGCGCTGCTGCTGACGGAGGTCGAAGACCGCGACAGTAAAGTCATTTTTTTTACCGGCATTGATCGGGCGCGGTTCCGCCGTCCGGTCAGCCCGGGGGATCAGCTGCGGTTGGAGGTGGACGTGACGGGCTGGCGGTCCGTGCCCGGAATGATCGCGGCGAAGATGCAGGGCTATGCATTCGTGGGCGAAAAGCGAGTGGCAGAAGCCGGCCTGTCTTGCCAGCTGATCGACAAGGCGCGGGGGCGGGGATCGGTCGACGAGAGCAATGGTGCGGCTGGGTAAGGATGCGAGCCAAACGCGCGATTGATTCGCCCGCGAAGAACGCGGGCGATTCGCGCGGCTCGCTCAGGTCCTTCGGCGGGCAGAAAACGCCCGCCTGAGGATGACAACATTTCTGTACTTCCTACCTTTTCATGAGCGTTCATCCTACGGCCATTGTTGATGCGGAGGCGAAGGTTCCGGCTTCGTGCACGGTGGGGCCTTATTGCGTGATCGGGGCGGGCGTCGAGTTGGGCGAGGGATGCCATCTTGTGTCCCACGTGGCGATCGAGGGGCCTACGAAGGTGGGGATCGATACTGCGTTCTTTCCTTTCTGCGCGATTGGCATGGCCCCGCAGGACGTTACCTACAAGGGCGAGCCGACGCGGCTGGAAATTGGCGATCACAACGAGATTCGCGAGTTCGTGACCATCAACCGGGGAACGGTGAAGGGCGGCGGGGTCACCAGGGTTGGCAGCCATATCCTGATCATGGCCTATGCGCATATCGGGCACGACTCGGTGGTGGGCGACCACGCCATGCTGGTGAATGGCGCGACGCTGGGCGGACATGTGACCGTCGAAGAATGGGCGGTGGTGGGAGCGCTTAGCGCAGTGCATCAGTTTGTGCGCATTGGAGCGCATGCCTACGTTGGGGGCGGGACTATGACCACGCAGGATGTGCTGCCGTTCTCCGTAACCTCAGCCGCGCGCGATAACCAAGCCTACGGGATGAATAAAGTTGGACTGGAGCGGCGCGGATTTTCGAAGGAGCGGATTGCGAAGATTCAGCATGCCTACAAGATTCTGCTGGCTTCGAAGATGAACACGTCGCAAGCGCTGGAGAAGCTGAAGGCGGAGGCGGATCGCGGGGACGATGTGGAGATGCTGATCCGGTTTGTGGAGAGTTCGGAGCGCGGGGTTATTAAGTGACTCTGACCTCTGGCACGAAACTAGGCCCTTACGAAATCGTCTCGCCGCTGGGTGCGGGCGGGATGGGCGAGGTGTATCGGGCGAAGGACACTCGGCTTGACCGCACTGTGGCCATTAAGGTTCTGCCGGCGCATCTTTCCTCTGATCCAGAATTGAAGCTACGCATGGAACGCGAGGCGAAGGCCATCTCCGCCTTGCAGCATGCGAATATCTGCACGCTCTATGACATCGGGACGCAGGACGGCACCAACTTCCTGGTCATGGAGTATCTCGAGGGGCAAACGCTCGCCGAGCGTTTGGGGAAAAGCCCGCTGCCACTGGATCAGATTCTGAAGATTGGGGCGGAAATCGCGCAGGCGCTGGAGAAGGCGCATTCGCAAGGGATTATCCATCGGGACCTGAAGCCAGCGAACATCATGCTGACCAAGGCTGGCGCGAAGCTGATGGATTTCGGTTTAGCCAAGCCGGAGATGACGATCGCCCCGCAGGCCGTGGGGCCGTTTACGCCTTCGACGCCGACCATGAACCTGGCGTCGCTCACTTCGGCGGCGTCGCCGCTTACGCAGAAGGGTTCGATCGTCGGAACGTTTCAGTACATGGCGCCGGAACTTCTGCAAGGCGCGGAGGCCGACGCGCGCAGCGACCTGTTCAGCTTCGGATGTGTTCTGTACGAAATGATCACGGGACGGCGGGCTTTCGAAGGCAAATCGCAGCTGAGCGTGTTCACCGCGATTCTGGAAAAAGATCCGGAGCCGATCAGCGCCAGCCAGCCGCTGGCGCCGCCGATGCTGGAACAGGTGGTGCGGGCGTGCCTGGCGAAAGATCCCGCGGAACGATTTCAATCGGCGCACGACATTGCCATGGGACTGCGCTGGGTCGAGTCGGTTCGTTCCGCACCGGCCGAGCCCGCGTCTTCCCCTACGCCAAGCCGCGGTCCCTGGATTGCCGCTGTCGCGGGCGCCATTGTGCTGGGAGTGCTTGCCGGATTCTTTCTGCACCGCTCCGCCCCGTCAGCTCCGAGCATTCGTACCGTCATCAATCCCCCGCCGGGCGCGCACTTCCGGCTGACCGACGATGCGGCCGGGCCACCTGTGCTTTCGCCCGACGGCGCTTATCTGGCATTCACCGCTACGGGCAGCGATGGCAAGACTTCAATTTGGGTGAGGCCCATGAATGCCGTCGAGGCGCACGCGCTCCCCGACACCAACGACGCCATCTTCCCCTTCTGGTCTCCGGACAACCGCTCGCTCGGATTCTTCGCGAATAACAAATTGAAGACGATCGAGATCGATGGCGGCGTGGCGCAGGTGTTGTGCGACGTCCCGCTAGGGCGCGGCGGCGCTTGGGGAAGTGGCGGGGTCATCGTGTACTCTGCGTCTCCGGTTTCCGCGTTGTCGCAGGTGAGCGCCAGCGGGGGCGCTCCCGTCGCACTCACAAAGCTGGACGAGCCTCAGCACACCTCGCACCGCTGGCCGTTTTTTCTGCCCGACGGCAGGCATTTTCTGTACTTCGCGATGCATCACGATCCCTCGAAATCGGCGAATAACGGGATTTACTACGCATCGCTGGATGGCCGCGAGAATCGCCTGCTAGTGCATGCCCAGACCAACGCCATTTATGCCGCCGGATTTCTGTTGTTTGGGCGTGGGGACCAACTGGTGGCGCAACCCTTCGATCCCGCCAACGGCAAATTGAGCGGCCAGTTGCAAACTGTTTCTACCGGCGTGTTGAACGATGTCACGACGTGGCACACGGGCGCCACAGCCAGCAACGGCGGAGTGCTGGCGTTCGGCAACGGCACTTCCGGCAATGTGCAACTGGTATGGATGGACCGCACTGGAAAGCAGACCGGCGTGGCCGCCGAGAATCTGCAAAACTTGCAGTTCGCCCGCCTGTCGCCCCAGGGTGATCGCATCGCCCTGATGCTGGATTCCGGCATCAACGACATCTGGTCGCTCGATCTGGCGCGCGGCGTACGTACCCGGCTAACTTTTGGTCCGGTAGCGAATACTTATCCGATCTGGTCGCCTGATGGCAAGTGGATCGCCTACGGCTCGACGCGGCCGGGGAGTAGTGGCATCTACCGCAAGCTCGCCGACGGAAGCGGAGCCGAAGAGACGCTCATCTCGGTTCCGGATCCCACGGGATTCATTCCCAGCGACTGGTCCCGCGACGGCAAGACCCTGTTCTATTCGACCGGTCTTTCGACCGGGGATCAGATCATCTGGGCCCTGCCGCTGGAGGGAGAACGGAAACCCCAGCAGGTGGTTACGCACGGAACCAATGGGGCCCTATCGCCCAACGGCCATTGGCTCGCTTATACCGCGTTCGGCGGGGCATCGGAAGTTTATGTTGTGGGCTACGGCGGCAGCCAGGGCAAGTGGCAGGTCTCGCCCAATGGCGGGCAGGTGCCGCACTGGAGCCAAGATGGAAAGGAACTCTATTACTTTGACGGGACGCAATCCATCTCGGCTGTGCCGGTGAAGGACCTCGGCAACACGCTCGAATTTGGAGCGAGTCAAACTCTCGTAAGCCAGTGGACGATTCTCACCCTGCCCTTTTATAGCGTGACGCCCGATGGCAAGAAACTGCTGATGGAGCGCGTCGCGCAGCAGGTGAGCCAACCGATCACGGTGGTCTCGAACTTCAGCGCGGGATTGAAGAGATAGCCGGAGACTGCAACGACCACTCGGAGCGTGTGCTCAGAACCGGGTTTGGGCCGCCTGCAACTCGGGTTCCCACGTCTCGCAACTTCGGCGAGACGTGGGGCACCCCACTTTCCTGTTTCACAATGCGTTCTCGGGGAGAGAACTCCGGCTTTGCTATTTGTTTTTTATTCTTCCTTCTTTTCGAGGTGTTCTTTGATGGCCTCAGTGCCTTCAAATCCGGCGATGGCGGCCGCGCCTTCAGTCAGGATTGACGCGTTCGGATCGACCTTTTTCAGGCCTTCCACGGCGACTACAGCTCCAACGATTTTTTCGGCTTCATCTAGAAGTCCCATGACAATCTCCTTGCATTCTGCGAGTGAAGTTTCGCACGGTGGGTGCGAATCGGAGTATCCGTTGTAAGCCGCGGCGGGACGGCTGTCAAGGGCGGAATGCAGGCTGGGGCTTCATTGACTCGCGGGCTGTGCGCACGTTAGATTTGCGCCGTGATCGGCACCACCGTCTCCCATTACCGCATTGTCGAGAAGCTGGGCGCTGGTGGTATGGGCGTGGTCTACAAGGCTGAGGACACGGTGCTGGGCCGTGTGGTGGCACTGAAGTTTGTCTCCCCGGAAATCAACAACAATCGGTCGGCGCTGGAGCGATTCCGGCGCGAGGTGCGGGCTGCGTCCACGCTGAACCATCCCAATATCTGCACCATTTATGACGTCGGCGAGCAGGACGGCACGACCTTCATCATCATGGAGTTTCTGGATGGGATGGCGCTGAAGACGCGCATCTCGGGGCGGCCGATGGAAACGGCGGAACTGCTGGCGGTGGGCGTCGACATTGCCGACGCACTGGATGCGGCGCACGGCGCGGGTATTGTGCACCGTGACATCAAACCGGGAAATATTTTTGTTACCAAGCGTGGGCATTCGAAGATTCTGGATTTCGGCCTGGCCAAAGTTCTGGAAGCGTCGTCAGGCAGCGACGCGGACTCGACGCAAAGCCTGTCGAAGAGCGATGGCGGCAACGCCGTGGGCACCATCGCGTATATGTCGCCGGAGCAGGCGCTGGGGCTGAAGGTGGATGCGCGGTCGGATCTGTTCAGCTTCGGCGTGGTGCTGTACGAGATGGCTACGGGAAGGAGCGCGTTCACGGGGACGACCTCGGCGGCGATTTTCGATGGAATTCTGCATGGGGCGCCGGTGGCGCCGGTGAGTTTGAATCCGCAAACTCCGCCGGAGCTGGAGCGGATTATCAATAAGGCGCTCGAAAAAGATAAGGCGTTGCGGTACCAGTCGGCGGCGGAACTGCGCAGCGATCTGCGGCGGCTGCAGCGCGCTCTGGAGTCGGGACGGACGGTTTCTTACTCCGGCGGGCGATCGTTTTTGCGGAAGGGCATGACGCCGGTCCGGTCTTCTTGGCTGAAATTATTGGCGGGCGTTGTGTTGGTGATGGTGCTGGCCGCGGCCGGGACATTCTCATATCGGCGGTGGCAGCAGTCCTCGCGGCTGAATGATCGCGACACCGTTGTTCTTGCGGACTTCGCGAACTCTACGGGCGATCCGGTTTTCGACGATACCTTGAAGCAGGCGCTCAGTGTGAGTTTGGGGCAGTCTCCTTTCTTGAACATTCTTTCCGACGACAAAGTCGCTTCGACTTTGCAGCTTATGACAAAGCCGGCCAACACCGCCCTGACGGCGCCGGTGGCGCGCGAGATTTGTTTGCGATCTGGGAGCAAGGCTTACATTGCCGGGGCGATTGCGCTGCTTGGCAACGAGTATGTGCTTGGCCTCAAGGCGGTGAACTGCCAGGGCGGCGAGGTGCTGGCGCAACAGCAGGTGACCGCGGCTTCGAAGGAGAAGGTGCTGTCGGCATTGAGCGCGGCGGCGGCGGATATTCGCGGCAGTTTGGGTGAGTCGCTGGCTACGGTGCAGAAATTCGATGTGCCGCTGGAGCAGGCGACGACTTCTTCGCTCGAAGCGCTGAAGGAATACAGCCTGCAATACAAGGCAATGAGCGGGCAGGGGACGGCCGACGCTTTGCGGCATGGGTTGCGGGCGATCGAGCTTGATCCGAAGTTTGCCATGGCTTATTGGGCCGTGGGCGGGAATTATGACAGCCTCTCAGAGGTGGGGCAGGCGAGCGAGTACTTCGCCAAGGCGTTCCAGTTGCGCGAGCACACGACCGAACGGGAAAAGTTGTTGATCACGTCGTACTACTACCAGGATGTGACTGGCGAGTTGGATAAGGCGGCGCAGGTTTATCGCGACTGGATTGAGAGTTATCCGCGAGACTTGATCGCATATGGCAGTTTGGCAATTTTGTATTTGCAGCAGGGAGAGATCGAGAAATCCATCGAGACGAATAAACAGTTCTTGCAGCTTTCGCTGGATAACGTGGTGGCGTATGAAAATCTGGCGCAGGCTTTGCTGGCGGCGCAACGGTTTGATGAGGCGCGAAAGACATTGAATGATGCGCAGGCTCGGAATCTGGATGACCTCGACATCCATGTCTACAAATATGTACTGGGATTTGTCGGGAATGACGGGCCGGGGATGGCGAAAGAAATTTCGTGGCTGGAGAGCAAGCCGGAGTATGCGACTCACGGGTTTTCTCTGGAGTCCGATACCGAGGCGTATGCGGGGCATTTGCAAAAGGCGCGGGCGCTGACGGAGCAGGCGGTGAACGCGGCGCTGCGCAGCGAGAACAAAGAAAATGCTGCGCTGGCGCTGGCGGGCGCGGCGGTGCGCGAAGCGGGATTCGGCAATGCGGCCGAGGCTAAGAAATATTCGGCTGAGGCTTTGAAGCTGGCGCCTCTGAGTCAGGGCGTGGAGGTCCAGGCGGCGCTGGCGTTGGCATTGGCTGGAGAGGCTGGTAGCGCACAGACTTTATCGCAAGACCTTGCGAAGCGCTGGCCGTTGGATACGCAGATGCAATCGGTGTGGCTGCCGACGATCGCTGTGCAACTGGCGCTCGACAAGAAATCAGCGGCGGGCGCGGTGCAGCGGATGAACGTTTCGGGGACGATCGAATTGGGGATGGTTCCGTTTCTTTCTAATACTTCTTGTCTGTATTCGGCGTACGTGCGCGGCAATGCGGAGTTGGCGGCGGGAGACGGTGATGCGGCGGCAGGGGAGTTTCAGCGCATTCTCGACCACACGGGTGTGGTGTGGAGCTGTTCTACCGGGGCGATGGCGAAATTGGGATTGGCGCGAGCCTACGCGCTGAAGGCCGACCGGCAGAAAGCTGCGGCGGCGTATCGCGATTTTCTTGCAGCGTGGAAAGACGCCGATGCGGATGTGCCGATTCTGGAGCGAGCTAAGGCAGAGAGCACCAAGCTGCAGTAATGTCCCGAGCGGAGCCTGCCCTCGGCAGCATCAATGGCACAGGCAAAGGTCCTTGGCTTCGCTCAGGATGACCATGCGCTGTATGTGGCACGGGCATGAACGTGACTGCGGTCACTGACAATGGTTGAATTCTAAGCAGAAGATCGGCTCGTAGAACTTGTCTCGCCTCCCGAGCACATCCCACCGCGGGACGCCACCTCCTCCGAGGCGAGGGTTTAAACCCGGTAGAGGCATCGATCAAGAGCCGAGGAAATCACAATTCAGGATGCGGCCGAGGATCTCCCCGTGCAGGCCACACTGTCCCATTACCGCATTCTTGAACAGATTGGCGCCGGGGGGATGGGTGTGGTTTTTCGGGCGCATGACGAGCGGCTGGATCGCGATGTCGCGCTGAAAGTCCTGCCTCCGGGAACTGTGGCGGAAATGTCTGACCGCAGGCGCTTTCACAAGGAGGCGCTCACGCTTTCGAAGCTCAACCACCCGAACATCGCCACGGTTCACGACTTTGACACGCAAGATGGCACCGACTTCCTGGTTGAAGAGCTGATCGAGGGCCTGTCTTTGGACACGATGCTGTTGTCCGGGCCAATGGCGGAGAAAGAGATTGTCGATCTCGGGCTGCAACTGGCCGAAGGCTTGGCGGTGGCGCATCAGCATGGCGTGATTCATCGCGACCTGAAGCCGGGCAACGTGCGCGTCACTCCGGACGGACGACTCAAGATTCTGGACTTCGGCCTGGCGATGATCCTGCGCGGCGAAGTCAGTTCCACCGCGGTGACTGAGAGTGTGAGCGAAACAAAGGCCTTCGTCGGCACTTTGCCTTATATGGCGCCCGAACAATTACTGGGAGGCAAGGTGGACGCGCGCACCGACATCTGGGCGACGGGATGCATTCTGTACGAGATGGCGACGGGACGCCGGCCGTTTCTGGGCTCGGGCCCGGCGTTGACCGAGGCGATTGTGCATCAGCCGCCGATCGCGGTCAGCAAGCTGAATTCGAAGATCAGCGCGGGGGTCGAAGCAGTGATCCAGAAGTGCCTGGAGAAAGATCCGCAGAGGCGGTACTTCACCGTGCGGGAGATCGGAGGGGATCTGCGGCGAGCGGCCTCGGCGCCGTCGGGGGGCCGGCGGCTGCAGTTGAGAGATTGGGGGCTGCTGGCTGTGGCCGTTGGGTTGACGGTAATGGCCGGCATTGGAATACGCCGGGAGTCGATGGTGCGGCGAAGTTCCTCTGTTGCACCTGCGGCTCCAGTCGTAACAGCGCAAACAGCGCCACACGAATCGTACCTGGCAGGGCTGAAATATCTGCTGCGTTGGGACAAAGAGGCTGGCCTGGACTCTGCGATCAGTTTGTTCGAGGAGGCAGTAAAAGCGGATCCGGGCTTCGCCCTTGGATTTAGTGCGCTGGGGGAGGCGCACTGGGCGAAGTACCGGCTCGATCACGATGCGCGCTGGATCGACGAGGCGGAGAAAGATTGCAAGCGCGCCGCGGAGTTGAACAGCCAGTTGCCGGCGGTCTACGTGACGCTGGCGCGCGTGCACAACGGAAAGGGTCAATACAACCTGGCGCTGCAGGAGATCCAGCAGGCGTTGAAGCTGGAGCCGCTCGATCCGGATGCGCTGCTGAGCGAAGCCGCGGTGTACGCCAGCATGGGGCAGGCAGACCGGGCAGAGAGCACCTACAGGAAAGCGGCGGTGCTTCGTCCGCACGATTGGAATGGTTACTACGAACTGGGAGTTTTTTATTACCGGCAGCGGCGATACACCGAAGCGGCAGCACAATTTGAGAAAGTTCTCGAAATTACGCCGGACAACGCCATGGCGCACGCGACGCTGGGCGGAATGGATCAGCTCGTGGGGAAGGACGCCGAGGCGGAGCAGCATCTGAAGCGATCGCTCGAATTGCAGCCGAGCTATGCGGCGTACACCAATCTCGGCGCCCTGTATTACCGGGAGCGGCGCTGGGCCGAGTCGGTGGCGATGACGCGGAAAGCGTTGGAGATCAACGGCAGCGACTGGCGTGCGTGGTCGAATCTGTCGATCGCATATGAGTGGATGAATCGCAAGAGCGACGCCGAATTGGCGGCACAGAATGAAATGGCGCGACTGGAGGAGATTGCCAAGGTCCGCACCGACGATGCCGAGGTGCAAGTGGAACTCGGCTTGTTGTACTCAAAGGGAGAATCGCGGGAGAAGGCCGTGCCCCTTATCGAGGCAGCGCTGGCGCGCGCTCCGGATGATCCGAGTGTGCTGGCCAGCGCGGGCGAGGCCTATGAGAATCTTGGCAACCGCGATGCCGCGCTGGAACTGGTGAAGAAAGCACTCGACCGGGGATGGACCGTGGAACAACTGGAGAGCGATCCCGGGCAAAAGACATTATTACTGGACTCTCGCTTTCGCGAGATCGCACGACAAAGCAAAACCAACCAGAGGCTCGCTCAGCAGCAGCGCTGATGAACGGCCGATTGAGAAGGAGATGATATGACCATCATAGATTCCACCGCTACTCTATCCGAGGTAAAGACAGCCCCTCCCGTAAACGGCAAAGACCTCAAAACAGTCATCACCGGCGACGCCGCTCCCAGACCCGACGGCAAGAACCTCCTCATCAAAATTGAGGTTGGCTCTGACGAAGCGAAGTTTCACTGCCTACGGCAAGAGCACGTGGGCGCCCACAAGCAGCGGCACGTACTCTTCCAGGCAGACAAGGACTGCTGGCTCATCTTCACCAACAAGGCAGTGTTCACCGAGGAGTATCTCGAACTGGCGAAAGGCGAGAGCGTCCCCGCGTGGATCTCGGACAATACTCAGGGGGCGGAGACGGATTGCGTGATCCGCGTAAAAGCGGCGAAGACGGGAAAAGTCGTGACCATGAAGGCGATGCCGGCCGTGAACCATGGTCCCGTGATCGTGGTGCCATAGCGCCGCAAGGAGCCCGGCCTTGGGGCCGGGCTCTCTGGTGCACCCGGTCATAAAACCCAATGTCATCCTGAGAAGCGAAGGACCTGTGTACTCGCCAGCGGGGTCGGTGCTGCCGGCAAAATGCATAGGTCCTTCGCTTCGCTCAGGATGACAAGGGATGCGGTGGATGACACGGCTGCGGTCACTCCGAATGCTATTCTTACTCGCGCGGATCTGTTTGCGCCTCACGGATGACCTCTCCTAAAGAAAAGCTCGGGCTGATTGCGGGCAATGGCAAATTTCCTTTTCTTGTGCTGGATGCGGCGCAGGCGCAGGGGTATGACGTGGTGGTGGCGGCGATCAAGGAGGAGGCGTCCGCGGAGATTGAGTCGCGTGGGGCGGCGGCGGTCTATTGGCTTTCGCTGGGCGAATTGTCGAAGTTGATTGAGACCTTTCAGCGCGAGGGCGTGCGGCGGGCGGTGATGGCGGGGCAGGTGCAGCATAAGCAGATTTTTTCGAGCATCCGGCCGGACTGGCGGCTGGCGAAGCTTCTGCTATCGCTGACTACGCGGAATACGGATTCGCTGCTGGGGGCTGTGGCGAAGGTTTTGGGCGACGAGGGCATTACTTTGGAGAAATCCACGTGGCTGCTGGAGCCGCTGCTGTTGAAGGCGGGGGTTGTGAGTGAGCGCGTGCCCTCCGAGCAGGAGCGGAAGAATATCGAGTATGGGCGGGGAGTGGCGCGGCAACTGGGGCAGCATGATATTGGGCAGACGGTGGTGATCGCGGAGTCGGCTTGTGTTGCGGTTGAGGCAATGGAAGGAACCGATGCGACGATCGAGCGGGCCGGACAGATTCTGCGGTCACTGCATGGGGATGCTTCGACTTTGAGCCGCGCGTTGACGGTGGTGAAGGTGGCGAAGCCGAATCAGGATATGCGTTTCGATGTCCCGGTGATTGGGGTGAAGACGATTGAGGTGATGGGGGCCGCAGGCGCGACTTGCCTGGCGGTGGATGCGGGGAAATGTTTGCTGCTGGATGGGGAGAAGGTTTTGGGGGCGGCGAATGCGGCCGGGATTTGCGTTGTGGCGGAGTGATGGGATGAAAGCTAGGGAATCAGAGGCTCAGCGCATTGCGGATCAACTGGTCCGGGCTTTTTATGGCGGCGCGTGGCATGGGCCGGCATTGCTTGAGCTGCTGGCAGACGTGGATGCGGCGACGGCGGCCGCTACGCCCATCGCGGGCGTGCACAGCATTTGGGAGTTGGTGTTGCATGTTGCGGTTTGGGATCGGGTCGCAATGGTGCGGCTCGACGGGGAGAAGTGTCAGCCCAAGGGTATCGACAATTTTCCTCCCGCTGTAAAAACCACAGAGGCCGCATGGCGCAAGGCCGTTGCCGCCACGAAGCGGACGCATGATGAGTTGGTCAAAACTGTGGCCGGACTCTCGGATTCCCGCTTGCTCGAGCGGGTTCCGGGGAAGCGGTATGATTTTTATCATCACCTGCACGGGGTGGTGCAGCACGAGCTTTATCATGCGGGGCAGATTGCGATTTTGAAGAAGGCGCGGTGAGACGCCGCCCCTACGCGACTCGTTCCCTTCTCGTCAGCTTACCCAGGACTTACGTCCTGGGCGAACGGATACCGCCGCTTCACGGCTGCTCTGTTGGCAATTCCCTTGTCATCCTGAGCGAAGCGAAGGACCTGTGTACTCGCCAGCAGCGTCGATGCTGCCGGCAAAATGCATAGGTCCTTCGCTGCGCTCAGGATGACAAAGCTTATCCTCACCACTTTTACCGCCCGCGATACTCCGGTGCTAATCCAAGATGCCGTTTGCCGGGATTCCGTTTACAATTTTGTTTCAGCAACCAGCTAGCGAGAATATCTCCTGACATCGAAATCGATTACCGTCGCCGTGGTGGGCGTGGGCGTATTTGGACGCAACCATGCCCGGGTCTACAAAGAGCTTGAACTGCAGGGCGAGGGCGTGCGCCTGCTCGGCGTGGTCGATGCGGACGTGGGCCGCGCGGACGCGGTGGCGCGCGAGTTTGGCTGCAAGGCCTTTGGGACGGTGGAGCAGATGCTGGCCACGCACAGTGAGCTGCAGGCGGCTTCGGTGGCGGTTCCGACGGTCCATCATATGAAAATCGCGCAGGAATTGATGAGGGCCGGGGTCGACGTTTTGATCGAGAAGCCGCTGGCGACCACTCTTGCCGAGGCCGACGAACTGGTTGAGCTGGCGGCTGCCCATAAGCGAATCGGGCAGGTGGGACATCTGGAGCGCTTTAATCCGGCGGTGCGGGCGACGATTCCTCTTCTGACGCAGCCCATGTTTTTTGAAGTGCACCGCTTAAGTGTGTTCACGCCGCGGTCGCTGGATGTGGACGTGGTGCTCGACTTGATGATCCACGACCTGGATATCGTGCTGGCTTTTGCAAATTCTCCGGTGAAGGAAGTGCGGGCGGTGGGGCTGCCGATTTTGTCGGGCAAGGTGGACATTGCGAACGTGCGGCTGGAATTGGAGTCGGGCTGCATTGCGAACTTCACAGCGAGCCGGGTTTCGACCGAGCGGGTGCGGAAGCTGCGATTTTTTCAGCCGCGGCAGTATGTTTCGCTGGATTACGGGCGGCAGGAAGTGCTCGTCTTCACGGTGGGGAAAGAGGGCGAGCCTTCGGTAAATCCGCAGATTGGAGTGGCCAAGCCTGCGGTTGCGTCGGAGGAGCCGCTGCATGCCGAGTTGAAGGCATTCTTGCAGGCAGTGCGGGAACGGTCCACGCCAGTGGTTCCGCTCGAGGATGGGCGCCGGGCGTTGCGATTGGCGCTGGAGATTGTGGCGGCGATTCGCGAGCATGGGAAGAACATCGGGCTTGCGGGGATTGCGAAGGGGCGGGCGTGAGTTTACAAGGTGCGGAGCGTGCGTAGTGCCTCGCCGCGGGTGTTCATCTTTCGCCCCTAAGGGGCTGACTCCTCTTAATTACTTACCTACCCACGGCTGGCGCTGTGGGCTGCATTCTTTCACCGCTACGCGGCTCGCGGGCAGGAGTGCCCGCGCCACATCGAAAAACCTCTGTTTACATTTGTTTACATTCCTAAGTCGGAGCCCGTCGGTGGGTGAGCAGAATCGCGGGAAAGATGCGAGAATAGAATTAACTTGTGGCTAGAGCACTGCGCGGGCTGCATCACTCCTCTGAGCGCCGGATGCAACGTTGCGGGTGTAATTCGTTTCTAATGGTGGGCGGATAGAGCCAGGCTTTGTATAGCTGGCTTCTTGTACAGCGAACCAGACAAACCCAGCGCATGCCGATCACGCAAATCCCATTCCAGGACCCGGTGGCCCCGGCAGAAAAGCCTCAGCCGGAACAACTTGGGCTCTACGATACGCGCGACTGGGAGACGGCTTATCGCGACATGGATGATCGCGTTCCGCACCTGCTCATTCAGATGCAGGATGATCTGGAGCGCTCGCGGTGGCGCGAAGCAATCTACATTTCGATCATCGTTCACCTGGTTATCGGCATTTTCCTTTGGAAGTTGGATTTCATCGAGAAGTACGTGGGTTGGCACACAGCTGTGGTGGTGCCGGTCGATACGAACAAAGATAAGAGCATGACGATGTTGACGCTACCGCCGGATGAGCAGAAGCTCGCGCATAAGCCACGCACGAATGTGATGTCGGATAAGGACCGGACGTCGATGTCGCAGCATCCGGATGTGAATGCGCGGAGAATCGTGTCGCCGCCTCCGGGCGCGCCCGGCATGCGCGGTCCGCGCAGTGAGCCCGCTCCTCCGCAGATGATGGCGCAGAATCCGCCATCGGCGACACAGCCGCAGACGCAACCGCCAGAGCAGTCGGTGCCGCGTCCGCAGTTTCAGACGAATCAGACGGCGCAGATGCAGTTGCCGGCAAAACCGAACAGCGCCGACGTGTTCAATAAATACGCATCGGGGATGACTGCCGGCTCGGCGATTCAGCAGGCGGCCAATGACGCGGCGGCGGCGCGACACGGAGGTGGCGGCGGGGACGAAGGCAACTTCGGCCTGAATCGCGGCGCGCATGGCCGCCAGTACGGCAACCTGGAAATTCTCAGCGACACACAGGGTGTGGATTTTGGTCCCTACCTGCAGCGCATTCTGGAGGACGTTCGCGAAAATTGGTACCGGCTGATTCCAGAGTCGGCGGAGATGAAGAAGGGTAAGCTGGCGCTGCAGTTTGCCATCATGAAAGATGGACACGTGCAGGCGCTACGGGTGGTAGCGCCGTCGGGGGATGTGGCCCTGGACCGTCCGGCGTATGGAAGCATTACGGCGTCCGATCCGTTTCCGCCGCTGCCCAGCAATTTCACCGGGCCTTATCTTGAGCTGCGATTCCGCTTCTACTACAACCCTGATAAGGGCGAGGTCGAGTAGAGTTCTTCCCGCCAGCTTTCCTTGCGAGAAGCCTTTAACCGCAGAGTCCGCGAAGAACGGCCGCGAAGTTCGCAAAGGACCCATGGTCGACTCAGATCCTTATCTTTCTTGCACTCGACGCTCCTGCTACATTTTGACCAGTGTCCGCCTCTGAGGAGTACGCCCGCCGTATTGACGCTCGCCGACAGCGCGTCGCTCAATACGAGCAGATTCACATAAGACTGGGAAATGTGCGCCTTGTGCTGGCGCTGCTTTTTGTCGTCATGGCTTGGGCTTCGTTTCGCGCGGGCTATTTTTCACCGTGGTGGTTGGGCGCACCGGTTGCGGCATTCGTGGGCGTGGCGGCGTATCACTCTCGAGTGCTGCGGGCGCGCGAGCTGGCCCAGCGCGCGGTCAGCTTTTATGAGCGAGGAGTCGCGCGGGTGGAAGATCGCTGGGCGGGAACCGGCGAGACTGGGGAGCGCTTCAACGATCTGCATCATGTGTACGCCGCCGATCTGGATTTATTCGGCGAGGGCAGCTTGTTCGAACTTCTTTCCACGGCGCGCACGCGCATGGGAGAAGAGACGCTGGCGAAGTGGCTACTGGCGCCCGCGCTGCTTCCCGCAATTCGCGAGCGGCATGCGG
>Ga0075029_100000673_pt1 | contig 19571 bp, 20 predicted proteins | sample LitLauG_LLR_2013_FD_71391 | JGI IMG/M metagenome (GOLD analysis project Ga0075029, IMG submission 71391) | Freshwater sediment microbial communities from North America - Little Laurel Run_MetaG_LLR_2013 | ecosystem: Environmental > Aquatic > Freshwater > Creek > Sediment | place: USA...
CCAAGAACACGCCGCCTCCGGTCAAGCAGACCAACCCTCCGCCGCAGCCCAAGCTCAAGCTCAACGTCGTCAAGCAGACGAGTCATACCGGCTCGAATTCGGAGAGCCGCTACGTGGCGCCGGCCAAGGGCAGCGAGAACGGCAATCCCAACGGCACCGAAGCGTCGGGTCCACCCGCGCCCGTGGCCACCGCCGCCGCGGCGACGCCCGAACCGACGCCTCCGCCCACGCAAAAACCGACGTGCGCCAATCCCAATGCGGACGCAACGATCGCGGGCGAGCCGGTGGAGCCCGATTATCCGGATATCGCGCGCGAACAGGGCGCGGTCGGCACGACGCAAGTGAAAGTGACGCTCGACGCCTCGGGCAACGTGACCGACGCGAGCGTCTACAAGTCGTCGGGTTCGCAAGCGCTCGATCAAGCCGCGGTGAAAGCGGCCCGCGCGACGCGCTACAATGCGGAAACGGTGAACTGCGTCAAGACGCCGGGATCGTACATCTTCCGCGCGGACTTCACGGGTCAATAAGCCGCCGGGGCCGGGCGCGGCGCGCCCGGCACCGCGCCGCCTAATCCGATGACCTGGTTTCAAGCGATGCTGCTCGCCGTGCTGCAGGGCGCGAGCGAACTCTTTCCGGTTTCGAGTCTCGGGCATACGGTGCTCGTGCCCGCGCTCTTGCGCTGGCACGTCGACCGCACCGATCCCACGTTCCTCGCGTTCGTCGTGGCCCTGCACTTGGGCACGGCGCTCGCGCTCGTGGCGTTCTACGCCGACGACTGGGCGCGGATCGTCCGCGCGCTCGTGGCGAGCGTCGTCCGCGGAAAACTCTCCGACGATCCGTGCGAGAAACTCGGCTGGCTGCTCGTGGTCGGCACGATTCCCGTCGCGCTGCTCGGCGTCTTCTTCCAGGAGCCGGTGCGCCGCTTCTTCGGATCGAGCGCCATCGTGTCGTGCTTCCTGATCGTCAACGCCTTCATCATGTTCGCGGGCGAAGCGCTGCGGCGCCGCGCGTCCGGCTCGCGCGAACTCGACCGGCTGACGTGGAGCGACGCCGTGAAGGTCGGCTGCTCGCAAGGCGCCGCGCTACTGCCCGGCATTTCGCGCTCCGGCTCGTCGATCGTGGCGGGACTGCTGCTCGGGCTCCGGCACGACGACGCCGCTCGCTACTCGTTCTTGCTTGCGACGCCCGTGATTTTAGCCGCCTCGGTGCTCGAGATTCCGAAGCTCTTCGAACCGGCCGCGCATGCGGCGCTCGCGCAGTCGGCCGCGGGCTGCGTGCTGGCCGGCGTGACGGCGTATGCGTCGGTCGCTTTTCTGACGCGCTGGTTCCATTCGCATGATTTGCGTCCGTTCGGATGGTATTGCTTGATATTCGGGTCTTCGTGCCTGGCCCTCGCCCTCGCAAAGGTCATCTCATGAAGGTTGTCGCTTTTCTGCTCGCGGTCGTCTTCTTCGTCGTCGCGGTGCTCTATGTGGCCGGGCTCATGCAATTCGGAGCGGCGACGCCGGGCCGTCACGTTAAGCACGCGGTGCTCTTCGCGATTCTCGGCGCGCTCTCGCTCGTGTGGATGCGCTTCGGCGCGGGCCCCGAGCGCGCGCGGTAGGGGCGACGGACGCGCCGCGGCCGTCTCACCTGCGTGAGGACGGCAGCATCGTGATGGTGGACGTCAGCGCGAAACCCGCCACGGCGCGGTCCGCGCGCGCGCGCGCCCTCGTGCGGATGGCGCCGGCGACGGAAACGGCGCTGCGCGCCGCGACGCTCGGCAAAGGCGACGCCTTCGCGACCGCGCAAATCGCCGGCATTATGGCCGCGAAGAACACCGCCGCGCTGATTCCGCTCGCCCACTCGCTGCCGCTCGGCCACGTCGACGTGACCTTCGCTTGGACGGGGCCGGGCGAATTGCAGATCGACGCTTCGGCGGCCACGAGCGCGCAGACCGGCGTCGAGATGGAAGCGATGGTCGCGGCCTCGATCGCCGCGTTGACGATCTACGACATGGCGAAGGCGCTCGAAAAAGGAATCGCGATCGAGTCGGTCCGGCTCTTGGAGAAGGACGGCGGCAAGAGCGGCCGCTGGCGCGCGGACGAGCGCGGCGCGCGATGACGTACGACGTCGCGGTCGTCGTGCTCTCCGATCGCGCCGCGGCGGGCACGCGGCCGGATGCGTGCATCCCCGCGGTCGCCGAGAGTTTAGGCGACGCGTTTTCGATCGTGCACGAACGCATTCTGCCCGACGACGCCGCGGCGTTGCAGGCGGAATTGATCGAACTCTCGGACCGCCGGCGCATGCCGCTCGTGCTTACGAGCGGCGGCACCGGGCTCTCGCCGCGCGACCGCACGCCGCAGGCGACGGCGGGGGTGCTCGACTACGAAGTTCCCGGCATCGGCGAGGCGATGCGCGCCGCCTCGGCCGCGTTCGTAAAGACGGCGATGCTCTCGCGCGCCGTCGCGGGAGTCCGGGGGAGCACGTTGATCGTCAATTTACCGGGAAGTCCCAAAGCGGTGCGCGAGACGCTCGCCGCGCTCTTACCGGCGTTGCCGCACGCGCTCGATTTGCTGGCGGACGCCGTCACCGACGGATGATGCGATGACCTACGACGAAGCCGCGCTCTACCTCACCGGAACGATCAACGAGACGCTCTCGCGCCGCAGCCCGAATCGCTTGGACCGGATGGCCGGATTCTTGCGCAGGCTCGGCGATCCGCATCGCGCCTACCCGACGATTCACGTCGGCGGGACGAGCGGCAAGGGTTCGACCTCGACGATGATCGCGGCGGCGCTGACCGCCTCGGGCAAGCGCGTCGGCCTGCACACCAAGCCGCACCTGAGCTCGATGACCGAACGCGCGCGCATCGACGGGCTGCCGATCGCGGCGGACCGCTTCGGCGAATTGCTCGCCGAGATGATGCCCGCGATCGAGGCGACGACGGCCGAGTTCGGCCGGCCGTCGTACTACGAGACGCTGCTCGCTTTGGCGTTCGCGCACTTCGCGCGCGAGCGCGTCGACGCGGCGGTGATCGAAGTCGGCATCGGCGGCAAGCTCGACGGCACCAACCTCGTGCTGCCGGAAGTCTCGGTCATCACCAACGTCGGGCTCGATCACACCGAGATCCTCGGCGAGACGACCGACTTGATCGCCGCCGACAAGGCGGGCATCGCCAAGGCGGGCGTGCCGCTCGTCTCCGACGCGCGCGACAACTCGCGGTCGATCATCGAAGCCGCGTGCGCCGCGGTGGGCGCGCCGTTCTTCGCCGTCAAGGAGCACGCCGCGCTGCGCGCGCGGCCGAGCGAACCGTACGGCCAGTCGTTCGAGATCGCGACCGGGGCGGGCACGTACGAAATCGCGCTGCCGATCTTGGGCCGTTTCCAGCAGCGCAACGCCGCGACCGCCGTCGTGGCGCTCGAACGCCTGCGCCCCGAATTGCGCCCCGCGATCGCCGACGTCGAGCGCGGCTTCTCGCAGCTGATGATTCCCGGGCGGATGGAATACTTTCCGGGCTTCCCGGGCATCATCTTCGACGTCGCGCACAACGCCGACAAGGCGCGTTCGCTCGCGGAAGCGCTGGCCGAAACGTTCCCGCAGCGGCGCTTCGCGTTCGTCGTCGGCATCGGCGCCACCAAGGACGCGCAGGCGGTGCTGCAGCCGTTGTTCGATTTGCCCGCGACTTTCGTCTTCACGGCGTTCGAAACGGCGGGGCGCAAGTCGGAGCGGCCGAGCCGGTTGGCGAACATCGCCGAGCGCGCCGGCGTCGGCGCGCGCGTGATCGGCGATCCCATCGAAGCGCTCGGCGTCGCGCGGCGCAACGCGGACGCCTCGCACGTCGTGGTCGTAACGGGCTCGACGTTCGTCACGGGCCTGTTGCGCGATTGGTGGCTCGAGCACGTCGGCGAGCGTTCGCGCCGCTGAGGTGCCGGCGATGACGAGCGCGCGGCCGGCGCGCGGCGAAGTGCGGCTGCGCGGACGGACGTTCGCCTGGGGGACGCGCACGTACGTCATGGGCGTCGTCAATGCGACGCCCGATTCGTTTTCGGGCGACGGCCGGCCCGAGCCGGGCGACGCGATCGCGCACGCGCTCGCGCTCGTGCGCGCGGGCGCCGATATTATCGACGTGGGCGCAGAATCGACGCGGCCCGGACATACGCCCGTTGCGGCGGCGGAAGAAATCCGCCGCCTCGATCCCGTGGTGCGCGGCATTCGCACCGCCGAGCCCGGCGCCGTCGTCTCGGTCGATACGTACAAGCCGGAGGTCTTCGGCGCGGCGCACGCAGCCGGCGCCGACGTGCTCAACTCGATTTGGGGCGTCGAGGGCGCGCTACTCGAAGCCGCGGTCGCGGCCGGCGTGCCGGTCGTCATCATGCACAACAAACGGGTCGCTTCGTACGAGGGCGACGTCGTCGACGAAGTCCTCGGCTTTCTCGCGGGACAAGCGGAACGCGCGGTGCGCGCGGGCCTCGCGCCCGAGCGCGTGATCCTCGATCCGGGAATCGGTTTCGGCAAGACGCCCGACCACAATCTCGCGCTCCTCGCGTCGCTCGAACGGCTGACGGCGCTCGGCTTCCCGACATTGCTCGGCACGTCGCGCAAATCGACGCTCGGCAAGCTGACGGGCAAACCGGTCGACGCGCGTACCTACGCGAGCGCGGCGACGGTCGCGCTCGCGGTGGCGGCCAAGATCGACGTGGTGCGCGTGCACGACGTCGCGGAGATGCGCGACGTGGTCGACGTCGCCGACGCGATCGTGCGCGGGCGGCGTCCCGCCGATTGGACGGGCGGCGCGTGAAGGGCGACGCGATCTTCGTGCGCGGCATTCGCGCGTACGGCAAGCACGGCGCGAACCCCGGCGAACGCGATTTCGTGCAGCCCTTCGATTTGGATCTCGAACTCGACGTCGACCTCGCCGCGCCGCGCGCGAGCGACCGGCTCGGCGACACGCTCGACTACGCGGCGCTGCACGCGCGCATCGTCGCCCTCGTGCGCGAGCGGTCGTACGTGCTCCTCGAACGGCTCGGCGACGAGATCCTCGCCGACGTGATGCGGGACGCGCGCGTGCGCGCCGCCGCTCTGACGATCGCGAAGCCGGGCTTGCTCGCCGGCGCGACGCCGGCCGTGCGCGTCACGGCGCGGCGCTGACGATGGCGCTCGCGCGGATCGGCCTGGGCTCGAACCTGGGCGACGCGGCCGCCAACGTCGAGGACGCCCTCGCGGCGCTCGGCTCGCTCGGCACGGTTGTCGCGCGCTCGTCGCTCTACCGGACGCCGGCGTGGGGCGTCACCGAGCAGCCCGATTTCGTCAACGCGGCGGCGCTGCTCGAAACGGACCTCGGCCCGTTCGCGCTGCTGGACGCGCTCAAGGCGCTCGAAGTGCGGCTCGGACGTGTGGAGAGTTTCCGCTGGGGACCGCGCGACATCGATCTCGACATCCTCGCGTACGACGACCTGTTGCTCGACGAACCCACGCTCAAGATTCCGCACGCGCGGCTGCACGAACGGGCCTTTGCGCTCGTGCCGCTGGCGGAGATCGACCCCGCGTTCGGCCCGGCGCTGGCCGCCCTGCCGGAGGAGGCGCGGGCGGCCGTGCAGCGGATACGGGGTCCGGGAACTCGAAGCATTGGGGCTGTGCGTTGGGACGAGACGTTGGAACGCGTGCGCTCGGCTGCGGAATTCTGCGCTTCGGCCGGCCTCGCGCGCTTCCGCATGCAGGATGCCGACCTCGAGATCGAGGTGCGCCGCGAGCCGCGCTCGATTCGCGCCGCGGCGCTACCGGCGGAGCCCGAGTCCGACGCCGCGCTGCCGCCGCCCTCGGCCAACGGCGCGTCGCACGACGAGCGTCCGCGGCGCGTCCTCAAGGCCGAATTCGTCGGCATCGTCCGCTTTTCGCGGCCGCCCGTGACCGAGGGTTCCGAGATCGAAGACGATCGCGAACTCGCCTTCGTGGAGTCGCTCGGCATTCGCAACCCCGTGCGCTCGGGCGGCGCGGGCCGCGTCGCAACCGTGTTCGTGACGGACGGTCAACCGGTCGAGTACGGCCAGCCTCTGTTCGCGATCGAGCAGTAGCGTGTTTCGCAAGCTCCTCATCGCCAACCGCGGCGAGATCGCCATGCGCGTCAATCGCGCCGCGCACGAACTCGGCATCGCGACCGTCGCCATTTTTTCCGAAGCGGACCGCGAATCGCTGCACGTGCGCAACGCCGACGAAGCCTACTGCGTCGGTCCCGGCGCCGTGGCGCGTTCGTATCTCAATATTCCCAATATCATCTCCGCGGCGCTCGTGTCCGGCGCCGACGCCGTCCATCCCGGCTACGGCTTTCTCGCGGAGAACGCGCGCTTCGCCGAAATCTGCGCCGACCACGGGCTCACCTTCGTCGGGCCGACGCCCGATACGATCTCGCGCATGGGCGACAAGGCGACGGCCAAAGCGATCATGCGCGAGGCCAAAGTGCCGACGACGCCCGGCACCGACATCCTCGCGAGCGTCGGCGACGCGCTCGCGGCGGCGAAGAAACTCGGCTATCCGGTGATGCTCAAGGCGACCGCGGGCGGCGGCGGCAAGGGCATGCGCGCCGTCCGCACGCCGGCGGAGGTCGAGCACGCGTTCGCCACCGCCCAAGCCGAAGCCGAAGCCAATTTCAAAGACGGCCGCCTCTACATGGAAAAGCTTATCGAACGGCCGCGCCACGTCGAGGTGCAGATCGTCGGCGATTCCTTCGGCAACGTCGTGCACGTGGGCGAACGCGACTGTTCGGTGCAGAAGCCGTCGCACCAAAAATTGATCGAGGAAGCCCCCGCGCCGAAAATCTCCGACCGCACCCGCCGCAAGCTCCACGAAACGGCGCTGGCCGCGGCTCGTGCGGTGCGTTACCAGAGTGCCGGAACCCTCGAATTCTTGCTCGAGGGCGACGACGTCTACTTCATGGAGATGAACACCCGCATTCAGGTGGAGCACCCCGTCACCGAGATGCTGTACGGCGTGGACCTCGTGCGCGAGCAGATCCGGGTCGCGGCGGGCGAGCGGCTCTCGTTCGACCAGCGCCGCCTCGAAGCGCGCGGTCACGCCATCGAGTGCCGGATCAACGCCGAGGAACCGACGAGCGGCTTCGCGCCGGCGGCCGGGACGCTCACCGACGTGGCCCTCCCCGGCGGCTGCGGCGTGCGCGTCGATTCGCACGTCTACGCGGGGCTCGCCGTCCCGCCGTTCTACGATTCGCTGCTGGCCAAGATCGTGGCGCACGGCGCGACGCGCGGCGAGGCGATCGAACGGATGGCGGCGGCGCTGCACGACACCCGCATCGCGGGCGTCAACACGACGCTCGGCATCTGTCGCGCGATCATGGCCGACGCCCGCTTTCGCGAAGGCGGCGTCGCCATCGACTATCTGCTCGACTTCGACGCGGCGGCGGCCGCGGCACGGTAGCGGCGTGACGCGGCGATTCGCCCGCGAAGTCGCGCTGCAGACGCTCTACAGCGTCGAAGTCGGCCACCAGGAGCCCGACGCGGCGCTCGAAGCGGCGCTGCCGGGAGGGTCGTCGGAAGATCGCACTTTCGTGCGCGATCTCGTGCTCGGCACGCTCGAACACGCGGCCGCAAGCGACGCGGTGATCGCACCGCTGCTGCAAGGTTGGACGCTCGAGCGGCTTCCCACGCTCGATCGCATCGTGCTGCGCATGAGCGTGTACGAGTTGCAGCACCGGCGCGAGACGCCCAAGGCCGTCGTCATCAACGAAGCGGTCGAACTCGCCAAGAAGTTTTCCACCGAAGATTCCGGCCGCTTCGTCAACGGCGTGCTCGCGAGCGCGAGCGAGGTCGCCTAAATGAACGGTACGTTCCGGCGCATCCTCTTCGGCACCGTGACGACGCTCTTTCTCGCCGTCCTCTTCGCGGCGGGCACGATCGCGGGCGTCGTCTACTCGTATTCGCGCAACCTCCCCGACATCAACCGCATGGCGGATTTCCAGCCCTCGCGGTCGACCCGCATCTTCGCGCGCGACGGCACGCTGCTCGCGACGCTCTACACGCAGAACCGCATCTACGTGCCGATCGCGCAGATCCCGCAGATGGTTCGCAACGCCTTCATCGCCAACGAAGACCATAACTTCTACGTCCACCACGGGGTCGATTTCGGGGGCATCGCGCGTGCGGCGCTGGCCGATTATCGGCACGAGAGCCTGCAAGGCGCGTCGACCATCACGCAGCAGCTCGCGCGCGCGCTCTTCCTCTCGAACGAAGTGTCGATCTCGCGCAAGATCCAAGAGGCGCTGCTCGCGATCGAGATCGAGCGCTACTACACGAAGGATGAGATTCTCGAACGCTATCTCAACCTGATCTACTTCGGCGCCGGCGCCTACGGCATCCAGGCGGCGGCGCACGAATACTTCGGGACGGACGTCGGGCGCTTGACGCTCGCGCAAGCCGCCTTGCTCGCGGGTTTGCCCGCGGCGCCCTCGGACTACTCGCCCTACGTCGACCGTCGGCGGGCCGTCGAGCGCCAGCACCACGTGCTCGAACGGATGGTGGCGAGCGGCTACATCTCGGCGGCGCAAGCGGCCGATGCCGAAGACGCGCCGCTCGGGCTCATCGGCGAGCGGCCGACCGGTCTGCAGTCGTTCCGGTATCCGTACTTCACGACGTACGTGAACCACGTGCTCGACGCAACGTTCGGCGAGCGGCCGGTGCTCGAAGACGGGCTCGAGGTCGATACGACCCTCGACCCGCGGTTGCAGCAATTGGCGCAAGAAGCCGTCAACTGGGGCGCGGGTCGCGCCGCGGCGGAGGGCATCAACGCGCACCAAGCGGCGCTGGTCGCGATCCGGCCGAAGACGGGCGAGATCGTCGCGATGGTGGGCGGCGCGGGCGGCTTCAGCCTGAAGAACCAATTCAATCGCGCCTGGCAAGCGCTGCGCCAGCCGGGTTCCTCGTTCAAAGCGTACGTGTACACGGCCGCCATCGACGACGGTTTGCCTCCGACGACGATCATCGACGACGCGCCCGTCTCCTACCCGATGGGCGACGGCACGCAGTGGCAGCCGATGGACGACGACTTCCGTTTTCTCGGCGGCATCACGCTGCGCTACGCGCTCGCGCAATCGCGCAACGTGGTCGCGGTCAAACTCGCGCAGCAGATCGGCGTCGACCGCGTGATCGAATACGCGCACCGCATGGGCGTCAAGGCCCACCTCGACGCGAACCTCTCGCTCGCGCTCGGCACGTCGGTCGTCTCGCCGCTGGATCAGGCGACCGGCTACGCGACCCTCGCGAACCAAGGCGTCTACATCGAACCGTCGCCGCTGCGGCTCGTGAAGGATTCATTCGGCTCGCCGCTGCTCGACAATCGTTTTCCGCAAGAGACCGAAGTGGTAAGCGCGGGCACCGCCTACGTCATGACCTCGATGCTGGAGAGCGTCATCAACGAAGGCACGGGCTATCCCAACGCCGTCATCGGCCGCCCCGCCGCGGGCAAGACCGGTACGACGTCCGATTTCCGCGATGCGTGGTTCGTCGGCTACACGCCCGACCTGGTAACCGCGGTGTGGTTCGGCAACGACGACTATTCGCGCATGAACGAATCGTACGGCGGCAACGTGCCGGCGCGAACCTGGGCGCGCTTCATGAAAGCCGCGCTCGCCGGCACGCCGAAGAACGACTTCCCGTTTCCCGCAAGCGAAGTTCGCAAGCTCGCGTACTGCGGTCAGCCGCATAAATTCGAATACTATTTGCAAGGCACCGAGCCGCACGGGTGCGCGAGCGGGACGTACTACCGGACGCGAACGGCGCTCGACGACACGCCGCCGGTCTTCGCCGAACCCGTAGCGGCGCAGGCCGCGCCTCCGCCCTCGGCGCGGCCCGCGCCGGCGCGGAGCGCGGCCGCCGTTCGCGCGCCTGCCGCCACGCTCGCGCCCGCCGCACCCGCACCGCCCACGGCGCCGGCCTCGGCGCCGCCGGTGGAAGCGACGCCCGACGCTGCGGCGAGCGACGCGATCGCGACGCCGGCCGTCGATCCGTGAGCGCCGCGCCGCAGGCGGCGCCGCGCGTCGTCACCGTCAAGCGCGTCGTCGATTACCTCAAGCGCAAGCTCGAGAGCGATACCAATCTGCGCGCGATCCGCGTCGCGGGCGAGATCTCCAATTATTCGGTGCAGCCGAAGAGCGGCCACGTCAATTTCATTTTGAAAGACGGCGAAGCCGTTTTGGCGTGCTTCGCCTGGGCCTCGGACGCCGCGCTGTTCCCCAAAGTCGGCAACGGCATGTCGGTGATCGCTTCGGGCTCGATCACGACCTATCCGCAAAAAAGCGTCTACCAGCTCCTCGTGCGGTCCGTCGAGTTCGACGGCGTCGGCCAAGTGCACGCGCTCTTCGAAGAGCTCAAGAAGAAGCTCGACGCCGAAGGGCTGTTCGCGCTCGAACGCAAGCGGCCGTTGCCGCCCTACCCGTTCCGCGTGGCGCTCGTGTCGTCGCGCACCTCCGACGGTGCGACCGATTTCGTGACGTTGCTGCGCAAGCGCGCGCCGCACGTCGCGGTCGTCTGGTTCGAGACGTCCGTGCAAGGCCCGAACGCGCCGCCCGAAATTGCGGCCGCGATCGGACGCGCGTCGCGGGCGGACGTCGACGCGATCGTGGTGACGCGCGGCGGCGGGTCGTTCGAAGATCTGTTCGCGTTCAGCGACGAGCGCGTGGTGCGCGCGGTCGCGACGGCGCGCCATCCGGTGATTTCCGCGATCGGTCATACGGTCGACCAGCAGTTATGCGACTTCGCGGCGGATCGCCACGTGGAGACGCCGTCGGCGGCGGCCGAAGCGCTCGGCTCCGATTTGCGCGATATCCGGCGACGGCTCGACGAGCGCGTCGAACGGGCGAAGCGCCGTACGGAGTCGTTGCTCGGCGGCTTGCGCGCAGACCTCGAGCGCACGCTCACGCGCTCGCGCCTCGCGCAACCGCGGCTGTATTTCCTCGAGCGGCTGCAGCGCGTCGTCGACGTCGAGGCGAAACTCGACGCCCTGACGGAGAGCGGCCTGCGGCGCCGCGAGGCGGCGCTGCGCGAGTTCGTGCGGCGTCTGGACGCGCGCGATCCGTCGCGGCGGCTGGCGGAGCGGGCGCGCAGCCTGCAGGCGGCGAGCTTGCGCTTGCGCCCGGCGCTCGACCGGCAACTGGACCGGGCCGTTCGCGCGCACGCCGACCGTTCGGGGCGGCTCGAACCGGCGGTTCGCGCGCGGCTCGAGCGCGCGCGGCAACGGGTCGTCCTCGCGGTCGCGCACCTGGACGGCAAGAATCCGGAAGCGATTTTACAACGCGGCTATGCGATCGTCACGTATGCGGACGGCATCGTGCGGGACGCCTCGGCCGTACCGGACGGCGCCGTGGTCGAAGCCCGGCTCGCTCGCGGAACGCTCTCGGCACGCGTCGAACGAAGAGAATCAGATGGCAACCAACGTATCGGGTGAATTCGAACTGGCGCTCAAGCGGCTCGACGAGATCGTCCAGCGGCTCGAGGGCGAGAACGTCCCCTTGGACGAGTCGGTCGCGCTCTTCAAAGAAGGCAAGACGCTCGCCGCCAAATGCGAGAAACTGCTGAAGGACGCGCAGGCGTCGATCGAGGCGACCGCGGCCGGCGACGGCGCGGCCGGCGCGAGCCGCCCCGCGTGACCGGGAGCGGCCCGCAGCGTCTCGACGAAGCGGTCGCCGAGCGGGCGGGCGTCACGCGGTCGCGCGCGCGTTCGCTGATCATCGCGGGCCGCGTGCGCGTCGACGGCCGGCCTTCCACCAAGCCCGGCGCGTCCGTCGCGTCGTCGGCGGTGCTCGACGTCGAACGGCCGCGCCCGTTCGTGAGCCGCGGCGGCGAAAAGCTCGACGGCGCCCTCGACGCGCTCGGCTTCGACGTGGCGGGCGTGCGCGCGCTCGACGTCGGCGCGTCGACCGGCGGCTTCACGGATTGTCTGCTGCAACGCGGCGCGGCCTCGGTCACCGCGCTCGACGTCGGGTACGGTCAACTGGCGCTCGCGTTGCGCGACGATCCGCGCGTGACGGTCGTCGAGCGCACCAACTTCCGGCTGCTTCCCGACGGCGCGCTCGGCGAAGCGTTCGACCTGATCGTCATCGACGCGTCGTTCATTTCGGTCGTCACCCTCGTCGATCGCGCGCGCGCGTTCTTGGCGCCGGGCGGCACGATCCTTGCGCTCGTCAAGCCGCAATTCGAGGCCGGCCCCGCACGCCTGGGGCGCGGCGGCGTCGTGCGCGATGCGGGCGTGCACGAAGCGGTGTTGCGGGAAGTGCGCGACGCGATCGTTCGCCTCGCGCTCGTGCCCGTGGCGGTGGTTGCGAGCGCTCTGCGCGGTCCGGCCGGGAACGTCGAGTTCTTCACGTCGATCCGGCGTGACGGCGTGCCCTTCGACGACGCGGCGCTGCAGGCCGCGCTCGCGGCGCGGCCACGCTGATGGACGCGCCGCCGCGCCTCGGCACGATCGCGCTCTACGTCGATCTCTTCCGCGACCACGCCCGCCGCGCCGCGCAAGCGATCGCCGCGGTGATTCGCGACGCAGGTTTCGGCGTCGCGCTCTGCGACGATCAGGATCGCGAACTGGGGCTCGCGTCCAACGGCGCGAGCGTCGAATCGTCGCAAGTGCTCGTGACGATCGGCGGCGACGGTACGCTCTTGCGCGCCGCGCAGATCGCGGCGCCGCACGGCATTCCGCTGCTCGGCATCAACACCGGGCGATTGGGCTTTCTCACCGAGATGGACGGCCGGGACGCGGCGCTGCAACGTCTGCCCGAGATCCTGCGCGCGGGCTTTCAAATCGACGAACGCTGCGCGGTGCAGGCCGAAGTGCACGGTCGCACGCACTTCGCGCTCAACGACGTGGTCGTGACGCGCACCGCGCCGCACATGACGCCGTTCGGACTCTACATCGACGGCAAGGAAGCCGCGCACGTGCCCGCGGACGGCATCGTGGTCGCGACGCCGACCGGTTCGACCGCGTATTCGCTCTCGGCGGGCGGCCCGATCGTGGCGCCGAGCGTCGACGCGTTCATCGTCACGGCGCTCTTGCCGCACACGCTCTTCTCGCGACCGCTCGTCGTGCCGGCGCGCTCTACCATCGTCATCGTCTGCGACGCGGAGACCAGCGGAGTCGCCCTCGAAGCCGACGGCCAGGTCGTCGACCGGCTGCATCCCGGCGAACGCGTGACCGTCAGCCGCTATCCGATTCCGGTGCGTTTCGCGCGGCGCGAACCGCTCGATTTCTTCGCGCTGCTCGAGGGCAAGTTGCGCTGGAACGCCCCCGTCAAGGATCGGTAGTGCCCCGGCTCGCGCGGCTCGAGATTGAAGATTTCGGCCTGATCGAACGCGCGGCGCTCGAATTCGCCGACGGCTTCACGGTGTGCACGGGGGAGACGGGTTCGGGCAAGACGATGCTGCTCGGCGCGCTCGCGTTCGTGCTCGGTGAGCGCTCGTCGGGCGACGCGGTGCGCGGCGGCGCGGCGCGCGCGCGCGTGACGCTGGCCGTCGAACTCGACCCGGCGCTCGAAGCGCTGCTCGGCGACGCCGGCTTCGAAGCGGAGCCGGGCGAGGCCGCGCTCTTCACCCGCGAGATGACCGCCGCCGGGAAATCGACCGCGCGCGTCAACGGCCGGCTCGCGACGGCCGCGCAGTTGCGGCAATGCGCCGGCGCTCTGGTCGACGCGATCGGCCAGCACGAAGCGCAGCGGCTGCTCGCGCGCGACTATCAACTCGACATGCTCGACGCGTTCGCGGGCGGTGCCGCGTTGCAGGCGCGCGCCGCGGTCGACGCGGCCTACGATCGCGCGCGCGTTGCCGAGCGCGAACTCGCCGCGGCGACGGGCGAAGCGGGCCGCGCGGCGGCCGAACTCGAGGACGCGCGTTTCTCCGCCGCCGAAATCGACGCCGCGTCGCCGGCCGCGGGCGAAGACGAGTCGCTGCGCGAGCGGCGCGACTACCTGGCCAACGTCGAGCGCATCGCGGCCGCGCTGGCGAGCGCGCACGACGCGCTCGCGGGCGAGGGCGGCGGCATCGAATCGACGGGAGCCGCCGCGACGGGCCTCGCGGCGATCGCACGCTTCGCGCCCGGACTCGCGACGCTTTCCGCCACGCTCGCGGGCTTGCAAAGCGAACTCGGCGACGCCGCGGCGGCGCTCGCGCGCGAACTCGAACGCAGCGAATTCGACGCCGGCGAATTGGAGGCGGCGACGGAGCGCCTCGATCGCCTCGAGCGCTTGAAGAAGAAGTACGGCGGCACGCTCGAGGCCGTGCTCGCGACGCGCGCGCAGCTCGAAGCGACGATCGCGCGCGAGACGACGCGCGGCGAACGCGAAGAGGCGCTGCGAGCGCAGGTCGCCGCTACTCGCGAAGCGCTCGTCGCCCGCGCGCGCGAATTGTCTGGGTTGCGCGCGCGCGCCGCACGCGATCTCGAAAAGCGCGTCGGCGCCGAACTGCGGGGCCTCGCGATGCCCGCCGCGCGTTTCGAAGTCGCTCTCGAACCGTTGCCGGACATCGGCCCGAACGGCGGGGAGAGCGTCGAATTCGCGCTCTCGCCAAACGCGGGCGAACCCGTCCGGCCGCTCGCGCGGGCGGCGTCGGGCGGCGAACTGTCCCGCGTGCTGCTAGCGCTGGTCGTGGCGCTCGCGGACCGCCGCGACCGCACCGCGCTCGTGTTCGACGAAATCGACGCGGGCATCGGCGGCGCGACCGCGAGCGCCGTCGGCGTCCGCCTCGGCGCGCTCTCGAAGACGGCGCAAGTGTTCTGCGTGACGCACCTCGCGCAGATCGCCGCCTGGGCCGACCGCCACTACGCGCTGCGCAAGCGCGAACGTGCGGGCACGACGGTGATCGAACTCGTCGCACTCGAGAAGCGACCCGACGTCGCCGAAGAGATCGCGCGCATGCTCTCGGGCACGGCTGCCGCCGTGGCGCTCGAGCACGCCGAAACGCTGCTGCGCGAGGCGCGCGCTCGCAAATCCGGCGCGAAGCTGACGGCGTGAGCCGCCGCAAACTGCTGGTTCTCGTGTCGCTCGACGGCGCGGCGATGGCGCGCGACGTCGCGGAGCACTGCGCCGCGCTCGGCACGGCGTACGAGATCGAGGCGCTCGTGCCGCGCGACGAGATCGAGCGGTTTCGCAGCATCGGCGTTGCGGCCACGGCTTGGCGGCCGGCGGGCATCGTCGGGATGGCGCAGAGCGTGTCGTCGCTGCGCAAGACGGCGACGCGGTTCGCGCCCGACGTCGTGCACGCGCACGGCTTTCCCGCGGTCGCGGTCGCGCTCGGCACGTTCCCGGCGTCGCTCGCGTCGCGCACGATCGCGACCTTTCACGATCCGCTGCGCGATAAGGAGCTCCCGAGCAAGCTCGTCGACCGCAAGCTGCCGGGCTACGTGCGCCGGGCCGCGGCGCTGACGGCGACGTATCCCTCGCTCGCGCGCGGGCTGGAAGAGCGCATGATGCTCGACGACGGCGCGATCGCCGTCGTGCCGCACGGCGTCGCGCTCGGGCTCGACCCCGGCGCGCCGCTCGCGCGACCCGCCGGACGCGCCGGCCCGATCGTCGGGTGGCGCGGCATGCTGTCCGCGGATCGCTCGTGGGAGACGGCGATCGACGCATTCAAGCTGCTGCACGAGCGTTTTCCCGACGCGCGCATGGAGATCTCGGGCTCGGGCCGGGCGCGCCAGTTCGTGGCCGCGCACGTGCGCCAACAAAAGCTGGCGGAGTTCGTCGCTTTTCGCGGCGACGAGGCTGCCGAGGATTTCTTCGGCGCGATCGACCTGCTCGCCGTGCCGCGCTCGCGCGACGCGCAGCCGCAGGCTCCGCTCGAGGCGTTATGCTACGGCATACCCGTGGTCGCCGCAAACGCCGGCGCTCTCGCCGACGCGCTTGCAACGCGCGAGGTCGCGTGGCTCGTCCCCGACGACGCCGAGGGATTCGCCGAGGGTCTGGGCGACGCGTGGTCGCGCATCGAAGGCGCGTTCGTCGGCGCGCAAGCGCAACGCGCCGCCGCACGCGCCGCGTACGCGCGCGAGGCCGTCACCGCGCAGTACCGCGGGCTTTACGGTTCCGCGCGATCCGATGAGGTTTTTCGCGCCGGAGGTACGTAGGCGACCTGGCCGTCGGCAAATGGTCTGACAACTCGCGCTTACATCGTAATGACTTTGCCCGCCGAAGCAACGTGCCCGATTGAGAGAATTAAAACCGAAGGGGCCCGGATGCAAATAACCACTCTCGGATTTGAATTCTCCAAAGGAGTAGCTCGCCGCTGACATTTCTGTAAGTTTTGTGATGGCGGATGAAGCAACCCGTGGCTCCTCTTGCTAAAGTCGCCAATTTAGTATAAAATTATCAAAGAGCTGCGTCACCGGCGGCCGATCGAGCCTTGAAGCAGCGTGAAAGCACTGACAGTACTTTAGCGAGGGGGCCGTTGTGCATTTTGGGACTAGCAATGCAGTAGCCTTGTATCGTAGGTTAAACATCTCGAGTTTTGCGCCTCTCTCCATTGCAGTAATTTTCGTCGGTTGCTCCGGTCCTGCAATATCCTTAAGTCCAACTCAAAAGGCTCCGCCGAGCGTTGCGCGCACGAAATCTCAAGTCGGGCCCCCGGCCAGTGGCGTCTATCTTTGAGCATGGGTTAATCCGGGTGGAGACGCGATGGCGCCGCCGAGCTACTTAATAAAGCAAACGGCTTCGCTGGAAATGTCTATGGCACGCCCACTCGCGTTGCATATGCACTATTTCGACTGGGCTACGCTAGCGACGATATCGGACAACGGCGGAGAGCCAACGATTGCCGACGACATCGCTCATAATCGCGTGCCGGTGATCTCTTGGCATTGCAAGGACAATTACCTGAATCATAATTATGATTTGGCTCAAATTGCAGCCGGCGACGCGCGTTCTGACTTGTTGAAGATAGGTCAGGAGCTGTCGCAGCTTAAGACGCCGGACGGATCAACGTATCCGATTATGCTCCGCTATTTTTGGGAATTTAATATAAACTCGGTAGATGGCGACCCATTGGATATTAATGGAAACAACGGGTGTTTTTCTCCGAATGCTACGACTGCTCAGCAAGAGGCTGAATTTATAGGCGCATGGCAAGCGATTTACACAACCTTGCAGGGCCTGTTGCCGCACCCTAATGTTTCGATGGATTGGAACCCGAATGTCACGGGAGGGGCCTCGATTGCTGGACCATATTTGGGGTTTTATCCCGGCCCATCTTACGTCGATTGGATCGGCTTCGATGGCTACGACAAAGAAGATCCAAATAACAACTATGTGCCGCTTGGCTTCCCGAACGTCTTTCAGGCCGATCTAACCGCTGTGGCAACGGATGCGACCGATTATGGATTAAAGCCAATGATTATCGCTGAGACTGGTTCTTGTGATCAATATACTTCACCGTACACCCAGCCTCAGTACCTGTCATCGAGCATTGGAATACAGCAAACATTGGAGTCGAATGTCGCTCCATGGACCTCTGTGAAGGCAATAATGTACTTCGACGCCCCAGGTCATTACAACCCACCGCAGAGTCCTCCGAGCACTTGCACTTACACCTTGAATTCGGGGCTCACGCAGTGGAATACACTTTCGGCTCAACCCTATTTTCAGGCAACTGTGGCAATACCTTAGAAATTGAGCTCTTGGATCGTGGTACTCGACGCTGCATCCGACGCTGCATCCTATGCTATTTAATTCGAGCAACCGAGGATTGTAGAGTTAAGATAGCCAACGTCGCCACGGGAAGAGGTTGGCCGCGGAAGAGTTCCGGCCATGTTGAACCAACAAGGGCAACGATGCTCAAGAAATATATCATAGCTTTTTCTTTCATCTTCTGCTGTGTTGGACGAGCCATCACGGTAGATGCGATGTCTTTCCGAACGTTGTACACGTTTAACGGACTGGAGGCCGGTGGCAACCCGGCTGGTGTCACTTTCGCGCCCAACGACGCTCTCTACGGCTGGACTCAAAGTGGAGGCAATCTTAAATGCGGCAGAGGCCTTGGTTGCGGCGTGATTTTCAGTTTGGATCTGAGAAATTTGCACTATGAAGTTTTGTACACGAATGATATCGCTGCGGATATGCCAGACGCGATCATTACGGCGTCGAATGGCAGAGTTTTCGGAACATTTCCCAATGGCGGGAAGCATTCTCAAGGATCCGTTTTTGAGATAACGCGTAGTGGCGGCAAAGAAGTGGTTCACACGGTCTTTTCCTTTCCAGGGGCAAGCGGCGGTAGCGTCCCGGCGTATGGTCTAACGCCGGGACCGAACGGGACGCTGTTTGGAACTACTCAGGATGGCGGGGATCCGCGGTACAACGAGGGCGTCGTATTCGAGTTGGTCCCGCACGGCTCGACGTTTGACGAACACGTCCTATGGAAGTTTGGCGCACGGGCCGATGGAATCGGACCCGGAGGGGTCGCCCTCATGCCCGACGGCACCGTTGTGGGCTCGACTTTCGCGGGCGGAACGCAAGATGTCGGCGTTTTCTATTCGTTGACGACGAGCGGAAGCGGCTATGTCCAGCATATTTTGTATTCGTTTAAGCGCGCAGGTGACGCGCACGGCCCGCTCTCGGCCATGCTGATCGACAAGGCGGGGGACGTCTTTGCAACATCGCCGGGCGGAAAGTGTAACGGGCCCGGTTGCTCCAGTGATTTGGGTTGTGCCGTAGAGCTCTTCCCAACTGGTCGTTACGAGTACGCAGACCGGCTTCTTTACTCATTTAAGGGTCGAAACGACGGTCAGGTGCCGGGCTCACCGCTAGCCCTCGGCGCAGCTGGTTCCTTTTTCGGAACGACGTTAGAGGGGTCGGGGCCGTACAGCGACGGCATCATTTACGAACTTACGCCTGCAGGTAACTCGTACCAGGAAAAGATTACGCACGCGTTTCGGGGATCGCGAGGCGGGGGAGCGATTGGATGGGGAGTCACGCCGGATAAGACGTTATATGGCGTGACGGTCTTTGGCGGCTCGACGGGTTTCGGCACGATTTTCCAGTACGTGCCTTGACGGGATGCGTACGTTGAACGGTTACTGGCGCAGCGCTAGCCGCGATGCCTCTCGTGCGCGATTTCGCGGAAGGTTCGGCCGGCCGGAGGCCAGGGTTCTTTCCCTTCGTTGCGCCTTGCCGTACGCGCCGCTATCGCACGCACGGCGCTCGCGATATCCTCGGGCGCCCTATGGCGGACCGGCCGCACTTCGGCGATCGGCACCCCGTTCCGAGAAATGACGATCGACTCGCCTCGCTCGACACAATCGAGTAATTCCGAGAAGCGAGCCTTGGCTTCGGTGACTCCGATCGTCATCTTCATGCTGACGAGTTTATCATTCATCACTACGTTCGCCCTAGCCGTCTATGGCAGCCGGTGGACTTTGAGCACGTTCGTGCCGCCTTCCGCGACGGGCATGCCCGAGGTGACGACGATCGTTTCGCCGGACACGGCGCGGTGCTCGCGTAGCATGCGCGCTTCGACGACGTCGATCAGCGACTCGAAATACGGGTAAGGCTCGACGACGAGCGCGTCGACGCCCCACACCAGCGCCATGCGCCTGGCCACTTCCGGCACGGGCGTCATCGC
>Ga0075029_100000678_pt1 | contig 19418 bp, 18 predicted proteins | sample LitLauG_LLR_2013_FD_71391 | JGI IMG/M metagenome (GOLD analysis project Ga0075029, IMG submission 71391) | Freshwater sediment microbial communities from North America - Little Laurel Run_MetaG_LLR_2013 | ecosystem: Environmental > Aquatic > Freshwater > Creek > Sediment | place: USA...
CATAGCAGACCGTGACGGCACCCGGCTCCAGGTCGAGGTCGTCGACGACGGGGTCGGGCTGCCGAAGGGTTTCGACCCGGCCACCTCAGACCGGCTAGGGCTCCAGATCGTCCGCACCCTCGTCGAGGGCGAACTCGGCGGCACGCTGACCGTGGAGCCCGGCGAGCTCGGCGGCACCAGGGCCGCACTGGAGATCTCGGTCGAACGCTAGCCCCGGGCGCCGCGACGCCCGGCTCCCCAATCGGGAACCGGGCGCCGCGAGAACCGGTGCCGGCCGGTCAGGCCATCCGGGCCCGAGCGCGAGCGGTGCGCCGCTTGAGCGCGCGACGCTCGTCCTCCGACATGCCGCCCCAGACACCGTGGTCCTGTCCGGACTCCAGTGCCCACGTCAGGCACGACTCGCGTACCTCACAACGGCGACAGATGATCTTGGCCTCTTCGATCTGGAGCAGTGCCGGCCCGGTGTTCCCGATCGGGAAGAACAGCTCAGGGTCTTCGTCGCGGCACGCGGAACGGTGACGCCAGTCCATGCTGGGTCCACTCCTGTCCTCAGCCGGGCGGCGGGGTGGGCCACCCGGAGTAGTTGCTTGTGAAGTCTTTCACGAAGCATCCCGTTCATCCTGCGCCGGGTTCCGGCACTGACGAACGGGCTGCTCCCTGCACCTGAACGAACGCGTCTACGCGCTTGTTCCTCGTGCGGTACCTGAAGCCTTCCAAAGCACACGCTCCGGCACAAGACTTTCGTGATCGAAACTTGACCTTTTGTGGCGTGTGCTCCGTCACACGGGAGCGCTCCCGCGCCTGCGCGGCAGGTCAGACGACTACGGAGAGTGCATCCGGGTGGGACGCGAAGTAAATGCTGACCCGCTCCCCGATGGGCTCTCCATCGAGCTGGACCGCGGTGGGTCGGTCCGCCCAGACCCGCATTCCGGTGAGGTCATGGCGGGCCACGACGTCTCGCCCGTGCGGGCGCGAGCCGGGCTGCAGGAGCTGGCGGACGTGTCGCGCGGTGGACAGGGTCCGCAGCCGAAGCAGGGCGAGGATGTCGAACCCGGTGTCGAAGGAGGCCTCCGGGCAGGCGTTGATGGCCAGCGATCCGAGATAGGTCCATGGAGCCGTGTTCTGGACGATGACCAGGAACACCCCTTCGATGGAGTCCTCGCCGGGAATGGCGAGGGTCAGTGGCGGCCTGTCACGTTCGGTCTCGCGGTAGAACTTGCCCAGTGCTGCTCCCAAGAACAGGGCCGCGCTGGCCCCCCGGCCGCGTTCGCGTCGGCGCTCGACCTCGCCCACGACCTCGGCGTCGAGTCCGACTCCTGCGCAGAACGTGAACCAGCGGCCGTCGGCGGTGCTGAGCCCGATCGTGCGGCGCCGGCCCTCGCGCAGTGCGTCGAGCACCAGGCCGGTGGCCTCGACCGGGTCGTCCGGCATTCCCAGGGCCCGGGCGAAGACGTTCGTCGAGCCGCCGGGAACCACGGCCAGTGCCGGCCCGGCGGGGTTGGGGCCGTTCTCCAGAAGGCCGTTGACGCACTCGTTGACGGTGCCGTCCCCGCCGAGAGCGATGAGCAGGTCGTGGCCTTCTTTGGCGGCACGGCGACCGACCTCGATGGCATGGCCGCGGTGGGTGGTCTGCACGACCTCGACGTCCAGGTCAGCTGACAGTGCGTGGACCAGCACGTCACGTGACCGAGCGGTCGTCGTGGTTGCTTTGGGATTGACCACCAGCAGGGCCCGCATGGCGCCCAAGCGTACGGGGACCGCACGTATCGTCTGGACTGTGACTGCAGCTGGAGCCGCGCGTCGACGCCGCGCTGCCGTGGTGACGGTGGCTGTCGGAGTCGCCGGACTTGAGGCGGCGGCACTGCTGGTGTACATCGCCGTGATCGTGGTGCGGGCGGCCGCCGGGGACCATACGACCTGGCTGAATGTGCTGCTGCTGTGCCTGGTGCTGCTTGCGTGGGCGGTCGGGCTGGCGGTGGCGGCGCGAGGGCTGTGGGCTGGTCACCGGTGGTCCCGGGCACCGTTGGTGGTCGCCGAGCTGCTGCTGCTGGCGGTCAGCGTCTCAATGGTCCAGGGCGGACTGGGCTGGGTGGGGTGGCCACTGGTGGTGGGAGCTGTTGCAGCGTTGGGCGCGCTGTTCGCCCCGGCGATGACTGAGCTACTCGGCGAGCCCGGACCGTAACTCGGCCAGTGTGCGTGCCAGCAGGCGCGACACGTGCATCTGCGAGATCCCGATCTCGTCGGCGATCTGAGACTGAGTCATGTTGCGGAAGAACCGCAGGAGCAGGATCTGACGTTCCCTGGCTCCAAGGTGGGCAAGCAGCGGACGCAGCGTCTCTCGGTAGACCACACCATCGAGGGCTGCGTCGTCCACTCCGATCGTCTCCAGCACAGCCAGCGACCCGTCGGCGGAGTCGCCGCCCGCGTCCAGGGACACCGCGCTGTAGGCGTTGGCCGACTCGAGGCCTTCCAGCACCTCCTCCTCCGAGGCCCCGATCCGGGTGGCGATCTCGGCGACCGTCGGGGCCCTTGCGAGCTGGTGTGCGAGCTCCTCTGCTGCAGTGCTCAAGGCCAGTCCCCGCTCCTGTAGGCGTCGGGGGACCCGCACCGCCCATCCCTTGTCTCGAAAGTGTCGCTTGATCTCGCCGACGATCGTCGGAGTCGCGTAGGTGGAGAACTCGACTCCGCGGTCGGAGTCGAACCGGTCCACCGACTTGATCAGCCCGATGGTGCCCACCTGGACGAGGTCATCGAGGGGCTCGCCCCTGCCTGCGAACCGTCGGGCCAGGTGCTCCACGAGCGGCAGATGCAGCTCGACGAGAGCGTCCCGCGCGCTGTGGTGCTCGTCGCTGTCCTCGGCGGCCACGCTCATGGCTGCGAACAGGTCCCAGGATCTGCTGCGAGTGGCGGCGCGCCGACTCGCGATGTCTTCAGTGGGGCCGCTCACGCCTCGGCATTCCCCCCGCGGTGCTTACGCAGTGTGATGGTGACCGTGCCGTCCGGGTCGGCGCTGGCGTCGACCTCGCCGGCGAGGGCGGTCAGGACGGTCCACGCGAAGGAATCCCGCCCCGGGGTGCGGCCTGCGTTCGTCGTTGCTTCGACGTTGACCTCGAGGCAGTCAGGCTCGAGGGTGAAGCGACAGGTCAGCGGCAGGTCGGGGCGTGCGTCGGGGAGCAGCAGGGCGCAGGCCTCGTCGACGGCGATCCGCAGGTCCTCGATCTCGTCGAGGGTGAAGTCAAGCCGTGCGGCCAGTCCGGCCGTGGCGGTTCGCAGCACCGACAGGTAGGCCGACTCTGCCGGCAGACGCAGCTCCACGACGTCGCGGAGCCGGTCGGTTGTCTGCGGGCGCGCTCGGCCGTACACGCTCATCTCGCTATTCCTGTCTTCGGTCTCCCCGGACGCCCAGAATAACCTGTCCGTGTGACGCTCAGATTGCGCCCGGCCAGCCCGCCGCCGCCCGCTGCAGGGCCGCGCCGGTCAGCCGGTTGACGGTCCACTCGTCCATCGACAGGGCGTCGATGCTGCGGTAAAAGCTGATCGCCGAGCTGTTCCAGTCCAGAACCCACCACTCCAGCCGCGGGTATCCCCGCTCGACGCAGATCCGCGCCAGCTCGGCCAGCAGCGCCTTACCCTGGCCCTGACCGCGCAGGTGGGGGCGGACGAACAGGTCTTCCAGATAGATGCCGTGCCGGCCGCTCCAGGTCGAGAAGTTGACGTACCAGACGGCGAAGCCCCCGAGGCGGTCCCCTTCGTCGAGGACGAGAGCCGAGACCTTCGGGTCCGGCCCGAACAGGGCGACCTGGAAGTCCGCCGCGGTGGACTCGACCTCGTGTCGGGAGCGTTCGAACTCGGCGAGCTCACAGATCATCGCGAACAGCTCGTCGACCTCCTCCGGGCGAACCGGGCGGACGGTGGCTTGAGTGGACACCCGCAACTCCTGTCGGTGGGATAGGTCGTGGCGCGGCCGGCACTATCCGCGTGGCCGGGTTGGCTAGCTCAAAGGGTCGACAGTCAGGGGATTGGCCAGATTCCAGTGCCGCAGGGTGGCCACGCCGTGCTCGGATCCGAGTACCGACGTCGATCCCACGCTCAGCTCCAGCATTCCGCCATCGGTGACGGCCCGGCCGAGCCATCGCGCTGCCAGCGACCGAAGCAAGTGCGAGTGGGCGACCACGATGACGGTCGTGGTGGGGTCGAGGGTGCCAAGCCGGCCAAGCACACGGTCGCAGCGGGCCGACACCTGCTCGGCGCTCTCCCCACCCGGGCAGGGCTGGGTGAAGACCGTCCAACCGGGGGCCTGACGGCGGATCTGCGCCGTGGTCAGCCCCTCGTAGGCGCCGTAGTCCCACTCGACGAGGTCCTCGTCGAGGTCGAACGGCGCCAGCCCGGCGATCTCGGCTGTTCGCCGTGCCCGCGTCAGCGGGCTGACCAGCACCGCCACCGGACCGGCCGCGGTCACTGATGCCATGCGCGGCGCCAAGGCGGCGGCCTGCCGTTCACCCTCGGCGTTGAGGGGGATGTCGGTGCGCCCGGTGTGGCGGCGGGCGCTGCTCCACTGGGTGGCACCGTGACGGACCAGCACCACGCCGTCCACGGCGTGAACCGGCTCCACCCCTCTTCCCCCGCCGACCGACCGTCCCGGCCCTTAGGCCTTCTTGGTCTCCCAGAAGATGGTGTCGATCTCGGCGATCTTGGCGAGCAGCGCATCGGCGACCGCAGTGTCCGTAGTCCCCTTGGTGCCGCCCGCGCCCGCGAGCTTGGTGGCCTCGTTGAACAGCCCGTTGAGCTGCGGGTACTTCTCGAAGTGGGGCGCCTTGAAGTAGTCGGTCCACAGCACCCACAGGTGATGCTTGACCAGATCGGAGCGTTCCTCCTTGATGGAGATGGCGCGGGCCTTGAAGTCCGGGTCCTCGCTGCCGTGGTACTTCTCCATGCACGCCTTCACCGACTGCGCCTCGATCTTGGCCTGAGCGGGGTCGTAGACGCCGCAAGGAAGGTCGCAGTGGGCACTCACCGTGATGGTGGGTGCGAACAGGCGGATGCGCATCGCTGTCCCTCTTTCGTCCAGTCACTGAGTCGGGGCTCTCCCGGACACCTCATGCAGGACACTACCCCGCACGGGAAGGGGCTCGTCATGCGAGTTGGACTGGTGAACGTGCAGGGTCAGTCCATGGTGCCGACATTGCGACCGGGGGACCGTCTGTGGGTCCGCTACGACGCCGTGCCGCGCGACGGCGACCTGGTCGTGGTGCGGCTTCCCGGCGGCGTCGTCGCCGTCAAGCGGGCGCTGCGCCGCGAGCCGCAGGGCTGGTGGGTGGAGCGCGACAACCCAGAGCAGGGAGTTGACTCGTGGTCGATCGGCGCCATCGCCGACCACGACGTTCTGGCCGTGGTGGTGACCCGGATTTGGCCGATCTGGCGCAAGACGGCAGGGGGGCACGTGCAAGACTGACCCGTGCCTGACCGCCACAGCGACCGAGGGCCGCTGACATTCCTGTCGACCGACCCAGCGTTCCCGCTGCACAAAGGCGGCAAGATCGAGATCCGCCCGACGGTCCGGATCCGTGACGACGAGGGCCTTGCGCTCGCCTACACCCCGGGGGTGGGACGCGTCAGCTCGGCGATCGCACTTGATCCCACCCTGGCCGACGACTACACGTGGCGATCGAATGTGGTGGCTGTGGTCACCGACGGCACGGCGGTGCTGGGCCTCGGCGACCTGGGCCCGGCGGCCGCGCTGCCGGTCATGGAGGGCAAGGCCTTGCTGTTCAAGGAGTTCGGCGGGGTGGACGCCGTGCCGATATGTCTGGCCACCCGCGACACCGACGAGATCATCGAGACGGTGGCGCGCATCGCACCCTCCTTCGGAGGCATCAACCTCGAGGACATCAGCGCACCACGGTGCTTCGAGATCGAGGCGCGGCTGCAGGCGATGCTGGACATCCCGGTCTTCCACGACGACCAGCACGGCACCGCGATCGTTGTGTTGGCTGCGCTGCGCAACGCCGCCCGCATCACCGGACGCGAGCTCGCAGACCTGCGGGTCGTGGTGTCCGGTGCCGGCGCGGCCGGGGTGGCGGTCAGCCAGATCATCCTCGAGGCCGGTGTCGGCGACATCGCCGTCGGCGACAGCAAAGGCATCGTCCACCCCGGACGCCCGGACCTGACCGAGGTCAAGCAGGCACTTGCCGGACGCACCAACCGCACCGGCCTGACTGGTTCGATCGAGCAGGCGCTGGCCGGGGCGGAGGTCTTCATCGGGGTCTCGGCCGGGACGGTGTCCGAGGAAGCGGTCGCTTCCATGGCCAAGGACTCGATCGTCTTCGCGCTGGCCAATCCCGAGCCCGAGGTGCACCCCGAGGTGGCCCGCAGGTATGCCCGGGTGGTGGCGACCGGGCGCAGCGACTTCCCCAACCAGATCAACAACGTCCTGGCCTTCCCCGGCGTCTTCAAAGGTGCGCTGTCGGTGCGAGCGACCAGAGTCACTGAGGGCATGAAGGTCGCTGCCGCGACGGCACTGGCCGACGTCGTCGGTGACGCCCTGCACGAGGACCACGTCGTTCCCAGCGTCTTCGACCCGTTCGTGGCACCGACCGTGGCCAGGGCGGTCGCGGCGGCTGCCCGCAGCGAAGGCGTCGCCCGGCGCTGACCGAGCCGGCTCCACCCGCTACGTTGGCCGACATGTTCGCTGTCACCGCCGACCGTATTGACCCCGTAGACCCGTTGTCCGGGCTCGGCCTCGGCGAGCACGCCGACCCCGCCCCCAGACCAGGGTGGACGACGGTCGAGGTGCGGGCGGCTGCGCTCAACCATCACGACTTGTGGACCCTCAAAGGAGTGGGGATTTCCCCAGACCGGCTTCCGATCATCCTCGGGGCCGATGCAGCCGGGATTGACGAGTCTGGCCGTGAGGTCATCGTCCATGCGGTCGTAGGGGACGTCGCGGCCGGCGGTGGCGACGAAACTCTCGACCCCCGGCGCTCGCTGCTGTCCGAGGTCTACGACGGGACCCTGGCCGAGCGGGTCAGCGTCCCGGTCGCCAACCTGGTGCCCAAGCCGGCCGGGCTGAGCTGGGAGCAGGCGGCCTGCCTGCCGACCGCATGGCTGACCGCTTTTCGGATGATCTTCGTCCGTTCCGGGGCGACCCCCCCGAACACAATCTTGGTCCAAGGCGCCGGAGGCGGGGTCGCCACCGCGCTGATCGTGTTGGCCCACGCCGCCGGCTTCCGGGTCTGGGCTACCAGTCGCGACGGCTCCAAGCGCGAGCGGGCACTGGCCTTGGGGGCCGACGCCGTCTTCGAGCCGGGCACCCGGCTGCCCGAGCGGGTCGACGTGGTCATGGAGACCGTCGGCGCTGCGACGTGGGACCACTCGCTCAAGGCTCTCAAGCCCGGTGGCCGCATCGTGATCTGCGGAGCGACATCGGGAGCCAACCCTCCCGCCGACCTCAACCGGATCTTCTTCCTCCAGCTGTCCGTCGTCGGCTCGACGATGGGGACCATCGACGAGCTGTCGGCCCTGGTGGACTTCTGCCTCGCCCATGATGTGCGGCCTCTGGTGGACAGCACCTTCGGGCTACGCGACGCACGTGCCGCCTTCGAGCGGCTGGCCGCCGGTGAGGCTTTCGGGAAGATCGTCCTCACGAACCCGTGACGGCCCTGGTGGCGTGAACGCGTGGGTGCCCGCCGCGCGGTTGGGCACGGCGAGCTGGCGCACGGCAGCGTGCGGTGTGCCGCAGTGAGCAGGCCCAGCACCGCCCGCACCCGCGCATGTTCGCGAACCGGCGCGCCGCGGGCGGCCGCGTGCCAGGATGACCGAGCCCGCCGGAGAAAGCGATCGTTGCCAAGGGAGAAAGGGTCACGGCAAGTGACGCAGACAGCGAAGAAGAGCGTCTTCTACGACTTCCTGGCCCGCTACGGCGGCACCGACTTCGACAGCTACATGGCGGCGTCTGAGCCCGACCAGGACTACCTGAACTGGAACGGCTACACACTGCCGTACGTGTTCACCGACGAGGAGCAGGAGTACGAGGCCGTCCGCGGGGGCTGCGCCCTTTTCGACGCCACTCCCGCGAACAAGTACCGGATCAGCGGGACCGACGCCGGAGCGCTCCTTGACTACCTGACCACGCGAGCCATGTCTGCGCTGCCGGTGATGCGGGCGACGTACGCCATCTGGTGCAACCCGGACGGCATGCTCAACGACGATGCCATGCTGTTCAAACGGGCCGACGACGACTACCTGCTGATGGCCGCTGAAGTGGACCACCTCGACTACCTCATCGAGCTGTCCGGCCGGTTCACCGACGCCCACGTCGTCGACGAGTCCGACCTGTGGGCTGGGCTCGCGGTCCAAGGCGCACGGTCCTGCGCCGCCCTTGTCGCCGCCGGCCTCGACAACCTCGCGACTCTGCCCCCATACGGCATCAGGTACTTCGAGCTTGCTGGCGAGCCGGTGATGGTGGCCAGGGTGGGATTCACCGGCGACCTCGGATACGAGATCTGGTTCGACCGCGGACTGGTGCCGGCCGTCACTGAGGCGTTGGAGCGGGCAGAGAAGGCACTGGGAATCCCGATCGCCGGGTACGGCCTGACGACCATCCAGCTGTGTCGGATGGAAAGCGGAATGATCGTCCCGGGCTGGGACACGGCCCAGACTTTCGACGACCCAGCCGCCGAGCGCAGCCCCTTCGACCTGGGACTCGGGTGGAACGTGGACCTCGACCGAGAAGGCGACTTCGTGGGCAAGCAGGCCTTGAAGACCGAACGCGAGCACGGCTCCCGGTTCACGCTGAAGGGCTTCGAGATCGACTCCGACTGCGAGCTCCTGGACGGTGCGGAGCTCTTTGCCGTCGTTGCCGGCGAACAGGTGCAGGTGGGGACTCTGCCGTCGGTGTCGTGGTCGCATCCGCGGGCCGGCTGGATCGGGCTGGCGTCCCTTCGCAGCCACCACAGCGACGTCAGCGACGGATTCGTCGTAGTTGACGGTGAGCACGTGTCCTGCCGCATCGTCGGTCTGCCGTTTGTGCAGATCCCAGCCCGCCGCCAGGTTCCGGCTCCGCTCTAGCTCGAGCCGGACGCGCAGCCATCCGGCCCGGTCACACCAAGGAAGCCGCCCACGCTTGGTGAAGGTTTCCGTAGCCCCCTTGCTGGACGGACAGCTCGGCCGGGGTCCCGTCCTCGATGACACGGCCGGACTCAAGGACCAGGACCCGGTCGGCGATCTCCACAGTGGACAGCCGGTGGGCGATGATGATCGCCGTTCGATCGGCCAGGATCGTCCTGAGTGCGCGCTGGACCAGTCGCTCGCTGGGAATGTCCAATGAAGAAGTGGCCTCGTCGAGGATCAGGACCGCGGGGTCGGCGAGGAACGCGCGCGCGAAAGCGATCAGCTGGCGCTGCCCAGCCGAAAGGCGGCTGCCGCGCTTGCCCACGGGGGTGTCATACGCCTCTGGGAGTGTCTCGATGAAGGAGTGGGCCCCGATCGCGCTGGCCGCGTCCTGGATCTCGCGGTCGCTGGCCGACGGCCGACCGAAACGGATGTTCTCCGCGACTGTGTCGTCGAACAGGAAGTTCTCCTGCGTGACCATCACCACGGCCCGCCGCAGGTCGGCCTCGCTGAGGCTGCGCAGATCGGTCCCATCCAGCCGGACCGCCCCCTGGACAGGGTCGTAGAACCGTGCCACCAATCGGGCCATCGTCGTCTTCCCAGCCCCGGTGGCACCCACCAGGGCGACGGTCTGACCGGCAGGTATGTGCACGTCGAGTTCCGGCAGCACGACCGCGTCTCGGTACGCGAAGCGGACCTGATCGATGTCGATGCGTCCTTGGGCCACGGGAAGCGGGACCGGGTCCGTTGGCTCGGCGACGGTGGGTTCCTCCTCGAGTACCCCGGACAGCTTCTCCAGGGCGGCGGTCGCCGACTGCAGCGAGTTGTAGAACATGGACAGGTCCTGCATGGGCTCGAAGAACCGTCGCAGGTAGAGCAGGAAGGCTGCCAGCACACCGACCTGGGTGTGTCCGGCCATCACCCGGTATCCGCCGTACACAAGAACGACCGCGATCGTGACGTTCCCGATGAGCTTGATCCCGGGGGCGAAGATCGCCACCAGCTTGAACGCCCGCTCGTTGGCCAGACGGTAGTCGTTGTTGAGGTCGGCGAAGATCTCCTCGTTGCGGGGCTCGCGGCGAAACGCCTGCACGGCGCGGATTCCGCCCAGCGACTCCACGAAGTGGACGATGACCAGGGCCACGGTCTCCCGGGTTCGGCGGTAGGCGACAGCGGAGTTGCGGCGGAACCACCGCGACAGCCACACCAGCAGCGGGAACGACAGCAAAGTCAGCAGGCCCATGGGCTTGTCCAGAAGCACCAGGATCACCCCCACCGACACCACGGACAGCCCGGCCAGCACCAGGTCGTCGATGCCGCCGTCGAGCAGCTCGCCGATCGCGTCGACGTCGCTGGTCAGGCGCGAGATCACCCGTCCTGAGGTGTAGCGCTCGTGGAAGGCGGGGGACAGTCGCTGGAAGTGGTCATAGACGCGGGTACGCAGGTCGAACAGGACCGCTTGACCGACCCGCCCGCTTGCCACCAGGAAGGCCCGCTTGGAGAAGTACTCGGCTAGGGCCGCCAGGACGAACGCCACGGTGACGACCGCCAGGACAGTCGGTGGCTGGCCGGCCTTAAGCGGTGGGATCCCTCGGTCGATCCCGACCGCGACCAAGTAGGGGCCGGCCATCGCGGCTGCATTCTGGACCAGGAGCAGCACCACCGCGATCCGGACTGCGCGTCTGTGAGGGCGCAGGAGACTTCCCAGCAGTCGCCGGCTGCGCCGTCGCAGGCGGATGGTGACCTCCGCGGACAGGTCGCCGGAGCCCTCGGCCGCCACCCCCCGCCAAGCGGCCGCGGGCGGGGCAGCGGGATCTTGTGGGACCACCCCGGACTGCTCCGGGCGCTCGTCGGCTCCGGTCACGGCGCCGCCACGCCTTCAGCGATCTGGGACAGAACGGCTCGGTACGACGGCTGCGTGTCCATCAGGTCCGAATGCGTGCCGACGGCACGAATCGTGCCACCTTCGAGGAAGGCGACCCGGTCGGCCAGGGCGACCGTGGACGGCCTGTGCACCACCAGCAAGGCCGTCGTTCCGACCAGAACCCGACGAAGTGCCGACTCCACCAGGGCCTCGGTGTGCACATCCAGCGCCGACAGCGGGTCGTCGAGCACCAGCACTGACGGGTGGCTGATCACTGCCCGGGCCAGCGCCAGTCGCTGACGCTGCCCACCCGACAGGCTCAGACCCTGTTCGCCTATCCGGGTGTCCAGCCCCCACGGCAGGTCATAGGCGAATCCCGCCTGCGCGATGTCCAGCGCTTGGGCGACTTCTGCGTCCGAGGCATGAGGGTGGCCGAGGGTGAGGTTCTCGCGGACGCTGGCCGAGAACAGCGTGGCTTCCTCGAAGGCGGTGGACACCACCCTGCGCAGGCTGCTCAGTCGTAGGTCACGGATGTCCACGCCGTCGAGGGTGATCCTGCCCTCGTCCACGTCATACAGTCTGGGAACCAGCGCGGTAAGGGTGGTCTTGCCGCTGCCGGTGACGCCGACCAGAGCGAGCGTCTGGCCCGGCTCAAGTTCCAGGTCGACGCCGCGAAGCACCGGCTCGGAAGATCCAGCGTAGGTGAACCAGACACCTTCGAAGCGAATCCGACCGGTCACCGCGCCGTCGACGCCCCGCTGCCCGGCTCTCAGCTCACGGGCATCGGGGCGGTCCTTGATGGTGGGGATGGTGTCGAAGACCTCGTACACCCGATCCGCCGCTGTCATCGCTTCCTGGCCATTGGCAACTATCCAGCCCAGGGAATCAACCGGCCACACCAGCATCAACATCAGCGAGACGAAAGCGACAAGGTCACCCAGCGACATCGAGCCCCTGACCACGGCCGGGGCACCGAACAGCAGGACCGCGCCCAAGGTCAGGCTTGGGATGAGGTCCAGCAGTGACCAGAAGCGGGCGACGAGTACCGCCTTGCCGACAGCCGAGTCGTGCAGCTCGCGGGCCGAGCCCCGGAAGGTCTCTCCGACATGCTCACGGCGTCCGAACGAGCGGATCATGCGAACACCGACCGCGGACTCCTCGATGAAGGTAGCGAGGTCGCCCTGCTGGTCCTGCACCCGCCGCGAGGTCTCCAGGTAGGCCTTGGCTAGACCACGCGACAGCAGGAACAGCGGCACGAAGGAAACAGCCACCATGATCCCGAGTGGGGCATACAGCTGGATCAGCAGCGCGACGACTATGACGAACGTGGCGATGTTCACGACCAGATAGACCAAACCGAAGGACAGGAATCTTCTGATCGTGGACAGGTCGCTGGTGGCCCGGGACAGCAGCTGTCCGGTCTGCCAGCGGTCGTGGAACGCAACCGGCAGCCGCTGCAAGTGCGCATAGAGGTCGGCGCGAACCGCCGTCTCAATCCCGAGGGCGCAGTACGCCTGCACCCAGCGTCGGATGAAAACCAGACCCGCTTCGATGATCCCCAGGGCTAACGCCAGCAGGCCGAGCGGCACAAGCCCACCCCGGTCCCCCTGCCGAATCGGGCCGTCAACGACCTGCCGGGTGACCAGAGGGATGACGATGCTTGCTCCAACCGCCACGCCCGCGGCGACGGTCATGGAGATCATCTGCCCGGCGTAGGGGCGAACGTAGCTGCGCAGCCGCCACAGCGAGTACATGCTGCTGCGTTCGACTACGGCCTGAGTGGACATCGTCGTTCACGGTACGACACCTGGGCGACAGCGACATCTGGGTTAGCGTCCACGGGTGACCCCTCTCCACAGCCGGCCCGCGCCGGGCGGCGGGCGCTGGCTGCAGGTAGATCCTGAGCGTCTGGCGCGCTGGCTCGCCGGCTTCGAGGCCCGCCATGGCCAGCTCGGAGTGGAGACCGGGCCGACCGCCGTGACCTGTGTCGCAGCCGATGGTTCGCTGGCCGAGCTGCGGGTACCTTTCCCGGTCCTCGCGACCGATCCTGGCGACAGGTTCGGTGGGATCGTCGCGCACGCCTGCACTGACAGGCGGGTCGGTGTGGTTCTGTTCCGGCTCGGGGGGCATGCCGCCGGAGTGTTCGAGGGCAGCCGGATGGTGGCCTCTAAGGTCGGGTCACGTCAGGTGCACGGCCGCAGCGCCGCCGGCGGGTGGTCCCAGCAGCGCTTTGCCCGGCGACGGGCCGGCCAGGTGGTCGTCGCCACCGCCGCGGCAGCCGACACCGCCGCCGCGGTGCTGCTGCCCTGGGTTGATCAATTGGACGCGGTGGTTCTCGGAGGTGACCGCGGCGCAGTAGCCGCGCTCCTCGACGACCCTCGACTTCGAGGACTTCGACCGCTCCTGGCCGAGCCGCTGCTCGACGTCCCCGACCCACGTCAGCGCATCCTGGAACAGGCCCCACGGATGTTCCGCGCCGTCCGGATACGGCTCGTGGAGACCCCAGCGCCACCGCAGCCGCCGCCCATCTGAAGACTCCCCCCGCGACGGCAAGCCCGCGGGGGGAGTGGGCACATGCCGGCGTGGCTGCAGGTGTCAAGGGCGCCTTCGCGAGGCGAACTCCTCAATCGGCTCGCGAATCCGCTCGTACACGTTGTCCGCGCCGAAGACAGTCAGCAGCCCTAGTCGGTCAAGTAGCTCGCGTGTCTCTTCGTCGACCCCAGCCAGTACCAGGCGGATCCCGCGTGAGCTCACCTCACGGTGCAACTGGATGAGCGTCTCAGCGGCTGTGTAGTCGATGTCACCGACTGCCCGGAGGTCCAGAACCAGCCAGTCGAGCGGGGGGGACGCGCCCGTGATCAGGCCCAGGACGGTGCGGTAGAACGAGTGCACGTTGGCGTAGAACAGGCGAGCACCGAACCGGAAGACGACGAGCCCGGGCGCGGTCACCACGCCGGGCAGCGGGGCGGCCTCATGAAGCGCTTCGGAGCTGCCCGGGGGCGAGGCCGGTACCAGCACAGCGGTGTAGGGCCGGTACACCCGGCCGATCAGCACCGCGAGGGACAGCAGGACAGCGGCTGCCATTCCCACTTCGACGCCGAACGCGAGTACGCACACGCCGGTGAGGACGGCGACGGCGAACTCGTCGCGCCTGACCGCCGCGACGCGCCGCAGCTTTCCCAGATCGACAAGGTCGACACCGATGACGAAAACCACGGCAGCTAGAACTGCTGACGGAAGCAAGGCGATCAGACCGGTCGCTGAGACCAGCACGATGAGCGTGACGCCCGCCGAGGCGAGCTGGGCGACCTGTGAGTGACTGCCCGCCTCCACCACCACCCGGGTCTTGGTCGGACTGCCCGACACCGGGAACGATCCGCCGAGCCCTGAGATGATGTTGGCCAGACCGAGCCCACGTAGGTCGGCACTGTCGTCGACGTCAACCCCGTCGACTGCGGCCTGAGAGCGTGACGTGGCTGCGCTCTGGGTCAACGCGATGACGGCGATTGCCGCGATGGGTACCCACAGTCGCTCGAGCTCGGTCCAGGGTGCGTCGGGCAGTCCTGCCTTGGGGAGCCCGCCGTTCAGCTGACCCACGACGGCGACGCCGTGGCTGGACAGGTGGAAGACCCCGGACACTGCGATCCCGGCGACGACGGCCAGCAAGGCGCCGGGGATGCGGCGGGACCATAAGCGCGCCCCCAGCAGCAGCGCGAGTGATGCGGCGGATGTGAGTGCTGCCGGCACGGACACGTGGGGCAGCCCGTGGGCGATGTCGTAAACCTTGTGCCACGTCACTCCGCTGCTCGGCAGTCCCAACATGTCGCCAAGCTGGGACACGGCGACCGAGATTCCGATTCCGGCGAACAGTCCGAGCAGGGCGCTTCGGGACAGAAAGTTGGCTATGGCGCCGAGGCGCGCGATGCCGATGAGGAACACCAGCAGGCCGGCCAGCAGGGCCACCGCGGAGGCTAAGGCCACCCACTTGGCCGATCCGGGCACGACGCCGGCGACGCCGAGGCCGGACAGGCCCGCGAACAGGATGGCTGCGGTGGCTGAGTCGGCGCCGACGACGAGCTTGCGGGACGAGCCGAGGAGCGCGAAACCGACCACGGGCAGTAGCCCGGTGTACAGGCCCGTGATTGCGGGCATCCCGGCGATCTTGGCGTAGCCCATCGACTCCGAGATGGCGATGGCGGCCAGAGTGAGGCCTGCCAGGGCGTCCGGCAGCAACCAGTCTCGGCGGTAGCCGACCAGGCTCGGGGCGAGACCCAGTCTGGGGACGGCGTTCGGCACCGGGCGTCTACTCGTCGTCTGGGTCGTCGAGTCGTGCCAGCCAGGTCGCCAGCCGCTCAACCGGGACCTCGAACTCAGGGTTGAGATCGACGAACTCGCGCATCCGGTCGGCCACCCAGGCCAGGGCGACCTCCTCGTCGCCGCGCCTTTGGGTTAGTTCTTCGATGCCCCGGTCGGTGAAGTACACCGGTTACCCGAAGGCCTGCTCGACGATGGTGCGCTGCTCGTGGTCATGACGCTGGTGCGAGCCGACCGCCGGCGAGGACGACGCTTCCCGCGATACCCGCACCAGGGGGCGTCCGAGCCGCTCAGGCAGGTTCAGCGCCATGAATGGCCACGCCCCTTGGTTGGCGGGTTCCTCCTGGACCCAGCGGACCTCTTCGAGCCCGGGGTAGCCGTTGACGGCGGCCGGCAGGGTCTTGACCGGCAGCGGGTACAGCCGCTCGACCCGCACGATCGCCGTGTTGGTGACCTGGCGTGCCGTCCGCTCGGCGGCCAGGTCGTAGTAGACCTTCCCGCTGCACAACAGCACCCTTCGAACCAGGGCCGGGTCGACCGTCTCGTCGGGGATGACCGGGCGGAAGTGGCCGTGAGTGAACTCCGAAGTAGCCGACGCCGCGACCTTCGAGCGCAGCAGGGACTTCGGCGTGAAAATCACTAGCGGCCGCTGCAGCTCGGAGTGCACCTGCCAGCGCAGCAGATGGAAGTACGAGGCAGGTGTCGACGGCATTGCGACGGTCATGTTGTCCTGTGCGCACAGCTGCAGGAAGCGCTCGATCCGTGCCGAGGAGTGGTCGGGCCCCTGCCCCTCGTATCCGTGAGGGAGCAGCAGGACCAGTGAAGAGCGCTGACCCCACTTCTGCTCGCCGGACGCCAAGAACTCGTCGACGATCGTCTGGGCCCCGTTGACGAAGTCCCCGAACTGCGCCTCCCACAACACCAGGGCATCGGGCCGGGCCACCGAATATCCGTACTCGAAGCCCATCGCCGCGAACTCAGACAGAGGGGAGTCGTAGACGTACAGCTTGCCGCCGCCTTCGGCGTACAGCTGCTTGAGGGGCTTGTACTGCCAGCCGGTGATGCGGTCCACGATCACGATGTGGCGGTGACCGAAGGTCCCACGACGAGTGTCCTGGCCCGCCATCCGCACCGGGACGCCCTCGGCGAGCAAGGACCCGATCGCCAGGGCTTCGCCCATCCCGTAGTCGATGGCGTCGCTGGCGACCATGTCGGCCCGTCGCTGAAGCTGGGGGGCCAGCCGCGGGTGCAGGGTGAACCCCTCGGGCATGTGGAGCTGACAGTCCACGACGCGGGCGACAACGTCGTCGGTTATCGCGGTGACGACGTCAGAGCTGGCCTGCCGCAGCGGCGCCAGCACGACGTTCCCCTCGCGCACGACTTCGTCCGCCTGCCCCTGCCCCACGGCGCCGGTGTCGAACGGTGCCTCGCTGTCACGGGTCTCCTGGAAGACCTTCTCGAGCTGGCCCTGGTAGTCGCGTAGGGCCTGCTCCGCCTCCTCGACAGTGATGTCTCCGCGGCCGATGAGTGCCTCGGTGTACTGCTTGCGGACCGATCGCTTGGCGTCGATCAGCTTGTACATCAACGGCTGGGTCAAGGAGGGGTCATCGGCCTCGTTGTGGCCGCGGCGGCGGTAGCAGACCATGTCGATCACGACGTCCTTCTTGAACGCCTGACGGAACTCGAAAGCCAGGTGGGCGACCCGCACGCACGCTTCCGGGTCGTCACCGTTCACATGGAAGATCGGCGCCTGGATGGTGCGCGCTACGTCGGTGGAGTAGGTGGAGGACCGACTGTAGATCGGCGAGGTGGTGAAGCCGACCTGATTGTTGACCACGATGTGAACGGTGCCGCCAGTGCGGTAACCCTGGAGCTGGCTCAGCTCCAGGGTCTCTGCGACGACTCCCTGGCCGGCGAAGGCGGCGTCTCCGTGCATGAGGACGGGAAGTATTGGGAACTCCTCGCCTCGGTCCAGGCAGTCCTGCTTGGCGCGGACAAACCCCTCAAGCACCGGGTCGACGGCCTCCAGGTGGCTCGGGTTGGAGACCAGCGACACCTTGGTGGCCGAGCCGTCGTCTGAAGTGAAGACGCCTTCAGCCCCCAAGTGGTACTTGACGTCGCCTGACCCGTGGGCGCTCTTCGGGTCGAGGTTCCCCTCGAACTCGCGGAAGATCTGCGCGTAGCTCTTGCCGACGATGTTGGCCAGCACATTGAGGCGTCCCCGGTGCGGCATTCCGATGCAGACCTCGGTGATCCCGGCCCGGGCTGCTGAGCCGAGAACGCCGTCGACGAGGGCGACGACCGCCTCGGCGCCTTCGAGGGAGAACCGCTTCTGCCCGACGTACTTGGTCTGCAGGAACGTCTCGAATGCCTCGGCCGCGTTCAGTCGACGCAAAATCCGCAGCTGCTCCACGCTGTCGGTCCGGTCGTGCTTCCGCTCGACCCTGGCCTGGATCCATTCGCGCTGCTCTGGATCCTGGATGTGCATGTACTCGATGCCGACGGTGCGGCAGTAGGAGTCGCGCAACACCCCGAGGATCTCGCGCAGGTAGGCGAAAGGCTTGCCGCCGAAACCCCCGGTGGGGAACTCCCGGTCCAAGTCCCACAGCGTCAGGCCGTGCCGCGTGACGTCGAGGTCGGGGTGCTTGCGCTGTTCGTACTCCAGAGGGTTGGTGTCCGCCATGAGGTGTCCGCGGACGCGGTACGCGTGGATCAGCTCCTGCACGCGCGCGACCTTGTTGATGTCGTCCTCATGGGACGCGGGGATGTCGTGGGCCCAGCGGATCGGCTCATAGGGGATCCGCAGCGACGCAAAAATTTCGTCGTAGAACTCGTCGCCGAGGAGCAGTTCGTGGATCAGCCCGAGGAACTGCCCAGACTGCGCGCCTTGGATGATGCGGTGGTCATAGGTCGAGGTCAAGGTCATGGTCTTGCTGATCGCCAGGCGCGCCAAAGTCTCCGGGGAGGCGCCCTGGTACTCGGCCGGGTAGTCCATGGCCCCTACGCCCACGATGCAACCCTGACCGGACATCAGCCTGGGTACCGAATGGACCGTGCCAATGGTGCCCGGGTTGGTGAGGCTGATGGTCGTGCCCAAGAAGTCCTCGACTGTCAGCTTGTTGTGGCGGGCCCGGCGGATGACGTCCTCGTACGCCGACCAGAACTGGCTGAAGTCCATCCGGTCGGCGCCCTTGATCGCCGGAACCAGCAGCTGGCGGGTGCCATCAGGCTTCACCATGTCGATCGCGAGACCGAAGTTGATGCGGCCGGGTCGATGCACCGACGGCTTTCCGTCGACCTCGACGTAGCCGGCATTCATCTCCGGCATCGCGATCAGGGCCTTGACCACGGCCCAGCCCACCAGGTGGGTGAAAGACACCTTGCCCCCGCGGGACCGGGCTAGGTAGTTGTTCAGAACGATCCGGTTGTCGATGAGCAGTTTGGCCGGAACGGCCCGCACCGAGGTGGCGGTGGGGACGGTCAGGCTCGCCTCCATGTTGACCACCACGCGCGCCGCTGGACCTCTCAGCGCGACGGTCTGTCCGTTTGCGGCGTCGTCATCGGTGGCGGCGCCGGCTTGGGTAGCCGGCCCACCGGCGGTGTCGGAGCCGGGGGTCGCCGCGGCGATCGGGGCGGCGACCTCGGGCTGGGCGGGTATCCCGCTGGGGAGGGCGGTAGGTGCGGGAGCGGCGGCGAGGCCCGGCTCATCGGGCTCGAACGAAGCTTCGGCCGGAGCTGGCCGGGGCAGTGTCAGGTCTAGCGGCTGGTAGTCGGCGAAGAAGTCCCACCAGGCGGGGTCGACGGAGTCTTTGTCGTCGAGGTACTGCTGGTAGATCTCGTCGACAAGCCATTCGTTGGGCCCGAATCGTGCCAGCGGGTCGCCGTGGTCGGATTCGGCTGCCGAACTGTTCGCGGGGGCCTGTGACGACACTCTGACCGCCTACCTGTGGGACACGACGCTTCGTACCACCCAGCGTATCGCCGCGGGTGCCGGCCGCGGCGCGGGCACCCACCGGTTCGGTCACGTTACGTCGCGCCGAAGCGTGGTCCTCGCGGCGACGGCGGCGAAGGCGGCGGTGTAGCCGAGCAGCACGAAGGTGGCGCCCCAAGCCGGAAGCAGTTTTCCGCCGTT
>Ga0075029_100000679_pt1 | contig 19394 bp, 23 predicted proteins | sample LitLauG_LLR_2013_FD_71391 | JGI IMG/M metagenome (GOLD analysis project Ga0075029, IMG submission 71391) | Freshwater sediment microbial communities from North America - Little Laurel Run_MetaG_LLR_2013 | ecosystem: Environmental > Aquatic > Freshwater > Creek > Sediment | place: USA...
GGCCTCGACACGAGCGTATTTCGCGAGCTGCATCTTGCGTTCGGTGCGAACCAGTTTGGTTGCGATGCGAGCTTCGATCTTGCGTTGGGCCGCGATGACTTTGAGCTTGCGGGCTTTGCGAGCTGCAAGGACTGCTTGTTTCTTCTGCGCTTTCTCCTTGGCCTTGACAGCCGTGCGGCCGGCCCAGACAGCATTCAGATCGCGCTTGGCTTGTTGATCGCCCTTGTTGGCTTTCTCGATCATGATCTTGAGAGCCGCCTTGGCCTTGGGATCTCCGGACGCCATTTTCTTGTAGAACTTGGCGCCAGAGCGAATCTTCGTGCCAGTTGCTGATTTCTCGCCAGCTTTCGCGACGATCTTAGCTTCCTTGGAGTCTTTCCCGAGAACTTCGGTCCATCCACCAACGAATTCGCCAGATGAATCTTCGTCATCGCCGGGAGCCATATCCGGATTGGCTTCGATTTCTGCTGTGCGCATGGCAGCTTCTTTGGACAGGGCCTCGGCGTCGGCAGCTTGGGCTTCGGCATCGGCCGCGTCGGCGATAGCCTGCTGGGCGCGCAGTTCGGCTTCGGTTTGCGCATCGGCAGCGCGAGCCTTGGCTTGCGCCGCGATGGCGCGTTGGCGAGCAGCGCGGAGTTTGGCCAAACGGATTTGTTCAGGACTCGCGCTACCACCCTTGGTGATACCGAGCTTGCGCGCGGTCCACTTGGTGGCGTTCCATGCGGCCTTGGTTGGCACGGTGATCGGCATGGTGGCGTACTTCCAGGTATCCGAGAGGAACGAGCCGATGAAGTCGCCACCCATGATTTCACCGGACTTCTTGAGAGCGGCGAGTGCTTTAATGGCGCGAGGATTGCCGGCTTTGGCAAGCGTCACGATTTCAGTCAACATCTTCTTGTCGGCGGCACTCATGACTTTGGCAGCTCCGATGAAGGAGGTTCTACGCAATTTGGCTGCTTTGTCGTGACCTACGAAAGCTCCCCCCGTGATGTGCGACTTGGTGAAGTCACGGAGTTTTTCCGTCTCGATGATGAGCTTGGCCGCTGCTTTCTTCTCCACAGGAGTGAGCGTCTCGCCCGAGGCGAGGCGTTGGCTCAGGTGATCGGCTGCCTTGCCAAGCTTGGCGTTGTGTTCGCGAGCGGCACCGATGCCGCCGAGAATGCAGGCACCGACAAAGGCACCGTGCATGACCAACGCCGGATCGTTCTCTTCGGTGATCAGATCGCCGTGAACGACTCGAATCTTGTGGAGGAGACGAGCGATGCCGCGAGCTTCCTTGAGTTCGGCGGGTGAGAGTGCCTGACCTTTGGAGATCTTACCGTAGAGCGCTTGGGCAGTGCCACGCTTGCCAGTTTTGTCGAGAGCAGCGAGGACTACGGCCGTGACGGCTGTGGGCTTCTCGTGTCCGACAAAGGAGCCGTTGACATCGGCGTTCAAGTCGCGAATGAGTTCCCCTGAGAGAGACGCTTCAATCTCTTTGAGTTGGGCTTCGGTGGCGGCGGATTGAGCTTTTGCCTGAGCAACGGCTTCGGCGGCGGCTTTGGCACGCTGGGCTTGCTCAAGGGTCTGTTGTTGCTTGCCGAGTTTCTTCTGGAGTTCGGCGTTTTCGATCCACTTGGCCTTCTCGATGTCGGTGAGCTTTCGTTCTTCCTTGGACTTGAACCAATAGGCCGGATTGAGCATATGCGCCCAGGCCCCACTATCGTCGATGCCGGCCACGGCAGCACCTTCCTTGAGCAGGATGGGGTACATCTTGGCGGCAACCGGATCACCTTGTTTCGAGAGAGTGGCGATCTTGGCGATGTTCATAGGAGAAAGCGGTTTGCCACTACGGAGCTTGAAGAGCATGAGGTTCAAGAATTGGCGCGAGTTTGCCGAGGGTTGAGTTTGGCGAGGGGCAACACCGCCGAGAATTTCAGTTGCGAATGCACCCAGCGAATCTTCGCCATCAATACCAGTGGTCATATCGGAGTCTCCTTGAGCAGCGTCGTATGCATCGGGGGCCTGGTCATAAGCAGCAGCTCGAGCTGCATAAGGATCTGCGGATGGATCGACTGGCGCGTTTGGATCCATACCATCGGGTGGAACGTCATCGGGTGAAACTCCATCGGGCAATGGCTGTCCATCGGGACCGACGGGAGAGCGAGCACCTTGGGTCTGGTTGATGATGATGTTGGACTTTTCGGAGAACCACGAAAGAGGATTCCACCAAGAGCCCATGACATCTCCACCGAGTAGGTCGGAGCCGAGGATTTCATCCTTGCCAACGGTGAATTTGGTGGGGAGTCCGCCTTTGCGGATTTGAGCTGTGGCCCAAAGTTTGGACACCTGGGCATACTTGGCCGGCTGCAAAGGTCGACCGGCTCTTTGGTCCTGGATGCCGAGCCAATTGGCGTGTTCGACCCAGAGCTTATTGTAGAGGTTCTTGACCACTCGGGCTTTGGCGGCATCGCGATTGGAAACGAACTTCTTTGCTATTTTGCCGAGAGTTTTGGCTCCGCTGTACTTGTAGGCGACGCTACCAGCCTTGCGGAGTCCTCTGGAAATGCCTCTTCGGAGCGAACCGAATCCGAATCCAGAGTCGGAGTCGAGGCCAAGTCGTTCCATGCGTTCTTCGTTATGGTTCATGTCGGTAGCTCCATAGATAGCGTCATCGAGGATTGGGTCGAGGCCGAAATAGCCTCGGCGGGAATTTTCGATCATCCAGTTTTCATGTTCAGCGTCGTCAACCTTGGTGAGTCCCTTGAGTCCAGGCGTGTTTTCGAGAATTTTGATTTCGTCGGCTGAGAGTGGTCGCATGGTGGCTTCCACCTCGGAGGCTTCGCCAGGTGAGAGATCTTCTCGCAGGGCCTCGAATGCATCGTTTGACTCGGTGTCGTCGGCGAGTGAGGCGTCCGTGGGGACGTAGAGCCCTGTGCCGCCATCGGAGTCCATCGTCGGATCGTAGTCATCCGGTTGGAGGGCCGTGTCGATAAGAAGACCGAGTAAGTCTTGTTTGCGAGAGGACATAAGACTATCCTTTCTGGGATGTCGGATGAGCTTCGAGCTTCTTGGCAGCAAGGCCAGCCCAGTACCAGGGCCATTTGCCGCTCAGGATGCGAGTGGCGAACATGGCGGCCATGGTGTATCCGAACCACCCCATGCCGGTGTCCTTCACAATGACGACGGGTCGTTCGGAGCTGGTTGGCTGCACCACACGGCGAGGGTTGAAGATTTCGTCGGCGTAGACACTGCCGCTGTTTGAAGTTGCATCGCACCCGCGACTCCAGTCGCGTTTGCTTTCTCTGGTGAAGATGTCGTGTGCCATGTGGGTGTCTCAGATGGTGCGGCGGCCTGGCTTTGCGCCGGGCATGTAGATGGTGATCCCGGACTTGCCAATGACCTTATCGACGGCGGCTTTGGCGGTGAAGTAGTCCTTGGTGGAGGGCCGTCCGCCACCTGCGGATTTTACCGCAGCTTTCATCACGGCGACGCGATAATTTTCGTGAGGAATTGCATTTCCTACGATGGAGGAGCCTCCCACGAACGAGTTGCCGTACCACCCGACATTGCCACGGTCTTCTTGTTCGGCGGCCTTCTCCTCGTCGCGACGGTGGCTGCGCTGGCCAACGAACACGTCGATGGTGGGTTGGCTTTGCCCCGGCTGAGGTTGCGTTTGGTAGTAGTTGCCATCCGCGTCCTGGTAATAGGGCGGGACGTAAGGTGGCTGGTATGCCGGTGATGTGTAGGCTGGCGCGTAGGCGGATGGTTGATATGACGGTGAATTGGTGGGAGTCGCTGTCGGAGGCATGGATGGAGTTGCCGTTGGAAATTGGGACGGAGGGGGAGCGTAAAGAGAGTTAGATGGTGGTACGTTTGTCCCAGCGGGAAGTTGAATTTGTTGGAGAAGCGCAGCGGCTTGAGTATCGCCCGTGGCAGCGCGAGTAGAAAGTCTTTGTTGCATTTGCTGAAGACGGGCAACAGCTTGTTGGTCGCCAGAAGCAGCTCGGGCTTTGATCTGAGCGAGCTTACGAACGCGACGCCTCAATCGTTTTCCGGGGTTTCGATTCCAAGTTGATGATGCATAGGCTGGGCCGTAACCGATGCCGCTCATGGCTTCGAGTCGAGTGAGTTTCTCTTCGAGTTGCTCGACAGATCTTAGTTCCTCGGCAGTTTTTGGGTTTTTCTGACGCAAACGAGCGAGTTCTTGTCGAAGTTGATTGGCTCGATTGTCAGAGCTTCCAACAACCGCAGTGGAAGCTATTGGCGAGTAGGCAGCGACCTTGAGAGCATTGGTGTTGCCTTGTTGAGCAAGCGTTAAGAGTTGTTCTTTGAGTGCCTGATCGTAGGTGGCTTGTTCGCTGAGCTTGGCAATCTCTTCCGGCTTGGAGGCCGACTTCACGGCAGATGCAAACTTCGCGACGCGAGCAGCACGTTCGTCGAGGCTTTCCTTCTTGGCTGAAAAGGGATTCCAACCCAAAGAAAAGGTCTGCGTCTTGTTGAAGAGGCCACTTTCGCGAAGAACCAACAGCGTTCGCTTGGAGGTTGCGTCGCCCTTGGCGGCTTTGGCTTTGAGCTTGGCTACATTCTTGGTAAAGGCAACGAGACGTTTCTTGGCGTTTTTGTCGCCAGCGTCGGCCTTGATGCGAAGGTCGGCGGCCGATGCCAACATCTGCTTCTCGGCGTCCGTGAAGGTGAAGGTGACTTCGTCGCTGGCTGGCGAAACCGTGTCCAGATCACGAGCGAAGTTGCGTTTGATTTTTCCAAGGAACAGATCGCGTGCCATATGAGTTCTCCTAGTAACGACGATGAAGTGCCGCTCGTTCGCATGCACCGCCTTCGCGAGCCAGTGCAATTTCTTCCTCTCCTAGTCCTCTGATGAAGGCGAGGTGTCCGTTGAAGCCGACGAAAGAGCCGTCAGAAGAAACTTCACCTGTCATGGGGGCGGGCGGATAGCTTTCGGGCGCCATACCGGAAGGTGGAAGATCTAACGGCATGGCAGGTGCGGCTTGTGGTTGTTCCGGTTGTCCTGCGCCGGGCGGCGCAATAATCTGCTGGTACTGCTGCAAGATTGCAATGGCCTGCGGATCGCCAGCCATTGCTCTCATTTTCAGACTGAGCAGAAACTCTTGCACCTGTTGAGCCGGATTCACCTGTTGAGCCTGGTTTGATTGCTGAGTGGAACGCTTGGGGCGACCGAAGGCTCCGGCCATGATGAGTCTGGGGCCGGACTTTGATTCCGACAAAGTGAGCAGGCCAGTTCCTTGTAGGGTGAAGAGGAGACGCTTGGCCTTGGCGTCCCCCTTCTTGGCGCGCTTCTGGATGTCCGCGAGGGCAGCGTTGATTTCGACCATCTTTTTCTGGGCCGCTACATCCCCCCTCGCTGCTCGCATTTCGAGTTGAGCAAGCTGCTCGATGCGCAGCTTCTCTTTATCGGTGAGAGGGGGGTTGTTCGATTCGGTCGATTCGACCGAGCCGCGTGACCAGCTCCGATCTGTCGAACCGATGATTACGTCTTGGGACATGACGACTCCAGATGGTTGATGGAAGGATGAATGTCAGCTACGACGATGGGGATTCAAGCTACTCGCACTGGGAGCAAATCGTTGACGACGACGCTTGAGAGCAGCGCGTTCGCAAGCTCCACCTTCGGCCGCGAGTGTCCGTTCTTCTTCGCCAACAAAGGCTCCACTGGTGACGATCTCAGTGAGAGCATCGTTGCCGAGAATTTCCGTGGCTAAGGCTCCAACGAAAGCACCGCTAAGTTGAGCCAGTCCCGGATCCTTTTTGCTGGGTGTGTAGCCGGAGTTTAGTACGGCTTTGTAAAAGGCGATGGCTTTTGGATCTCCGGCTCGAACTTTCTTGACGACACTGGCTCGAACTTCTGGCACTCCATTGTCGACTTGTTGATTGTACTTGACGAATTTGCCGTGGGGGTCGGTTCCATGTTCGGCATTCCAGCCGAAGGTCAAGTAGGTGGCATTGGTGAATTCTCGTCCGGAAGTGAGACCTTTCGCGATAGCTGCGTCGACGGCTTTGGCTGCCTCAGAGCGATTGCGGGCGTTGGCAGCCTTTCGGGCAGATCGGTCGGAGAAGAAGTCGATGAGCGCTATGATAGGCCACGCTAGGAGCATGCCGGAGCCAGCATCCAAGGCCGCATAGGTAGGCGCCATGGCTATATTCATGGCTAGGTTGTCGCCGACGAAGGCGCCACTGGTGATGATCTCGGTGAGCTTGTCGTTGCCGACGAAGGCACCACCCGAGGTTACGATCTCCGTGAGCTTGTCGTTGCCGCGAATCTTCGTGACCGTTCCCTTGCCCACGAACGTCCCGAGGATCTCGTCTTTGCCGACGAACGAGCCGTGCATGGCCGTCTTCAGGACGGTGGGACCGACGGTGGTGACGAAGAGACCCGTCGGCGTGAGGGCCGCGAGCTGTTTGGCCGCCTTCAGATCGCCCTTGGAAGCCTTGAGGTGGAGCTTGGCGACCTTCTTGTTGATCTTGGCCCACTTCTTCTGTGCCTTCTTGTCGCCGCTGTCCGACTTCGCCTTGAGGTCGGTGAGCTTGGCGAGGGCAGCCGACTTGCGCTCGGCCTTGGCCTGCACCGCGAACTCAGGATTCGACGCCGCCGGCTCGCGGGACCAGTTGCGTTTCGATTTGCCGAAAAAGATGTCTTGGGCCATTGTGTTCTCCAGTGTGGGATTGCGTTTTTCTGAAAATCAAAAGAGGACGGTGACGAAGGATGTGAGGGACTTGAAGAATCGTTTCCAGCCTTTTGGGGGATTGTCGACGTGACAGCGGCTCTGGCAATTCTTGAGCGAGACAACCATCAGATCTACTTTCCCCTCGATGCGGTCGACGATTTCCTTTATTTCGAGAAACTCCTGTGTGGGCATAAACAACCTCTGATACGGCTAGAAGATGTTGTTGGTTTTGATGAAGTTGGCAGTGGTGGCTTTGAACTTGCGGCGGATATCCTCGTTTTTGACCCAGCTCTCGACGCCCGCTTCGCCGGCCAGGTGTCCAACACCGAGGAGACCGGACAACGTGGCTTTCACTCCACCGATGTCGGTGCCGACGAAAGATCCGACCTTGGGGGCCATGATCTTCATGGAGCGCTTGAAGGCTTCGTACTGAGCCGGCGTCGAGTTCAAGAACTTTTCGGTGGAAAGCGGAGCCTTCCACTCTCCAACCCATACGCCGGTTTCGCCGCTGACCGTCGCTTTGCGAGGCTTTTCCATGAAGCCGACATCGGCTAGGCGGCGAGCATCGAGACCGAAGGCTCCCATGCGGCCCCTGGGGGTTATTGTCTTCTTGGGGACGATGGCCATGATTGAGATGAAGCGGGTCCACGCTGCGATGGGAACGCCCGGTAGCGGTCCTTGCTTCTCGGGCGGAAGCATGGACAAGTTCTTCCTTGAACGCAGAAGAACGGCACCCCCCAGAAACGAGAAGATCGAAACCGGAATCAGCGCGATGGGGTTGATGTCCTTCATGGGTAGCACCTATGGGACGTTGACGTTGCGGGGGAGGCCGATGCCGAAGGCTTCGTTGGCGACGTTCACGGTACCAGGGTTGGTGTTCGTGGTGGTGTTGCCGCCGAGGCCGCCGCCGGCAACCGCTGGATTCGCCGAGCCCGCGCTGTTCGACGGCGAGACGGTGACAGGCTGATCGACCGACAGAAGTCCGTCGCCTTGGTCGGCCACGTTGACACTGCCTGGGTTGGTGACATTCGAGTTCGACATGGGTTAACCTCGTTTCAGGGGATAGCCGGAGGCATCGTAGCCACTCGACCGGCGAAGTCCTGCGGGCCAGGCGGTGATTTCGCTCGGTGATAGTATCTTGATGAGTCCTACATTTTCGGCGTATTCGAGCACGCTTCTTTCCAGTGCGGCCTCACCTCTATTTGCGATGAAGAAGCCATCGGTGAACATCTCTGCCGCTGCTTCGTCGATCCAAGAAGCCACTTCATCGTCGCGGAAAAGCAGATCGATCCGAATTCGATCTCTTTCTTCCCAGATTGCCACTGTGAATTCATTCGAGTGGCCTTTGATCGGATATTTCTTTTTGCGCTTGGGCATGCGTTTGGCCTAGACGAAGACGTTCTTGGGCGTGCCGGTGCCGTACACCTGATCGACAACGGTGTTCTCCGTCGTGGTCTTGGTGTTGGGGCTGGTCGGCGAGGCTGTGCCGGCTTCCACGAGCACGCCAGAATTCTGCGAAGGACCGACCGTCACAGGCTGGTCGGGCAAGTCGGTCCCGAGGCCGGGTTTGTAGCTATCCGCATGATCGAGCGGGCCGGCGTTCGAGGAGGGCGAGACTGTGACCGGCTGGTTGGGGCTGTCCGTGCCGAGGCCGGGCGCGCTAGCGAGTCCAGGGACGACAGGGCCAGGGTTCGTGCCGGGGCCTGTGGTGACGGGCTGATTCGGCTTGATAGGGCCTGTGCCGAAGCCTTCGGTGACGACGTTGACAGATCCGGGGTTCGTGGTATCGGCTGGATTTTGCGACATGGGGACTCTCCTACGGCGACTCTACGGGGCGGTGACGAGGGAAGCGCTACGAGGGCACAAGCCCGAGCTTCTTCAGGAAAATCTCCGGCGGAGAATCGTCGGAGCAGTCACCCTTGTGAGAACCGTTCGATGTCCCTTAGAACCAACACGAAAGCAGGGAGGTCGAATAGCCGCAGGTGTAGTTACCGAAAAGGCTAGGTCTTTTTTGGACGAAAGTCAATTCTTTCACTGGAGAACTTTGCTTTTCAGTCATGCGTCAGACGCCAGCGTCGTTGACGTTCGGCTCCAGTGAGAGATTTGGCTTTTCGAGGTCGGCCCAAGGGAAGTGCTAACCTTGATTCTGGTCGGCCACACAGACTTTCGCGGGCGGCATAGTCGAAGACTCCATAGGCCAAAATGCCGAGCGCTAAAATAGCGCTTGCTTTTTTGTCGCTTTCAGGGAGTCCAATCGAGACACATCCGAGAGAGCCGGGCTCGCGGGAGGCTTCTGGTACAGCAGCTCTCCGGAGAAACACACATCGCTCTGCCGATGGTCCGGTGACACGGCATTCGATACCGGCATCGTCGCAAAGAGCGGAAACGGTCGTTTCAGCGCCACGTGGCACCTGGGCCATGATTGCGACCTTCGGCAAAATTGCTGGTAGCATTTTCGTCTCCTGTAACGAATAATAGCACCTATGCAGTCATTCACCAAGATTTTGAACATGTGCCTGGAACTCAGCAAGGGCTATCCCGATGTCGTTTTCATCGGGGGCGTCGCGGTGTACGTTCACCTGGCCGACAGGGCTTTGGCGACGATTCCGTTGGAAGTTAGTCACGATGCCGACTTCATGATCTCGTTTGCCGACTATGGCAGCTTGAAAGATGAGGAGGAGATCACTCCTACTCCACGGTTAGCCAAACACCAGATGATCGTCGATGGAGTCGAGTTTGACGTGTATGTCGAAAGGTTGAATAGCCTCGTGGTTCCGTATGACGAGGTCTACGCATACTCGGTCGTCATCGACAATGTTCGAGTGGCAGTGCTTGAACACCTGTTGGTTCTCAAGCTCGAAGCTTTGGCGAAACGTCACCATTCGAGCAAAGGATCGAAAGATCGCCGGGATGTCGCCAAGATTGGACTTCTGCTCGGGCAAGACATCAAGTCGGATCTGATCGCTCCGTACATGCGAGACGATCTTCTCGAACATCTCTACGATACGGCCAAAAGCACGGTCTTCTTCGATCTGTGTGCTCGTAATGCTCACACTGCCAAGAAGGTCAAGTCGGCCTTCTTGGCGTTCGCCGAGGCCGTCGGTCGAGCGGTGGGGTGACGGCTTTGCTACTCGTCGGCCAAGAGTGGGAAGAGTAGCATCACGTCGTCCACGGAGAGTTCGTTGGGCGACCGGCCGCAGGTCTTGCAGATCGCATTCTCCGGGGGTTGCAGCTCGGATAGTCTGATTGGATCGATGTCAAGGGTTTTGTCGACCATCATCATTTCGTTGGTTCGGCTCGTGAATTCGTTCCAGGCCGTCATGCTCTTTTCGAGGTTGGGGATCTCAGCTTCCGCATCGTCGGCCAGCTTGACGAGCACCTCCATGGCGGACTTGGCTGTGGCCGCCTCGGTGTCGCTACCAGCCGTCTGGTAGAGTGCTCTGGCGCGCTCTGCGTCTGCTCGCTTTTGGGTGGCCTCTTTCTTGGCTTTGCGAAGTCCCTCGGGTGTTACCTGGAGGAGTTGAATCTTGCCCGAGCCATCGGCGAGGGGAGTGCCGAGTTCCTTGACCAACTCGGTGCGTTTCGTATCGAAGTCCATCAAGATCTTGTTGATGGGCTTGAGTCGTCTCGTCAGGTTGTAGGAAGTCACCAGAGAGAACTTCAGTTGGAGGAGTCTCTCCAAGGCTGGTTTTGCACTGTAGAGTTCGCCGAGCTTGAGTGTGATGGGCATGATTCCCTATCAGATACTCCACCATCCTCTAGTGTCAAGTGCAAAAATCAGCTTTAGTTCTTGACGAGTCATCTCTCAAACGGAAATGCAGTGGACGGATGGAGTATTCTCATCTTTCGCCCAGAGGGTGACGTGGCCGTGAACAGCCGAGATGCCACCATCGTTGGTCCATCCACCTGTGTTTACGACTCGCCAGGGGCGACCGTCCATGCCCATGAGGTTCTTGAAACCTCCCAAGTGATCGTGTCCGACAAAGAGGTACGAGGGAGTGTCGGCCCGGCCGAGAGGAGCGGGTGTGGTGGGGTCGGCCATGAGGGTGTTGGCGTACCAGAGAGCATTCTTTCCTAGATCTTCTCCGAAGGGTTCGATGGTGGCGACGAGCATCTCGGCCGGGGCTTTGTCGACGGGAAAGTAGGAGCAAGGGGTGAGCTTAGATTGGGCTCGGCGGATGACGGCCCATTCGAGTTCGCGAGCTTTGCTGTTGTATTCCCAGGTGGCGGCGATGAAGGCTTCCGTTTTGTCATAGATCTCCTTGACGGTTTCGTCGTCGGCTACGTTCACGCCGGGGCGACCTACGCCCGTGAGGATTCGCAGGCCCAGGTATTCGGCTTCGCTGGCTTGGCCGATGATGAGATCGTCGAGGTAGTGGCCGTGATGAAAAGTCAAGTAGGGCCAGTAGCGTCCGAGGATGTAGTTCGGATAGGCAGAGCGGATTCGCGCGAATTTGAGTCGGCCTGGTCCTATGACATCGTCGAGAAAATTTGCGGCACCTGGAAGTGTCTGTCCATCGTGCTGGAGGAGAACGTCTCCTTTGGTGAGATTCGTAAAGGTGGAGACACCGCATGAAGTCGCAAGTCGTTTCCAGAGGGCATAGTCGTGGTTGCCCCAGACGATGATCAAGCTTTCGATGGTCATGTTGGTGAGCAGGGCCTCGAAGAAACCGCGAGCGCACGAGGCCATGAAGGGGGTGAACCCGACCGGGTCATAGGTACCAGCGCCACGGGGCACGCATGCCTCGAAGGCATCCCCGTTCAAGATGAGACGGTCGGTGTCGCCGTTGCATAGTTTTGCAATTTCGACCGCCAGTCGTTCCTGGGCGCCATGGTCATTCAAGACCGAGTTATCGTAGCCAAGATGAAGATCTGAAAGTGCAACAAAATGGGCTGGCATGTCTGGCCTCCAAGCGACGAGATGGTTCGTTATCCAACTTGACAGATTTGAGTTGTGAAGCCTATTATTTCTTGGCGAGTCAAGAGAAAAAGCACATCGGCCGCAGGGTCTTCAACGAGGGGAGTTATATTCATGATCGTTCTCACAAACCTAGAAACTCTGACGGCGGTGCTCAGCGCACCCTCAGTGACTTCCAGTCCCGTGATGACTGCTTCATATTTCGAGTCGAACACGGCCACGGGAAGTTTGGTTTACTATGCGGTCACAGCGTTGCCTTTTAATGGGACGACGCCGGTTCAAGTGGTTGGACCTTCGTCAAAGTCTTGGATTGGGAGGATCTTGGGAGGATTCAATGTGGTGAACACGGACTCAGTTCCGATCACCTTGAGTCTTCTCATGAACGCGGTGCCCTTCATAACCTTCACGCTGGCGGTTGGCGACAATCTTTCCTACTCGCGAGAGGGAGGCGAGTTCAAGATCTTGGATCAGGCCGGAGAGTGCAGAATGGTCATGTCCATTCCAAATGTCGCCTATGTGAATACTTCCAACACGTTCGCGGCGGCTCAGGTGTTCAACGCTCTTGTGACCGTGGCGAGTGCCATAGGTATCAAGGGAACGGTCTTGGCTGACAATGCTCAAGGGGGAAGTATCGGTGAAGTGATTACTTCCACGGTGGCTACGGGTTCGTCTATCACTCTCGTTTCGGTGACTTCGGCGAACGTCACGAGCGTTGCCTTGAGCGCTGGAGACTGGGACGTAGATGGTCGAGTTTGCTTCACGTTGGGTTCGACCACGACCATGGGTTACTTGAGCGGAGGTATCAATACAGTGTCGGCGACGTTGCCCTTGAACAACGCCGGGGTGGTAACACACGTTGGTGCCGGAACGAATGCGACGACTGATGTAACCGTAGATCCATCGTTGTCGATTTCGAGGGTGCGCATCAGCATTGCAGCGCCGACTACGATCTATCTGGTTGCCAGGGCGAAGTTCGCGACCTCGACCTGTAAGGCATACGGGACGATTTATGCTCGTCGGGCCAGATAGTCTTCAGATCTCATTCATCTGGTAGGTGGGAGTAGTTGACTGAACGTAGTAAACCGTGGCGACGATGTTTCCGGCTGTGAGCGAGGCCATCATGTCGCCTACTATTTTGACAGAGAGCATGAACTGTTGTCCTCCGCTCAGACTGGTACCGAGGGTTGTCAAATCGACGTGGAAAGGGTTGGGCACTCCGAAAATAGTGGCGCTCGCTGAGATCAGATTCGGGCTTGCTAGGGCTTCGTTAACATCAATCTCAGTGCCGATGATGAGGGCGTCTGGAGGAAGAGCCGGTCCTATGGGATAGTCACCACCAGAGGTGAAACCAGCCGCTTGAAGTTGTGCCAGCGTGATGGTTATGGTTTGCCTCGGAGTTCTCATGGACCGGATGCTATCACCGGCCGGGGATTGTGACTACAACGGATCATCGACTGTCGATATTGTCACCTCGCGATGTGTAAGCTACATTACGGATGAAAGACGTTGTGATAGGGTTGTCTCATAGGTACAGGTAAGAGAGAGGTTGCGGAATTGGTTGGTATGTGCTTAGCGTTCTGTGGTACACCGATGAGGAATGGAAGTTCTTCCCGGCGACAACTCACGGAGGATTTGAGATGAAATGTTTGCTATGCCCTGCTGAAATTGACGAGTTGAAAGCTTTTCCGCCGACCCCAGGGCCGCAAGGGGTGATGATCGAGAACATCATCGGAAAGTGGGAGCACAGCCAGCTTCTCGTGACGTGGACGCATGTTGCGTTGACCGCTCAAAAGGGTGGTGGTAGCATGTCCATACTCTCCGGGCACATCTGCCCGGCGCATCCTGTCAATCCGGGAAGTGTTGCCCTCGTGGCAGCTCAGGTCGCGGCGGCCCCGAAGCCAGTCGAGATCAGAAACCCCCCCACTTCCCAGCCGAAGCAGGATGTACCAACCGCAGCACAAACACAGACCGCGACAGCAACTCCAAAGGGGAAGGACAAGTAAATCATGATCTACGCAGCTCAAGGAACCAAGGGAACCACGGCTCAGACAGCACTCACGCTCGTTTCGACGGCGAACGGTCGTTCGCGCATCATCGAGTACAAGCTCTCGAACGTCGGTGCCGTCACCGTCGATTCACAGTTCGAGGTGCAGGTCAAGCGCTTCACGGTGGCAGGTACGACCACGGCAGTCACGCCGTCGGCGACGGATCCTTCCGATCCGGCGGCCACGCTGTTTACGGCGGGCTCGAACGCGACTGTCGAACCGACCTACACGGCTGGTGTGGTCATCGACGACACGGGTGTCAATCCGCGCGGGATCTACCGCTGGACGGCTTATGATCCGTCGGCTGAAATCATTCTCCCCGCGACGGCCGCGAACGGCGTGGGCTTCTTCGTTGCCGTTTTGGGCGGCGCTGTCTCCGTCATCGTGGACGCGAAGATTCGTCAGTAACACAAGCGATGTCGCGGTTTAAGGCTCTCGGTCACGTCGAACGATATGACACCTTCGGCAACGTCGCCGTGGCCGAGACTCTTACCTGCCATCATTGTGGACGAATTTATCCAAAGCCCGGACCTGGCGAACCGTCTGGGTTCTGTCACATGTGTTTTTCGCCTGTGTGTTTAGGGTGCGGAAAGGTGGATAAGTGCGATCCATTCGAGAAGAAATTGGAACGCATCGAGAGGCGGGCTCAGCTATTGAAGTCGGTCGGATAGCGTGGGAGCAAACGTCTAGCACCACACGAAAGCAAACGTCGTAATGGCCATCCAGATCATAGGCTTTGGTGGCGTCGTTGCCGATGTGGATGATACGGTCTACCGAGCCCTAAAGGTTGTTGTTCAACCTGTGGATTATGGACTCCTGGGCAGCTATCGTATGTCCGTTGCCACGGGGACCATCAACGCTACGTTGACGAATGGTAGCGTCTTTCAGTTCTACTGGCCGTCCGCAACTAAGATCGCTCTGGTCTGGGGCGTTCTAATAGATTACGGTGGCAGCTCGGCCAACGCTGGGGTTCAACGGTTTAAGCTATCCGTTGCCAGACTGATAACTGCTAACGGTACCGGAGGTTCCACCATATCGGTGCCAGGGACTTCCGAACAGAGTCAGCAGTTGCGAACCTCGATGAGGCCGAGTTCGGTCTATCCCGTTCTGGTCTCGACTACCGCTGCTTTGGTCGACGGAACATGGATGCTCGACAACAATCCCGTGGGAGCCTATACTTTTGCAGTAGATGCCTCGGGTACCAATCAACCAGTAGTGCAGCAAGTCTTGCTATACGGCTCTATGTCGCGCAGGACATCCGCACCTATCGTTTTGGATCAGAATGAAGCTCTCAACTTGAGTCTTAGTACCGTAACTACTCCAACCTTCGTGGTTGGAATTAGTATCGCATGGTCCGAGACCACATACTATTGACGTGGAAAATTGTCATCAGAGTGAAGGGTAACAACCAATGGGCGCTGAACTAACTCCTGAACAGTACAGGCGAGCTGTCGATGCCGCTCGACATCACAAACCATTGCCTGACGGCCCAATCTTGAGTGCTTTCCATCCAGAAGAGATGGCTCAGGCCATAGAGGGAGAGTGCGCTCGAACTCGCTCTCTCATTGGTCAAAAGATCACGATTCACATGGATCCAATCGACGCCTTGGCTTTGGCCAGGTTCCTACGCTTTCGCAGTGGTGGTTAACAATGTCCATTCAAATACAAGGTTTCAGTGGTGTTGTTGCCGAAGTTGATGGCACGACCTACCGAGCCTTGCGCGTAACTATTCGACCTGTCGACTACGGAGCTTTGGGCCAGTACCGACTTTCTCTGTTGACTGGTACCATGGCCGCTGGATTAGCGGCCAGTTCTCAGATTTTTCAGGCTCGTTGGACCTCGACCCCTCAGTTGGCCATCGTATGGGGCCTGAGCATGGATGGTTTTTTCGGTGGCACTTCGGCTTTCACAGCCGGGTTTGCACTTTTCAATCTGACGATAGCTCGGGTCTGGACTGTGGACGGGAGCGGAGGAACATCGGCTACTCTGACGGGAAACAATCAGAAGTTGCGAACTTCCATGGGAACGACCTTGATGGGAGCTATTCGTATAGCTTCGACTGGTGCTCTTGGCGCTGGCACATCGACACTCGATGGACAGGCGGAAGGTCAAATAGCAGTCTCTATCGGCACCGTAGCCTCGGTGAACTATTTTGGGCAAGTAGGACTCTATGGGGCCTCGTCCCTCGAAGATGGTGGCAATCCAGCTCCTATTGTACTTGCGCAGAATGAAGGAATAGTAGTGCGAGCTTCTGTGCCTGCGACAGGCACGTGGCGAACAGGTGTTACCATGGCATGGAGCGAAGTCGCTGCCTATTAACTCGGACAACTGACACGTGGCCATACAGATTCAAGGATACAGTGGGGTTGTAGCCGAGTGCGATGGTCCGAATCATCGCTCATTGCGAATAACTGTTCGTCCGCTCGACTACGGAGCCCTCGGTCAATATCGTTGTGTCATGTGGGTCTTCCCTCCTCCCCTAGCCGCTGGCATGGCTGGCAACACTGAAGTCTATCAGTTACGATGGACCGCGACCCCTCAGTTGGCGATCATTTGGGGGATCAATCTCGATGGGTGGTTTGCCACCACGGGTTTCACGCCTGGATTCGTGTCTATGACGATGACCATAGCTCGTTCGTGGACGGTTGATGGGAGCGGAGGCACTCCAGCCGACTTGACTGGAAACAACCAGAAACTACGAACCTCCATGGGCACCTCCTTGATGGGGGCTATTCGCGTTGTCCAAGCGGCTTCCGCTCTTACAAACGGAACCAAGACCTTAGACGCTCAGCCAATCGCTCAAGTGGGTTTTTCAGTCAATGCGTCCACCAACACCAATTATCTCAGCCAGACTTGCCTTTACGGAGCCTCAGCTCTCGAAGACGGGGGCAACCCAGCTCCAATTGTGTTGGTTCAGAATGAGGGTTTGGTGGTGCGCGCTACGGTTCCCGCAACTGGTACGTGGAACTTCGGTATAACGACGGCTTGGAGTGAAGTAACGGCTTATTGAGACAATCAATGCCCATTCAAATACAAGGAAGTGCTGGAGGACTGATTGATGTGAATGGCACAACTTTCGATGCCGTGTGTGTTACCATGAGGCCGGTCGATTACGGATTTCTCGGTCAATACTCCATTTCAATGCTAACGGGAACTATGGCGGCTGGCATAGCGGACTTTTCCACGATCTTTTATGCTCGTTGGACGGCAACGCCTCAGATAGCGTTGGTTTGGGGAGTAGCTTTGAACGGAGTAGTAGGTGGCTTGACAGGCTTCACGGCTGGTTATGGTTATTTCGGTTTAAGAGTTCTCCGAAATATGGCCGTGGATGGTTCAGGAGGCGCCCTAGCTGTTCTCACTGGCAACAGTCAGAATTTGCGAAGCTCGATGGCGCCTTCCAAGATGGGTACTATTCGCATGTCTACTACGGCAGCTCTCACGCTGGATGTAAGCTCCGGCGATGCCCAAGGCATAGGACAGACATACTTCGGACTTGGCACTGCTACTTCAGTTACTTACGTAAAGCAGATAGGGTTGTATGGCAGTGCAACTCTCGAAGATGGCGGGAACCCTGCTCCCGTTGTATTAGCTCAAAACGAGGGTGTATTGGTTTCGGTGAGAATGCCGGCCACTGGCACTTGGGCGACAGGTGTAAATATGTCTTGGAGTGAAGTCGATTCGTATTGAGGAGATGCCATGGGAGCAGCAGGAACCGTAATCGTAGACTTCGGCGCATTTCCCGGTCAGAGCGACGTGAGTGTTACAGTGCCGGCTCCAGGGATTGCGGCTGGTTCGCTTGTGGAGGCTTGGGTATTGCCAACCACTACGGCGGACCACTCACCGGATGAGCACACGATAGAAACCTTGACCGTCAAGGCCGATCAATCAACCATTGTGCCTAATACCAGTTTTGATATTCACGTTGCCAACACATCAGAGTTAGACGATTCTCTTGGCACTGGTCAAGGAGTTCTCACGGGTGGAACTGGCACCCGAATCTATGGGAAGTGGCAGCTCGGTTGGGTGTGGGAGTGATGCCTGGAGTGAAGTATTTCGAGACGATTTGTCCTGAGTAGCCTTGTCTCCAGGGGGTATCGTTTCGAGGCTCTTCGCGGTGAGAATTCACGGGCAAACAAAGCGCGTTCCGATCCGAATTGACGGCTGGCAAAAAACGTCAGATCGTTGCAAGATGAGAGTTCTTGCATGTCTCTGCTACTTCGCCGAAAGAATAAGAGATGGTGTCCCGATCAGCCGGACACCAAGATTTCTGTTCCATCGGCGAAAACGAAGACCGATCCGTCTGACGCTGCGTTACCTGCCATCATAGCCAAGAAAGTCTCGTACAGCGACGGAGAGTTGCCGCTCAAAGTGAGAGCGGCCCGGCGCGAGGGTGCGATGGTCGAAGTGGTCCCCACCATCGTTTATGGGCGCGGGGGCTATGAAGCCGAGATGCCAAGACCGTTCCGTGCTCCGTGGTTACAGGCTGGGCTGGTCGAGGTAGAGCCATTCGTTCTCTCTGGGCGAGGTGGGTTTGAAGCGGAGATCCCAAGACCGTTCCGAGCGCCACGGCCGCAGGCCGGACTTGTTGAAGTTGATCCTACGATCAATGTCGGGTTTTGGGGATGGGAAAACCAACTTGGTTTGCAGCGCTCGGCAAGGGCTGCGATTTCGCATCTTGAGGAGTGGCCCGAGGCTCTCGTTGTCGAAGGTGAGTGGGGCTTCGAGGCTGTCTTGCCGAAGCCGTATCGAGCACCGTGGTCCCAAGCGGGACTTGTCGAGGTTGAGCCATTTGTGATCTCGGGTCGTGGCGGCTACGAAGCTGAGATGCCTCGCCCATTCCGTGCTCCGTGGCCGCAGGCGGGGCTGGTGGAAGTTCAACCGTTTATCATCTCAGGCCGTGGTGGCTATGAAGCTGTGATGCCGAGACCGTTCCGCGCGCCATGGTTGCAAGCAGGACTGGTTGAGGTTCAGCCGTTCACCATTTCGGGTCGAGGTGGGTTTGAAGCGGAGATTCCAAGACCGTTCCGCGCGTCACGTCCGCAAGCAGGTCTCGTTGAAGTCGAACCCGCGATCAACCTAGGTTTCTCGGGATGGGAAAATCAGCTCGCGTTATCCAAGCAGTTGCAGAGCGCCGTTGGTCATTTCGAGGAGTGGCCCGAGGCTCTCGTTGTCGAAGGTGAGTGGGGCTTCGAGGCCATATTGCCGAAGCCGTATCGAGCCCCGTGGCCGCAAGCAGGACTTGTGGAAGTCGAACCGTTCTCCATCTCGGGCCGTGGCGGTTACGAAGCCGAGATGCCGAGACCGTTCCGCGCTCCGTGGCCGCAAGCTGGCCTTGTGGAAGTCGAACCGTTCGTCATCTCGGGCCGTGGTGGTTACGAAGCCGAGATGCCAAGACCGTTCCGTGCTCCTTGGTTGCAAGCAGGGTTAGTTGAGGTAGAGCCGTTTGTATTTTCTGGGCGCAGAGGTTTTGAAGCGGAAATTCCAAGAGCGTTCCGAGCCCCACGTCCGCAAGCAGGACTTGTTGAAGTCGAACCTACCATCAATCTCGGATTCTCTGGTTGGGAGAGTCAGCTTGCGCTGCCTAAGCGGTTGCAGAGCGCGGTTGTTCACTTTGAGGAGTGGCCCGAGGCATTCATCGTTGAGGGTGAGTGGGGCTTCGAGGCCGTCTTGCCGAGGCCATATCGAGCGCCATGGCCCCAGGCAGGACTTGTTGAGGTTGAGCCGTCTGTCATCTCGGGCCGTGGTGGC